>Ga0247723_1001029_pt1 | contig 16982 bp, 7 predicted proteins | sample MSEWelMarce5H_FC_FD_189079 | JGI IMG/M metagenome (GOLD analysis project Ga0247723, IMG submission 189079) | Subsurface sediment microbial communities from gas well in West Virginia, United States - MSEEL Well Study Marcellus 5H_FC | ecosystem: Environmental > Terrestrial > Deep subsurface > Rock...
TATTTTATTTGTAAAGGAGGGATTTTTATTGGTAAAAATTGAAATACGCCCATTATGGGCGTGTCTATTTCAATTTTTTACCAATATCTGACCCTTGAAAAAATAAAATGGAACATTTTATTTATACAAGGGTTTAAAGGGAACCTTGGTTCCCTTTATATGCAGACTATTATTATTGTTGTGATTGCAGTATCTGTAATGGCAGTAATCTTTGGATTTGTCTATTATTTCTGGTGTAAGAAAAACACGCCAATGCAAACAACCGAGTTTTCATTTGACGATGTATACCAATATCAAGAGGCCAGAATATAAACATAAAAACAACTTGATTTATATTACTATAATATGAATCAAGCGACAATTAACACTTACATAGAAACGTTAAGAAATACAAACGAAGACAATATACATGAAATGACTCACTCAAAAAATGTAATTGAAAAATCATTTGCATATATGATTCGCCGTTTTAGCCCAGATTCGCTGTTATACAACATGCCTTGTTTATTCTATAGAGACGGTAATTGGTACAAATATTCTGGACATAATCCAGAGCATATAGCAATGAATACAGCGATACTATTGATTGACCAAGAATTGTTCAAACTGGTTAAAAGAAACTTATTATCAAACCAAAAACGTATAATAATGAATATGTTTTTACGCAATGAAGAACTGGTTTTAAACTATCTTAATACGCAGAAAACCCATCTCGGCATTCTAAAAAATCTAACGATACACAGTGAACAATATATTATTATCAAAGCAGTCATGGAGTATCTTTTTACATTTGACGATAAAATATATGTAGACGAATAATCAAAATAAAGAGATTTCTCTCAATTATAAAATGTCAAAAACCATCGTCAGTTTCGATATTGGCATCAAGAATTTGGCATATTGTATTTTCACTGTTGGAGCAGATTCTTTGATTATTCGCGACTGGAACGTCATTAATTTACTTGATGCAGGGGAAAAAACATCATCCGTACCTGTGTGCAATTGTCAGAAAGCCAAATCCGGTGTTTGCGGCAAAAAAGCAATTTATGTATTCGATAATAATTATTTCTGCAACGTCCATTCAAAAAATTCTGGGAAGCTTTTGCCAACAAAGGAGTGTTCAATGCCCGCTATCAAGAAGCTGAAAGTGGATGAACTTATACAGTTTTGCGCCAACCATTTCATTACGATTGATTCCAAAGATAAGAAAACCGCGGTCTTAGAGAAAGTCCAGACACATTTTGAAAAAAACACGCTGAAACTAATTCCAAAAGTCAAAAAAACAAATGCCAACCAACTGCATTTGGTGGATATTGGCAAAAGAATTAAAACAAATTTCGACGCAAAATTCACTCCATTTATGAAGGAACTGACCCATGTAATTCTGGAGAACCAAATCTCGCCGATTGCAGGGAGAATGAATACAATTCAAGGAATGGTGGCGCAATACTTTATTATGACAACAGAGACATTAATTATTGATTTCATATCATCGGCTGGCAAACTGAAAGGTTTAGCAATAAATGAAACCACCGATTACAAAACGCATAAAAAGGACGGTATTCATTTTTGCACACGGTTTTTGGATGCAAATTCTGATTTATCTATTTTCAAAAAGGTTTTGGAATCATCGGCGAAAAAAGACGATTTGGCGGATTGTTTTTTGCAAGGAATTTACTATTTGAAGAAACAAAATATAATAAACTATTCGGAGGATTTAAAAATAAAGATTGTTTAATAATAATATTAGGATGGAATCATTTGACTTGGACATTAACAACCTCGAACCAATTACCTTGGATTTTGACGCTGGAAGCACCGGCGGTGCCGAATTATTGATGAACGTGAAAAAGAGCACACCACAGAGTTCAAAAATTGATTTAGGCGATTTGGACAGCTTTGAAGCCGAAATGAACAATTTATCTTCTGCATCAACAGCACCGGCTGCAAGTGGTGATACCAAAGTGCTCAATGGATTGTCGAACTTTTTTGGTTTTGGCGGCTCAAAAGAGGAAGAGTCTGTTAAAGTCAATTTGGGACAGGCTACCAAAGAAACCGGCAATGGAACCACCAAGACATGGGATGGATATGGAAAATTCACTGATATTCCAGTAAGTTTGGATAAACCTGTGAATTCAAAGATGTCCGACCGCGAGAAGTTGCGAAAGAAGAAAATGATGATGAAGAGACTGGAGGAGTGGCGTGCCAAGGGGCTCGTTTCTGGTTCCCATTTCAACAATGACTCCACCTATGAAGAAGTCGAGGACGAGTATGAGACCGCCTTGGAAGACAAGAAGAAGGGCGAGAGCAAGAAGTTATACAGTTGGTGGTTCATGACGTTTGTGAATACAGTGGAGTATGCAAACGCGGCATTCAATCCATTCGATATTAATTTGGATGGTTGGGGCGAACAAGTGAGCGACGATATCGACAGTTATGACGAGATTTTTGGCGAACTGTATGAAAAATACAAGGGCGGTAAATTGGCGCCGGAAATTGCCCTGCTTCTCCGTCTTGGATTTTCCGCGGCAGTTGTCAATTTTACCAATCGCGCATTGTCGTCGGCTACGCCCGGATTCAATGATGTCATCCGCCAAAGTCCGGAGCTAATGAAGATGTTCACAAATGCCACAGTGAATTCAATGGCTCAACAGAGTCCAGGATTTGCATTTGCCAATAATTTGGTGAACCCGGAGCCGACAGGTATGTCAGGTCCTCCTCCCAAAGCGGTTGACCCAAGAACGGCTGCGCCGCCGCAAAGACCTGGAATGGTATATACCGACCAACCATCCAATCGACCTGATATCAATGCAGGGCGCGGAGTGATGTTTAGTGAAGCTGGGATTGACTTGAACAACAAGTTTGAGAATGTAAATGGGAGGCCACCAACAAGGAACGACCCAATGAGTCAAAGGCAAGAGATGACCGGACCCAAGAACATTGACTCCATTTTAAGCGGATTGAAACCCAAGACGGTCAATATTCAGGAGAACAGGGACAGCGATTCAATGATTAGTGCGTCATCCTTGAAAGATTTGAACGGAGACGTCCCGCGTTCGCGCAGAAAGAAGGGTTCTGACAGGAACATCGTTTCACTCGATATCTAAAATATATATATAAAATAATTGAAATATTTGGAATATTTTATATATTTAGAACTAATATATACAACAATGACGGCAAATACTATATGGTTCGCATTCGGCGGAGACGGAAATACCATTGCAACCAGTTCGGATGGTAATACTTGGACTGGTCTTGGTAAATCTGTTTTCACAAGTCGAGGATATTATGGAGCTTATGCAAACAACTTATGGGTTGCTGTTGGTCAAGGCGGAAACGGCATTGCGACTTCAACGGACGGAGTTACTTGGACAGGGCGTGGAATCGCTCTTCTTAATCCAGGAAGAGGCGTAGCATATGGAAACGGATTATGGGTTGCTGTTGGTGGCGGTAGCAGCAACATCGCAACTTCACCAGATGGGGTTACTTGGACAGGTCGCGGAAGTGTTATCGCAAACGCTGGATATAAAGTAGCATATGCAAACGGTATATGGGTTGCGGTCGGTGATGGTGCCAACACAATTGCGACTTCAACAAATGGAACTACATGGACAGGTCGCGGAAACAATGTTTTTAATACAATTGCATACGATGTCGCATATGCAAACGGGTTATGGGTTGCCGTTGGTTCTGGCGGAAACACAATTGCAACATCTGTTAATGGAACCACTTGGACAGGTCTTGGTCAATCGGTTTTACAGTATTCTGGGCGTGGCGTAAGATATGCAAATGGTTTATGGGTTGCTGTTGGCGATGGCAATGGAAACACAATTGCAACATCGGTTAATGGAACTAGTTGGACAGGTCGCGGAAACAGTGTTCTTACTTCTTTCGGAGAAGGTGTCGGATATGGAAACGGTTTATGGGTTGCTACTGCCGCCGGTGCAAACACTATCGCAACTTCAACAAATGGAACTACTTGGACAGGTCGCGGAAACACTATTTTTAATAATAGTGGATACGGTCTTTCTGCGCCAACAGTAACTACAACAGTTCTAACCAACTTTTCTGTCCCTGCAAAAAATCTTGGAGACGCAAATTTCACAATTACTCCTCCTACAACCAACAATACTAGTGGTGCTTTCACTTATACAAGCTCGAATACGGCGGTTGCTACTGTAACAAATAATATCATAACCATTATTGGAATGGGTAGTACAACCATTACTGCAGTTCAAGCAAGCACTGTAGATTACACATCTGCAACAACTACTGCAATCCTCGTAGTAGACAACGTAAGACCTACAGTAACCAATTTCTCCGTCCCCGTAAAAACTGTTGGAGACGAGGCTTTCACTTTGGTTCAGCCGACATCCAATAGCAGTGGTGCGTTTACTTATACAAGCTCGAACACAGAGGTTGCTACAATTGTTGATAATATTGTCACCATTGTCGGAGGTGGCACTTCAACGATTAGTGCAATTCAGGCAAGCACCGCCGATTATGCATCTTTGACAATTACTGCAACCCTTACTGTAAGCCGATTAGTAACTACTCTAAGCAATTTTGTTGTTCCCGCAAAAACATTCGGAGATGTGTCTTTTGCAATTGTTCCTCCAACAACAAACAGCACTGGTGTTTTCAGTTATACAAGTTCGAATACGGCGGTTGCCACGATTGTTGGAAATATGATAACTATTGTTGGAACCGGTAGTTCAACTATTACTGCGACTCAAGCAATCAATTCATTTTACACCTCTGCAACAACTACTGCAACTCTTACAGTAAGTAAAGCCGCAGCAGTTCTTACCAACTTTTCTATCCCCATAAAAACATTTGGAAACTCGGCTTTCATTATAACTGCTCCTACTACAAATAGCAATGGCGCAATCACTTATACAAGTTCGAACACAGCTGTTGCTACCGTCGCCGGAACCGTTATAACCATTGTTGGAGCCGGTTCTTCAACCATTACTGCGAGTCAAGCAACAACTGCCAATTTTTTAGCCGGAACAACTAGTGCAACTTTTACAGTAAATCCGGCAACAACCGTTCTATCCAACTTTTCTATCCCCACGAAAACATTTGGAAACGCGGCTTTCAGTATAACTACTCCAACAACCAATGGTAATGGCACGTTCACTTATACAAGCTCGAACACGGCGGTTTCCACAATTGCTGGAAATGTGATAACCATTGTTGGAGCCGGAACTTCAACCATCACTGCAATTCAATCCAGCACTACCAATTACACATCCGCAACAACTACCGCAACATTCACAGTAAACCAGATAACAACTGTTCTAACCAACTTTTCTACCCCACCAAAAACATTTGCAGACGTCTCTTTCACGCTAACTGACCCATTAACCAATGGTTTTGGCGAGTTCACTTACACAAGCTCGAACACATCAGTTGTCACAATCGTTGGGAAAATAGTCACCATTGTTGGATTGGGCGATTCGACCATTACTGCAGTTCAGGCAAATACCACAAATTCCACATCCGCGACAATTACTGACCTATTACAAGTAAGAGAATTCTTTGAAAATAATCTGTGGGTCGCCGCGGGTCAGGGTGGTAACAGTATTGCAACCAGTGAAGATGGAATTACTTGGACCGGCAGTGGCACAACGGTTTTCAATACTTATGCAATGAGTATAGGATATGGAAACGGGTTATGGGTTGCCGGCGGTAGAGGTGGAAATAGCATCGCAACCAGTATAGACGGAATTTCTTGGAGGGGTCGCGATGCCACCAGTATTTTTACTTATGTAAAGAGTGTAGCATATGGCAACGGTATATGGGTTGCGGTTGGCTCAGGCGCATCACACACAATTGCGACAAGTACTGATGGTTTGGCATGGACAGGTCGTGGCAAAACGATTTTTCAAAGTGAAGGAAGGAAGGTAGTGTATGCAAACAATTTATGGGTTGCTGTGGGTACCGGCAATGGTTATGTGCGTATTCAAACAAGCACAGATGGAATTTCTTGGACCGATCGTGGTTCTTATTTGAGCGATGTATACAGTGTCGCGTATGGAAATAATTTATGGGTTGTCGTCGGCACTGGCGCAACCGGTGGAAACATCCTTGCAACAAGCACAGATGGTTTGGTGTGGACAGGTCGTAATCCATCTAGTTTGAATTATATTTTGTATGATGTCCGGTATGCAAACAATATGTGGGTTGGAATTGGTAATATGGGAATTATGACTTCAGACAATGGAACTAGTTGGACAGTTCGAACTATCACTGGTTTTACTACGGGAACTAATATAGCATATTCGAACAATTTATGGGTTGCTTGTAGCGGAAACACAATTTTTACGTCTCCGAATGCAATTACATGGACAAGTCGCAGTGGCACGGTTTTTAGTACTACTATATTTCAAATCAATGCGCCAACAATGATTACAACAGTTCTAAGCGATTTTGTTATCCCTTTGAAAAATATCGGAGACGCGAATTTCACATTGGTTGACCCATCTTCAAATGCTACCGGTGCTTTCACTTATACAAGTTCCAATCCAGAGGTTGCGACAATTGTAGGAAATGTTGTAACTATTGTTGGAATTGGTACTTCAACCATTACTTCAGTTCAAGCAAAAACACCCAGTTACACACGTGCGAGAATTACTACACCCCTTGTAGTAGAAAATGTAAGACCCGTAGTAACTGATTTCTCCGTTCCTGTTAAAACATTTGGAGACGCGCCATTCTCTTTGGTTCAGCCAACATCGAATAGCACGGCTCCTTTCACATATACAAGTTCGAACACTGAGGTTGCTACAATTGACGGGAACACCGTAACCATTGTTGGAGGCGGCACTGCCATCATTACTGCGAATCAAGCAAACTCCGCGGATTATGGGTCTGCAACAATTAGCGCGACCCTTACCGTAAGCCAGGCAACAACCGTTCTATCCGGATTTTCTATCCCAGTGAAAACATTTGGAAACGCGGCCTTTACAATCACTGCTCCTATTACAAATAGCAATGGCGCCTTCACATATTCAAGTTCGAACACTGCGGTTGCGACAATTGCTGGAAACACCATCACAATTGTTGGTGCAGGTGCTGCAACAATCACTGCAGTTCAAGCAAGCACCGCTAGTTACACATCTGAAACAACTACTGCAACTCTTACAGTAAATCAAGCAACCGCTGTTCTTTCTGGTTTCTCCGTCCCCACGAGAACATTTGGAAACATACCTTTCAGCTTGGTTGCACCAACAACCAACAGCAACGGCGCAATCACTTATTCAAGTTCGAACACCGAGGTTGCCACGATTGCTGGAAACATTATAACCATTGTTGGAGGCGGGACTTCCACAATTACTGTGAGTCAAGCAGGAACGACCAATTACACCGCTGGAACAACTACCGCAACCTTTACAGTAAATCAAGCAACAACCGTTATATCCTACTTTTCTGTCCCCGCCAAAACATTTGGAGATGCGCCTTTCACAATAGAACCTCCGGCAATGAATAGCACTGTTTCATTCATTTATTCAACGAATAGCACCGGCGCAATCACTTATACAAGCTCTAACACGGCGGTAGCAACCATTGTCGGAAATGTGGTAACCGTTGTTGCTCCAGGCACTTCAACCATTACCGCAAGTCAAGCAAGCACAAACAATTACACATCTGGAACAGCTACTGCAACCCTTACAGTAAGTAAAGCAACAACCGTTATAAGCAATTTCAATATTCCTTCGAAAATATTTGGTTCGGCGCCTTTCGGCATCGTAGCTCCAACATCCAACAGCAATGGCGCATTCACTTATACAAGTTCGAACACCGCGGTTGCTACAATTGCGGGAAATGTGATAACTATTGTTAGTTCCGGTTCTTCAATCATTACTGCGAATCAAGCAACAACTGCGAATTATACATCTGGTGTAATTACTGCGACATTATCAGTAAGTAAAATAACAACTGTTCTCTCCAACTTTTCGGTCCCTACGAAAATAATTGGAAACGCGCCTTTCACTATAACTCCTCCAACAACCAACAGTACTGCCACAATTACTTATATAAGTTCGAACCCGGCGGTTGCTACGGTCGTTGGCACCACTATAACCGTTGTTGGAATTGGTCTTTCCACAATTACCGCAAGTCAAGCAGAAATAGCAAATTATACAACGGGTTCAATTAGTGCATTGTTCTCGGTAATTAATGTAATACCCACAATAACCAATTTCAATATGCCTGCTAAAACATTTGGAGATGCACCTTTTACAATCGTAACTCCAACATCCAACAGCACTGGTTTATTCACGTATACAAGTTCGAATACGGCAGTGGCTAGTGTTGCTGGAAGCACTATAACCATTATTGGAGGCGGCACGGCAATAATTTCTGCAATTCAATCAAGCACTGCCAGTTTCACAACTGCAACAGTTACTGCTACTCTTACAGTAAGTCAAGCAACAACTATTCTTTCTGGTTTCTCCGTCCCCGCGAAAACATTTGGAAATGCGGCTTTCAATCTAACTGCACCAACAACCAACAGCAATGGTGCGTTCACTTATACAAGTTCGAACACGGCAGTTGCTACAATTGGAGGGAGCACCGTAACCATTGTTGGAGCTGGAACTGCAACCATTACTGCTATTCAAGCAAGCACTGCCAGTTACACTTCTGCAACATCTACTGCAACCCTTCAAGTCGGTCAAGCGATACCAACGATAAATAACTTCTTTTTTACCACACGTTCATTTGGAATCGCGCCATTTGCTATAACTCCTCCATCATCAAACAGCACTGGCGATTTCACATATACCAGTTCGAACACTGCGGTTGCCACAGTTGCAGGAAATATGATAACGATTGTTGGACTGGGCAGTTCACTCATTACTGCTACTCAAGCAAGCAGCACCAATTATATATCTGGAACAGTTAGTGCGAACATACTAATAATTAAAGGACCGCCCACGCTAACCAACTTTTCCATCTCCGACAGAAGCGTTGGAACCCCCGCTTTTACAATCACTCCTCCTACCTCCAACAGTGACGGCGAATTCACATATGCAAGTTTAAATACAACGGTTGCCAGGGTTGTGGGAAATAGGTTGTCGGCTGTGGGAGTAGGAAGTGCAACCATTACTGTACTTCAAGCTGGCACTGCAAACTTTTTGTCAGGAACAACTAGCACAGTAGTCCAAGTAAATGGGGTATCAACGGTTTTATCTATCACGCCAATCCCTTCAAAAGCATTCGGCGACGCCCCATTTAAAATTCAATCATCCACGAATAGCACCAGTGCAATTGTTTTTACAAGTTCGAATACATCAGTAATCACGATTGTTGGAGATATTGCTACCATTGTTGGAACCGGCACTTCAACAATTACCGCTACTCAAGCAAGCAATGCAACTTACACATCCGCAACAACTACATATGAGCTCCAAGTAAGTGGGACATCAACGGTTCTAACTAAATTCTTTATCCCGGTAAGAACATTTGGAAACGCGCCTTTCACTATCACGCCACCAACGAGCAACAGCAACGGCACATTCACTTACACCAGTTCGAATACGAATGTTCTCACGATTGCCGGTAATGTTATCACACTTGTTGGAGCCGGTAGTTCAGTCGTTACTGCAACTCAAGCAAGCACAACAAATTACTCATCCGCAACAATTTCGTATGAGCTCCAAGTAAATCCAGCAACACCATCTCTTTCCAATTTCTCTGTTCCTGCAAAAACCATTGGAGACGCGGCTTTCGCAATTACTCCTCCAACATCCAACAGTTCTGGTGATTTAACTTATACAAGCTCAAATCGATTAGTGGCTACTATTGCTGGAAGCACTATAACCGTTGTTGGAGTCGGCACTGCAATCATTACCGCCGTTCAAGCAAGCACAACCGGTTATACATCTGGAACTATTACTGCATCCCTCATAGTAAGCAGAGCAGTAACCGCAATATCGAACTTCTCCGTTCCCGCAAAAAGCACCGGAGACGCACCTTTCGCTATAACTCCTCCGGCAACCAATAGCAATGGTTTTATCACTTATACAAGTTCGAATACCGACGTTGCACGTATTACTAATAATATTATAACTATTGTTGGAATTGGTACTTCAAACATTACTGCGAATCAAGCAGGCACTACAAATTACACAGATGCGACAACTACCGCAACCCTAGTAGTAAGTAAGGGAAGCACAGTTCTAACCAATTTCTCTGTTCCTACAAAAAGATTCGGAGACGCGGATTTCTCATTGGTTCCTCCAACAACCAACAGCAATGGTAATTTATCTTACGCCAGTTCGAATTTATCGGTTGCCACGGTTGAAGGAAATGTTGTAACTATTATTGGAGCCGGCACAACGACCATTACTGCAATTCAATCAAGCACTGCCAACTTTTTATCTGGAACAATTACGGCTACATTGACAGTAAATCCATTAGTAACAGTTCTAACCAACTTTTCCGTCCCCGTGAAAACATTTGGAAATGATGCTTTTGCAATAGCGCCTCCATCATCTAACAGTAGTGGCGATTTCACGTATACAAGTTCGAATACGGCTGTTGCAACAATTACCGATAATATGGTAACCATTGTCGGAGCCGGCACTTCAACCATTACCGTAGTCCAAGCGAGCACATCCAATTACACATCCGCAACAACTACTGCAGTATTCACAGTAAATCCTATAAAAACAGTTCTTTCCAATTTCTCTATCCCTGGAAAAAACCCTGGAGACGAGGTTTTCTCGATTGTTCCTCCAACAACCAACAGCAATGGTTCTTTCTCTTACACAAGTTCGAATCATGCAGTTGCGACCATCGAAGGAGATGTTGTAACCATTGTTGGATTAGGCAGTTCTAGAATTACTGCACTTCAAGCAAGCACAACAAATTACACATCTGATACGATTAATGCAACCCTTACTGTAAATATGATAACTACTGTTTTGTCCAATTTCTCTATCCCTGCAAAAACCACTGGAGATGCGGCTTTCGCGTTGGTAGCTCCAACATCCAACAGCACCGGTGCATTCACTTATACCAGTTCAAACTTATTGATTGCTACTGTTGCCGGGGATGTTGTAACCATTGTTGGAACCGGCACATGCACAATTATTGCAGTTCAAGCAAGCACACCAAATAGCACACCTGCAACAATTTCTGCATCTCTCGTGGTCGGCAAAACAACAACCATAATGTCTAACTTTGTTGTCTCTGCGAGAGAAATTGGAAATGCGCCTTTCATAATTACTCCTCCAACAACCAATAACAATGGGTTTATCACTTACACAAGTTCGAACACTGACGTTGCTACGATTTCGCGAAACGTTGTAACCATTGTTGGAATTGGCACTTCAACCATTACTGCATCTCAACCAAACACTGCAAATTTCACAGCTGGAACAATTACCGCGGAACTCATAGTCAGTCAGGGAACACCCGTAATAACCAATTTCTCTGTCCCCGCGAAAACCATTGGAAGCGAGGCTTTCGCCTTGGTAGCTCCAACATCCACCAGTAATGGTGATTTCACTTACACTAGTTCAGATTTATCAGTTGCTACGATTGAAGGAAATGTTGTAACCATTATTGGAGGTGGTAGTTCAACCATTACTGCAGTTCAAGCAAGCACGACGAATTTTGCATCCGGAACAATTAATGCTACCCTTACAGTAAATAAAATAACAACAGTTTTAACTAATTTCTCTGTTCCCGAAAAAATATTTGGAGACGAAACATTCAGTCTAGTAAATCCAACAAGCAATAGTGATGGCGTTTTCACTTACACCAGTTCGAATACTGCGGTTGCGACCGTTGATGGTAACATAATAACTATTGTTGGCGGCGGAAATACAACGATTACTGCAATTCAAGAAAGCACATCCAGTTACACATCTGCAATAACTGGTGCGTTATTACGAGTAAACCCGATAAAAACAGTCACCAGTGAATTTATTATTCCTCCAAAAATAATTGGAGAAGATGCTTTCACTTTGGTTCCACCAACAACAAATAGCGATGGTGCTTTCACTTACACCAGTTCGAATCCAGCAGTCGCGACTATCGATGGTGATGTTGTAACCATTGTTGGGTTAGGCAGCACAACCATTAAAGCTGTTCAAGCAAGCACTGCCAATTATACAACTGATGCGATTAATGCAATATTCCAAGTAAAACTGATACGAACAGTTCTAACCAATTTTGACATCCCTGCAAAAAACACTGGAGACGCGGCTTTCAGTATAACTCCTCCAACATCCAACAGCACCGGTGAATTCACTTACACCAGTTCGAACTTATTGGTTGCCACTGTTGCAGGAAGCATTATAACCATTGTTGGAACCGGTAATGTTACAATTACCGCATTTCAAGAAAGCACCGAGAATAGCACATCCGCAAGAACTACTGCATCTCTCATTGTGAATAGAGCAAACAATTCAATCAGTTGGTTCTCTGTCCCCGAAAGCTCATTTGGAAGCGCGCCGTTCACGATTACTCCCCCAACAACCAACAGCAATGCTAATTTCACCTATACAAGTTCGAACACTAGCGTTGCTACGATTTCGAGAAATGTTATAACCATTGTTGGAATTGGCACATCAACCATTACCGCATCTCAACCAAGCACTGCGAATTACTCAGCTGGAACAATTTCTGCATTATTCACGGTAAACCGCGGAACACCACTTTTAACCAACTTTTCTGTTCCCGTGAAAAAATTCGGAGACGCGTCTTTCGCCTTGGTAGCTCCAACATCCAATAGTGATGGTGAATTCACTTACGCCAGTTCCGACCCTGAAGTTGCTACCATTGAAGGGGATGTTGTAACCATTATTGGAGTCGGCACGACAACCATTACGGCAGACCAAGCTAGCACAACTAATTTTTTATATGGAACAACTACTGCTACCCTTATAGTAAATCAAATAACAACAGTTCTATCCAATTTTGAAATCCCCATAAAAACATTTGGAGATGAAAGTTTTACCATTGTCCCTCCTACCACGAACAGTGACGGTGGTTTCATTTATACAAGTTCAAACACTGATGTTGCTACTATCGATGGTGATGTTGTAACCATTATTGAAGGTGGAAGCACAACCATTACTGCATTTCAAGAAGGCACATATGATTATACATCTGCAACAATTACTGAATTACTCCAAGTAAACCGGGTAAAAACAGTTTTAACGGATTTTTCTGTCCCTTCAAAACTAATTGGAGACGGCGATTTTGTAATCACTCCTCCCACAACAGTCAGTGATGGTGCTTTCACTTATACCAGTTCCAACCATGCAGTTGCAACCATCGATGATGATGTTGTAACTATTGTTGGATTGGGTACTACTCGAATTACTGCAGTCCAAGCCGGCACCCCCAATTACACATCTGATACAATTGCTACATTATTCAATGTGGATTTGATAACCACAGTTCTTTCTGATTTCTCTTTCCCCCAAAAAATAGCTGGAGACGAACCTTTCACAATAACTCCTCCAACAACCAATAGCACCGGTGAGTTCACATATACAAGCTCGAATAGATTAGTTGCCACTATCGCTGGTGATGTTGTAACCATTGTTGGAGTTGGTTCCACAACTATTATGGCAGTTCAAGCAAGCACTGAGAATAGCACATCTGCAACAATTACTACAGAGTTTGTGGTTTCTAGAAACGCGCCCGTTATTACTAATTTTTCTGTTCCCGTGAGAGAATTCGGAAACGTGGCTTTCCATATTACTCGTCCCACAAGCAACAGTAATGGTGCTTTCACGTATACAAGTTCAAACACTGATGTTGCGACTATTAATAAAAATGTAATCTCCATTGTTGGAGTTGGCACTTCAACTATTACTGCAGTTCAAGCGAGAACTTCAAATTTTGAATCGGGAACAATTACTACGGTATTCGAAGTAATTAAAGGAACCGCAATTCTAACCAACTTTATTGTCCCCGCGAGAACAGCCGGAACCGATGGTTTTAGTTTAATTCCTCCAAGAACTAACAGTGATGGTATATTCACTTACACCAGCTCAGATACAGATGTTGCTACGATTGATGGGGATGCGGTCACCATCGTTGGTGCCGGCACTACAACCATTACCGCAGACCAATCAAGCAGTGAAAACTATTTATCAGGAACAATTAATGCAACGTTTGTAGTAAATCAGATAACAACAGTTCTAACTAACTTTCCTGGCATATCGGGGGCGGTTGGAAACCCGGCTTTCACTATAACTCCTCCTACCACAAATAGCGATGGTGTATTCACTTATACAAGTTCTAGACCTTCGGTAGCAACTATTGATGGGGATGTAGTAACCATTGTTGGAGGTGGCATTACAACCATTACTGCCGTTCAATCTAGCACAAGAAATTACACATCCGCAACAACTACTACAACATTGCAAGTAAGTGCATTAACAACAGTTTTATCCAACTTCAATCTGCCAACAAAAGCAGTTGGTGAAGCACCTTTTGCGATTGTTCCTCCAACAACCAATGGTGATGGAGTTTTCAGTTACACCAGCTCGAATACTGCAATTGTTACAATTGTTGGAAATATGGCTACAATTATTGGAGCCGGAACTGCAACCATTACTGCGATTCAATCAAGCACTCCAAATTACTCATCTGCTAGAATTACCGCGGTTCTTACGGTGAATAAAGGAACACCCATAATAACTTTCACTATGCCAATAAAGGAAATTGGAATGCCTGATTTTAGAATTATAGATCCTAGTTCGTCCAGCACAGGGGCATTCACTTATACAAGCTCGAATATCAAAGTGGCTACTATTTTTGCAAATACAGTTTCAATCAAAGGATTAATCGGCAATACCATTGTTACTGCATCACAAGCAGCGACAACAAACTACAATTCGGCAACAGCTACCACTACGTTTTTTGTAAATCAACTTTCACCCACATTAACTACTAACTTCATTGTCCCTGCAACCAGAACAGTTGGAGACCCAACTTTCAAACTTGTTGCTCCGAAATCGAATAGCATCAGTCCTTTTGCTTTCTCAAGCTCGAATCAAGCAGTTGTTAAAATTGCGAAAGATGTTGTAACTATTGTTGGTGCGGGCACTGCAATCATTACTGCGACACAACCTGCCACAAAGAGTTTCGGACCGATGACAGTTACTGCGCCCATCCAGGTAAATCCGAGAACAACAGTTCTAATCAACTTTTCTATCGCTCCCAGAATAGTTGGAATCGCGCCTTTTGCCATTCTTCCTCCAACAACCAACAGCAATGGCGCATTCACATATACAAGCTCGAATACGGAGGTTGCCACGATTGTTGGAAATATAATAACCATTGTTGCAGCTGGCAGTTCAATCATTACTGCGTCTCAAGCAGGCACTGCCAACTTCACGCCTGGAACAACCAGCACAACACTTGTAGTGAATCTGCCGACGCCTCAAGTTGGAGCACTACTGATAACAAACAAATCATTAACAAATCCATCATTTTCGATTGTAGAACCAACCAAACCCAATAATAACACTGGCGTGTGGACATATAATTCCTCAGACTTAACCAAAGCAGTAATCAGTGAAAATACCGTTACATTATTACAGTCTGGAATTGTTACAATTACTGCATCATTGTCGAGTGATTCTTTGTATAATTCAGCAATGTTAATGACAACGTTTTCAATTTCCGAACTAAATGTTGCTCCAGGTTCTTTTGTTTTTGTAAGGTCATCTGAAGTTGCCGCTACAATTCCAGCAACCGTTATACCGATTGTAAATGTAGTTACTCTTCCCGCAGCTGTATCTTCACCCGCAAACATCGCGAGGTTCAACCCCAAATTAGGAACAGTCGTTGAAAAACAAGAAAACCAAAACATGGTGGTCAATACATTGTGCAATATGTTTTCAACGGCAAATACCATTATTATTCCAACGCCCTTGTTATACGTGCCTCTAGCATTTAATGCTAGCAAGTTTAAAACTATAAAAATTATTAGACCATCTACTGCAACAACTGTAGATAACCCACTTATTATAAACACTGTTGCAAGTGACAGTGCGGTTGCATTTTTTAACTTCAATTGTTCAAATCGGAAACAGTTTTAGGTTAAATGGTGTTGGAACATTTGCTGGCAACTTTATAATAATATCAAGAGGAGCTGATAATAAATATATGGTGACAAGAACCACCAAAGCAAATGTATCTACATCATCTATTGCATCGAATGGAGAGATTATTGCTTTTGCAGGTATGACCGCAATGATTGGATACAACTAAAGGAAACCGTAGGTTACAGCCCTTCGGGCTTCCGCCTTTTGAACCTTCCCTTTATTTGCACCCTTGAAGCCGAAGGGAGTAAATCTTCACCTGTATAAAGGAAACCTACTGATACGGCTTTTTTGAACCTTCCTTTTATTTGTAAATAAAACTATTTATAAATAATTTGATAAAATGTGTAAAAAATGAGTGACGACAACCTTGGCTATCCCGACGGAATATACCAATACATTTTCAAAATGTGTTTTTTGCATCCAATCAACATTTCCGCCGGATTTTACTATGGAAACCCCATTGGCGGTGCAATGGGACTAGCCTTATTTGGAACTTCTCTCAACTATTGGAGATATCCCGTAGTAAAATCGTATCGTCGCATCATGGATATGGTCGTTGCTTTTATTGCTGTTCCATATCATATTTATTTGTCGACAAAAACCACAAATAAATTATTGTGCATGGGTCCGCTTGTATTTGGAAGTGTAATGTATCCAGTAAGTTTGGGATTTTGCAAATACAAGTATTTTGGCACAGGGGCGTTTTGCCATTGTCTTTTGCATTTGTCGGTGATTTTGGGGGCTACTTTGACTTATCGTGACCTTCATTGAACATTTTTTTGTAAACATAACTTGTTACAGTAGGGTCAATTATTGTTGTTTCAACTAATCCATATTTGGTTAAATCAATGTCTGGAAAAAATGCATCGGCTCCGGACAAATCGCATTCCACTT
>Ga0247723_1001030_pt1 | contig 16982 bp, 17 predicted proteins | sample MSEWelMarce5H_FC_FD_189079 | JGI IMG/M metagenome (GOLD analysis project Ga0247723, IMG submission 189079) | Subsurface sediment microbial communities from gas well in West Virginia, United States - MSEEL Well Study Marcellus 5H_FC | ecosystem: Environmental > Terrestrial > Deep subsurface >...
ATATTAACATTCAATAAACCACCAGGAAATACATCTTTAGGTTTATTAATTCCCTCAAATTTACATCCTGATATACTTAAAAATATAGATAACATAACTAAAGGATTAAAAGGAAAATTAGTTGATGCTGGTAATCAAGGAGACGCTGGATCGTTTTAATTAAAAATTTTACAATTATATATTTATAATAAATAATATTTATAATCTATGGCAATTTTAAATAACACTACAGTAACAGTAGATGCTATATTAACTAAAAAAGGAAGAGAATTATTAGCTAGAAATGATGGTTCATTTCAAATCACCCAATTTGCTTTAGCTGATGATGAAATTGATTATACTCTTTATAATCCTTCTCACCCTAAAGGTTCAGCATTTTATGGAGAAGCTATTGAAGCTATGCCCATGCTTGAAGCATTTTCAGATGAATCACAAATAATGAAATATAAATTAGTTACCTTACCCCGTGGTACTTCAAAATTACCTGTTATTTCTTTAGGATATAATACTATTTCATTACGTCAAGGTGCTAGTTTAACAATTACTCCTCAAACTTTAAATTATTTAGGATCAACATCTACTTTTGAACCAAATGGATATACAGCTACAATTGCTGATATTAGATTATTATCTAATCTTATAGGAACTGGTATCCAAACAAATAATCCAATGACATCAGCTAATACTACTACTGGTACTAAATTAAGCAAATCAGAAATGGGAACTTCATTTACTTTAACCGGTACTACAATTAATACATTATTTGGTACTTCATTATCTCAATTATCAACAACTATTACAGTAATTGGTAGAGATTCAGGTGCTAGAATAACAATTCCTGTAAATATTATTAAAGTAAATAACGCATAATTATGTCATTTGTAAGATATAACACTGATGATTCAGTAATAAGTTCAGAAACGGTAGTACGAGGAATGTGGAGTAATGATAATTCTACTTTAAATACATTTTATACCTCAAGTTTAAATAATAGTTCGTATTATTTAAATGTATATGATAGTACTGCTACTTCTTCTCTCCAATTTTCTATTCAATATGGTCATGTTAATGGAAGTGGATCTGCTGACATGTCTTTGGTAGAAGATATTACCCCAACACGTATCACTTACGGTCAATATCGAAGTTTAATATATAATGATGAAAATTCATCATTTGTTTTTGGGAATGTTGTATCTCCTGATTTTATAGCTTTAAGTATAGCTCGTTCACGCTTTAAAGAATCTATTAAACCTGGTTCTTTATCATTAAAATTATCAGGATCCGCTGGATTTATATTATTAACTGATGATAGTGTATCAAATGGATCTGTTTCTAATTTTATTGGTTCTAACAGATATTATACTTTAGTATCTGGGAGTAGGGGCATTGCCTATTCTACTCCATTAAATAGTATTAGTGGAAGTTATGGTATGTTATTTCCTGATTTGGGTGTTATATTATTAAATCCAAGAGCATTATCCGCAGCACAGGCTTATGGGGGTTTAAATGAAACATTCAATACAAGTAATGGTACCCCAGGTAATCCAAATCTATCAAGTATGTTTAATATTATTAAAGCTTCAAATAGTGGATCTTTTATAATTCAATCACAAGAAACTGTTTCTTCTAGATATTTCTTTACTAGAGTTAAAAATAACGAATTTAATTATACTACTAACCCATCAATTATAAACACAAGTGGAAGTTTATTATATGATACATTAATAGATAATCCTCAGACTTATGTTACTACTGTTGGTATGTATAATGACAATAATGAATTACTTGCTGTAGCTAAATTATCACGTCCTTTAATTAAAGATTTCACCAAAGAAGCATTAGTTAGGATTAAGCTCGATTATTAAAAAATATAATAAATGGCTTCATTTAAGCGATTAAAACGATCGGATATAATATCTGTTCCTTATATAGCCAATAAAAATTGGGTTTTGGAATATTGTCCTCTTCCATTAGTAGATCAAAATATTAAAATTTATAAAGGAACTAACATAACTGGTTCCTTTTCTGATATTACTGATCCTATAACAGAAGGACAATATGAACGATTAATTTATTCTCAATTTAATCATCTATATTACCAAACCTATTCTTCAGATAATGAACTTTTAAATACTAGTTCATTAGCTAATTCATTATATTACGATGGGGCTTCTCAAATAAGAGCTACAGGTTCTTATATTGATTATAATGATAATCCATTATTAATAAAAAATTACCCTACAGGAAGTAATGAAGGTATACGTGTATTATCTATAAATAAGAAATTATATGGTGAACAATTATTACCTTATAGTTTTAACCTATCATCATCCGCATATTATGTAAAAGATGATGGTATTGGAAATCTAATAGATATTTCTAATTCAAATACTCATATAGGTAATATTTTTTATTCTCATGGTTTAGCTATTATAACTAACCAGGATTATCAATTGATGTGGCCCATTCCTCCATTAGCAAAATATATTGAAGTAAATTATTTAGATACTGATTCTTCACGGATTATAAATGTATCTAGTTCTGTTGTACTTCGTAATAACGTTGATATTTTAAATACTGGGAGTTTAATATTATCTAATTCTTCATCTTTTATTAATAATGGAAATGGTACTATTACTTTTAACTCATCTTCTAATTTAGGAATATATTATACTAATTATACTTATGAATCTAATTTAAGTAGTAGTACTTGTAATACTTCCTTAGTGAGTAATCAAGGATTAATAAAAGTAAATATAACAAATAATTGTAATTTTATTGTGTCTTCTTCTGAATATATATTTCCTCCAATAACTTCTAGTATAAATACTGGAAGTTTATATCAATATTCTGGAGGAGGATACATAAGTGTAACTGGATCTGGTGGTTACGGTGATACCGAAAAATATATCTATACTATTAGTGAAATTAGTGGAAGTTGGAATGGTTTAAGACAATATGATAATTTAAATAATGGAGTATATTATGTGGGGGTTTTTGATTCAATAAGTAGAAAATTTGCATATGATAGTATTTTAATTGAAAGTCCAACATATGTTATTATTCCTTCATCAACCACAGTAAATGAGGGTGATAATATATTATTTGAAATACATACAAGTAAAGTACCTAATGGAACCCGATTATATTGGACTAATTCAGGTACATCAACATCTTCTGATTTTACAGATAATACAAATAGTGGTTCATTTATAGTTAATAACGGGACTGGTTCCGTAACTAGAAGTATATCTAATGATTTAACAACAGAAGGTAATGAAACTTTTATATTAAATATTAGATTAGATTCAATTAGTGGGTATAGAGTTGCTTCTTCATCTGTGTTAATTTTAGATACTAGTATAGCACCAACACCAACTCCAACACCAACTCCAACACCAACACCAACTCCTGTACCTAATTATGTGTTAGTAGGATGTACAGATGGGGAAATACAAAAAGCCCAAAAGACTTATCCTTATGAATTAGGATGGGGTACTATTGTAAAAATTGGTCAGAATGGTCCATGTTATACTATAGTAGGTACTACATTTGAAGCCACTAGTAATACAATTTTCACATGGCAAAGTGAGTGGAATGGTTCATGTTTTAACTGTACTGGAATAGCGCCACCAACCCCTAATTATACATTAGTAAATTGTTTAAATGGATCTATTGAAAAAGCTCAAAAGACTTATGATTATACTCTTGGAACTGGTACTATTGTAAAACTAGGTAATAATCAATGTTATAAAATAACAGGTACTACAGATGAAGCTACAACTAATACAATCCTAACATGGCAAAGTGAATGGGAATATTGTAGTGATTGTACTGGAATATTACCTCCTTCTTTCCCAACACCTACACCAACTCCAACACCAACACCAACTCCAACACCAATACCAACTCCAACACCAACCTCAACAATAGCAACTCCAACTCCAACCCCAACTCCAACACCAACTGAACCAACTCCAACACCAACACCAACACCAACACCAACTCCAACACCAACTCCAACACCAACTCCAACACCAACTCCTGACCCGAAAGTTTATTATCGATTAGCTGGATGTAATCAATCAGATGTAGCTTGGACATTAATTAATCCTGATGAATTACGAGGACAAAGATATGTATTACCTAATAACCCTCCAGTATTTTATACATGGACTGGTGCTTACGATGCATATAGTACTCCACCAGCTGGGTGGAATGATTCAATTCAAATAGCAACACAAGGACTTACAGGATGTCCTTAATATATAAAAAATTTAAACATGTACTATAAATAATATATTTATGATTTATTACTTAAAACCAGGCGATACATTACTTACCATTGATGGTTCTAATGGACATACTGTATATCAAGATTATGCATTAACAAAAGAAATTCCATTAGGTATTTATACAGATAATGTAAATATATTCCAACTTTCTGAAGGAAATAAATACAATATTTGGAGTGTGATAGAATTACCTTCAAATTCAATTCCAACTCCTACCCCAATATCTTTACCTATTCAACCTATACCACCTTCACCTCCAACTATCATTAATAATTTTACAGAAATTAAATCAGTTTATATAGGTTATCCTGATTTATATACTTCTAATAATGATGTATATGATAGAATATTAAATAAATTTAGTAATGCTGCTAATGAGATAACAAGTATATATACATCAAATGGACTTAATTTAGGATCAAATATATATAGAACTAGTTCAGGTTCATTGTTTGAAACCGGTTACTTAGCATACTTTGTAGATAATATTTTAAAGAAAGTTAAAATTACAAATGGGGTTGTCACAGAAATTGAATCTGATGTTACTGTATCTCCTGTTATTAATCCTTCTACTACTAAAATATTATCTCCATTTAAACATTATGAATCTGGAAATTATATTGGTACAGGATATGCTTTATATGATAATGATGGTAATCATTTATTCTTTATGTCTAAATTAGAAATAGCTGCTGATGGATTAACTATTCATGATTCAGCTTGGGGTAATAGTTTAGGAACTTCTAAGTATTGGAAATTCAATAAAGAAATAGTTTCAACTACTCCTTTATCTACTCCTTACAGAATTCCTGAAATTTATAAAGGAACAGTTGTAGAGATTCAGATAGTTGTTTTAAATACTAATAATCCTGGATCACAAAATTCATTTTCATATTCACTTTTAATTGCAAAATAATGAGTAAAGTAATATCAACTCCCACTCCTGATTGGTTTTGGGAATCAAAATCATTTACAGAAGGAAAGAGATTACCTAAATATGATAATTTCCCAACAATAACCATACCAAGTAATAAGAAATCTGCATCTATGTTAAGACAAGATACAGAGATACCTTTAATTAGTGGAAATAAACATCCTCTAGAAAGGATAGGTCATAATTTATTTTATACTAATCATGGTGGGTTAACCAATTATCCTAATGATAAATTAGCTGTTTTTACAGATATATCTTATAATGGTAGTAATCCAACAGATGAATCTCAATGGGGGATGGCTCATAACCCACAAAAAATACAATGGTTGAATGGTGAAATGTCATTAGGATATAACGGAAGAGAAGTAATGGGTAATCCCAACAAAGCTAATAAACTCAGACAGGCATTAGGTAGTGCTCTAGCAGCTAATCCAGGAATACAAATTAGTATTTATTCTTGGATAGATATTATACCTCTTGGTTTATGGTATAATGATGATACAACAGCTTTAATAAATTATTACAATACTCCAAATACTATATATTCTTCACAGATAGATGCCGGATGTAATACTGTTATGGATGCTATATATAGTACTAATGATATTTTATATGATTTTACAGCTTTATATATTTACAAAAAACAATTATTAAGGTTAAAATATGGTAATACCATCCCATTATATAGTTTAATGTGGACCGAGAATGAATATGTTGATAACTTTCCAGGATTAGCGGCCGATAGAAAAAGACAAGATGGTACATTTATAGATTTAATAGGAGCAAAACATAATGCTAATGCTGAATATATGTATAATGTTGCTATTGTATCTTTAACAGTAGGAGATGGTATTTTAGGATGGGAAGGTGTTATGCCTAGTATGTGTACTGAAGATCCGGCGAGAGAACCTTTTGGAGTTGATGCAAAAAATCCTAATTTAATTCAAGTTCAAGTAGGTACAGATACTTGGTCTCTAGATAATACTAGAGTTTGGAAATCATGTAGATTATTTTGGGATTTAGCTCTTTATCATGTTTCTTTATATAAAGATATTATTGAAGATACAACTAATGATTGGCAAACACCTGACTTTGAATATAATGGAAATATAAGAACAGGTAACTTTAAATTAGTACCTTATAATAAATTATATAAAGAACCGGTTGTTCAATTAAAATATAATAATAATAAATCAGAAGTCTTAATTTTAGTTCATAATCCTTGGGCATCTAATTTAGATACTAAACAAGTTAGAGTATTTGATGTTACTACTGGTTTGGATGAAACAGTAATGGTAAAAGGTACTAAATGTGAATTATATAAAGTAATTTTAACATCATCAATAACAAACCCAACATCAACTACTCCAATATCAACTATTATTCCAACCCCTATAATCCCAACATCTCCACCTATACCAAACGAAACTTATAATAAATGTAATAATGTTATAAGCTGGAATAATCCTACTAAAATATGTAATGGAGATATTACCACAATTGGTGTATCGGTAAGTGGAAATGATAATCAAAATGTAGAATTTAGTATTAATGGGGGTGAATATCAAGCATCAAATGTAGGAATTAATGGTTATACTTATAATACACCATCTACAGGTGATCTTATTTATTTTGATGCTAGGATTGTAGGTTGTACTTCTTCCATCAATGGATCAGTTCAGTCATGTGATACTACCTTACCACCAAAACCACCAACAACTCCAACACCTCCTCCAACCAATGATTCTATAATTTATAAATCATTATTTACATTTAATCAAAAGAGTAATGGTCAAACATTACCAACAAGTAGTGATTATGCTAATGGTTATTTGAAATTTTATGCATTTAGTCATGGTATTTCAAGAAATATTACAATACCTCAAGATACGGGTGTAATATGCAAATTTGAATATGAAATTTTAAATAATGATAATGAAGTTATATTTTCATGTAAAGACAATTATGGTGGTTTTCACCCAAATTTTCAAAACAATCCATCTGCTGAAAGTTATTATAGAGTATGGACACAAGGACACTCCGATTATAATAATTTTCAATGGATAAGAGATTATTTTAATAATTTTACAGCTATTCCTGGAACATCTTTTAATTCAGCCCTTGATAGAGGAAATAATCATTTTGATATATATAATGGATATATACCATTAAATAAATCATATATTATGAAGATAAAAAATAATGGTAGTTTTAGTTTTCAATTAAGAGCGGGTACAATAGATACTTTTGAAAATCCAAATTTAGCAGATGTTTACACAACAATACCACCCGATAATACATGGTATAATTTTAATTTGAATGGAATAAGAGTTGATAATAATAATGGTGGAACAAGAGCATATAAAATAAACTGTTACAATCATTAAAATAATAGAAGATCAATATTTATTAGTATATGAGAAAATTTAAAGTAATCCTTACCCAAGACAATAAATCAGGTCCTTTTGATATTTTATATAATATCAATGATAATATATATATAGCTGATTTATTTTCTTCCGGATTACCTGCTGAGAATATCCCATCATCTTCATTAGGTGATGGGATTGATATTTTTATTCCTTTTTCTACTAATACTATATTAATAAAAAATAAAAAAGAAACATGTGATACCTTTCAACAGATTACAATATCTCCTATTAATGTATCTGATGTTCCTTTAGTTATATATCCTATTTATACTCCCCCACCAACTCCAACTCCAACTCCTACTCCAACTCCTACTCCAACTCCAACCCCTGTATTTTCAACTTATGTATTTAAAGTAACATCTGCTAATAATTTAAATACAATATGTGATGATAATGTATTCCCTATTACTATATATGGTGATAACCCATCATTTGTTGATAATTTATTCTTTTATAGTAATTTATCTTTAACTTCTAAATTTAATGGAGGTGGATCTTTATATAAACTAAAAGGAAGTCCATTATATGTTGGTATCAACTCTAATGGTTCAGTTTATAGTAAAGATATATGTAATTTAAACCCACCAGCATCACCTAATTATATAGTAATAAATTGTTTAAATGGATCAAGAGAAAAAGCTCAAAAGACTTATAATTATACTCTTGGAAATGGTACTATTGTAAAACTTCCTAATAACCAATGTTATACTATTGTAGGTACTACATTTGAAGCTACAACCAATATAATCCAAACTTGGCAAAGTGAATGGGGTGGTTCATGTTTTAATTGTACTGGACAAAATCCTCCATCTCTTAATTATACATTAACAAAGTGTTCAGATGGATCTATTGAGAAAGCTCAAAAGACTTATAATTATATTTTAGGAACCGGTACTATTGTAAAACTTGCTAATGGTGAATGTTATACTATAACTGGTACTACTGAAGAAAGTACATCTAATACAATTCTAACATGGCAAAGTGAATGGAATGGTTTATGTTCTAATTGTACTGGAATAGTACAACCAACTCCTACACCAACTCCAACACCTACACTAACTCCAACACCTACACCAACACCAACGCCAACCTCAACAGTAGCAACTCCAACCCCAACACCAACTCCAACACCAACTCCAACCTCCACAATAGCAACTCCAACTCCAACTCCAACACCTACTCCAACTCCTACTCCAACTCCTATTTCTTGTGTTCCTAAAGAATATAATATTACTAATAGTGGTAATTTTTATTGGAAAGATTGTAATGGTATAGATAGAAATAATGATTTTAATACAGGAGATATTATTTGTATTTGTACTTCAGATATTTTACCTATATCATTTAATGGTGGTACTGGAACTTTAGCAGGAGGTGGTTGTGATTGTTCACAAATTATAACTCAATCTCCACCATTACCAATATATTATTATATTGTAAGAGATGTTAACCAAGCAACTGGTTGCTCATTATCAAATCCACAAAATTATCAATCTACATCAAATTACGCAGTAGATAGATTTGTAACTATAAATGGTGGTAGTGTGACTAAATGGATTGAAAGAGATAATTCCTTTACTGGTGGAACTATAATAAATTCAATATCTCCGGCTTCTTGTAATTAAAATTAATATTTATTAATATATGAATGTAATTAATATAAATAATTTTAAATTATCTTTTCAAAACCAACATACGGTTTATGAGAATTATATTACTGCTCATGTTAGTGAAAATGAATTTAATTTAAGTTATAATCCAAGTTTAAGAATAACAGGATCTAATCCTTATTCTGAATTAAAATCATTTGCTACTGGTTCTGATTTTAGTCCATATGTATCAATGGTTGGATTTTATAACGATGATAATGAATTATTAATGGTATCTAAATTTGCCCAACCTGTTCCTATATCTGTAGAAACAGATATGACATTTTTAATTCGTTACGATACATAAAATAAAAAAAATAAAAGTTATGTTACAAGTACTAGGTCCCTGTCCTAAAGTAGAGGATTTAATTGATGATCCTAATTTTGATATCAATGAATATATAGGCTATATCTATATAACTACTCATATCCCTACAGGACGTGAATATATTGGAAAAAAATATTTTCTCCATACTACTAATAAAAAATTAGGTAAAAAAGAAACAGCTGAACTTCCTGTTACTAGAGGTAAAAAACCAACTAAAAAACGAATAATAAAAGAAAGTGACTGGAGAACATACTATGGTTCAGCTACTGAAGTAAAAGCACTACCTAAAGAAGAAATGACACGTCATGTATTGAAATTATGTAAAACTAAAAAAGGATTAACATATTGGGAAACTAAAATGTTATTTCATTATAATGTTTTAGAAAACGATAAATATATGAATGATAATATCCTTGGAAAGTTTTTTAGAAAAGACCTGATATAGTATTGTTTCTTAATTATATTCATCCTAATGGAAAATATAATATTACTAAATTTATTAGAATCAGTATTAGGTAAATCAAAACCTACCTCTAAAGGTAATCACTCCTTTCATTGTCCTTTTTGTAACCATCATAAACCTAAGTTAGAAATTAACTGTCAAACCAATGAAAAAAAAGAAAATCCTTGGCATTGTTGGGTATGTAATACAAAAGGAAAAACAATCAAAACATTATTTAAGAATCTAAAAATATCCGGTTCTAAATCAGAACAATTAGATAGTGTTATTATTCCTGGTAAACGTGAAGATGTTATATATAATCCAATCCAGTTACCTGAAGAATTTATTTCATTTTCCAATTTCCCTAAATTAAGTAAATTTCAGGAGATAATAATTAAACAATCACTTCATTTTTTAAAAAAACGAGGTATTACTAAAGAACAAATTCAAAAATATAATATTGGATGTTGTTTGGAAGGTGAATATAGTAATCGTATTATTATTCCTTCATATAACATTGATGGTAAATTAAATTATTTTATAGCTCGTTCATTTGAAAATGAATCCGGTCGAAAATATAAAAATCCATCTGTTCAAAATAAAGATATAATAGGATTAGAATATTTTATAAATTGGGGAGCGCCAATTATACTTGTTGAAGGTATATTTGATGCTTTAACTATACAACGTAATGTTATACCATTATTTGGTAAAGTATTATCTGAAGCATTAATGAAAAAATTAGTATTATCTGATACTGAAAAAATATATGTTGCTTTAGATAAAGATGCCCAACGTGAAGCGTTACAACATTGTCAAACATTAATGTCTTTTGGAAAAGAAGTATATTTAGTTGAAATGGATGGTAAAGATGCTAATGAAATAGGATTTAAAAATTTTTTAAATATAATTGAAAACACATACCCCTTAACATTCGAAAAAATAATGAGTATAAAACTAAAACTATCATGATAGAACAAAATTCAAACATTATCAGGGATCCTAAAATTAAACGAATTGTTGAATATTCAGCGGATTCTAAACAGATTAATGTTTTGGATAGTAGATTTTACAGTCGATACGAAAAATATTACCCCTCAGTTACCTCGATTTTAAATTACTTCCCTAAAAATCAGTTTTTCCACTCTTGGTTAAAAGATGTAGGACATAATTCTGATATTATAATGCGTAAAGCCGGTTATGAAGGAACACAAGTTCATACTGCTGTTGAAAAATATTTAACTGGAGAAGAAATTCATTGGATTGATGAATGGGGTGTAGCTAAATACCAAATGGATGTTTGGAAAATGATTTTATGTTTTACTAATTTTTGGGAGATGAATCAACCCGAATTAATATCAACTGAATATCATTTATTTTCAGATGAACACCAATATGCTGGTACTGCTGACTTAATTGTTAGAATGAATAAAGAATTATGGCTATTAGATATTAAAACATCCAATTCATTACACACATCATATGATTTACAATTAGCCGCTTATGTTAAAGCGTGGAATGAAACTCATACTGAACCTATTACTCGTACTGGTATTATTTGGTTAAAAGCACATACACGTAAAGAAGCCAAATCTGGTGATTTTTCAGGAAAAGGATGGCAATTAAAAGTTGTAGATGATATTGAAAAAAATCATAGTATGTTTATGAAGATATATGATATATATAGATTAGAAAATCCTAATTTTGGTCCTTATATTGAAAAGTTACCCACAACTGTTAAATTAAAAAATTTCTAAATTATATTTATAATTATAATATAATTATTTCTATACATGAAAATAGCAATTTTCCCTGGTGCTTTTAAACCTCCTCATAAAGGACATTTTTCTGTTGTTAAAACTTTAGTTAATCGTTCTGATGTTGATAAAATTATTATTGCTGTATCTGGTAAAGAACGAGGTGGTATAACTTCTGAGCAATCAATTAATGTTTGGGAATTATATAAAAATTTATTAGGTCCTAAAGTTGAAACTATCATAGTACCTGATTCTCCTATACGTTATGTTTTAGACCAAGTAAAAAATAATCCTGATAATCAATATGTTGCTGTTTTTGGAAAAGAGGATAGTTCACGTTTTAACTCATTAGTAGATAATCCTAATGTAGAGATATTTGATTCTGGTAATTTTGAGGGTATTTCGGCTACTAATTTTAGAGATGCAATTCGTTATCGTAATATTAAATTAATTCCTTCATTTTTACCTGAAAAAATAAATATTGATCAATTCTTTAATGCTTTTAATAAGGAAAAAGAAGAAACATCTCCTACTAGTCCATTATTAGAGCATCCAATATATGAAAATCAATTACCTTTACTAAAACCTTTTATTACTTATTGTAAAGAATACTTAAAATTAAAAACATTACCTCCTTTAACATTATCTTATAAAGAAACAGATGCTGAAAATATGAAATCTTTTGGAGGTTATAATCCAAATATTAAAAATATTCGAATTAATATAGCTAATCGTCATCAAGCCGATATATTCAGAACATTAGCTCATGAGTTATGTCATTATAAACAAGATACACAAAACCGATTAGAACCCAATTCAGGTCAAACTGGTCACCCCCATGAAAATGAAGCTAATTCCCATGCTGCTATTATTATGAGAAATTTTGCCCATTCAAATCCCGAAATGTTTAAAACACAATGAAACTATTTGATATATTATTAGAAATAAAAGGTAAACCAAAAGCTATATTCTTAGCTGGTCCTGCGGGTTCTGGTAAAACATATACACTAAAACAATTATTTCCAGTTGAAAAATATCAAACAATAAATATAGATGATACTTATGAAGAATTACTTAAATCATCTGGTTTAGGTACTAATCAAAAAGATTTTGGTCCTGAAGAGTTATCTCAAGCTGCTAAATTGATGGGTCGTGCTCAAGCAGTAACTAAAAAAAAATATGCTAAAGCACTTGAAGGATTAAACAATGTTATTATAGATGGTACAGGTGCTGCTTCAAAACCACTACTAAAGAAAAAATCAGAATTAGAAGCACTAGGATATGATACAATGATGCTGATGTTATATGTTTCACCTATGACATCTTTAAAACGTAATTTTGAACGTGAGCGTTCTTTATTACCTCAAATAATATTACGTACTTGGAGAGATACAAATAAAAATATTGAATTATATCGTCAAGAATTTGGTGATCGTTTTATTTTAATTAATAATGATCCTGAAGATGCTAATAAAACATTTAATCCCCTTGAAGTTAAAAAATTATTTTTTGCCAATACTAAATCTTCAGGTAAACCTAAAACCCCGGAAGAACAAGCTAAATCAAAAGCAGATGTCGAACAATTAAATCAAGATATTATTTCATTAGTTAAACAAATACCTCAAACAGATACATTAGATTCAGCTAAATCTAAAATAGCTATGTTAGCTGAACAAAAAAAAATAATATGAAAGTATATTGCGATGTGGATGGGGTATTAGTTGATTTTGAACGTGGATATAATGATTTAACTGGTAAAAAAGTACCAGGTATTGATTCAACATATAATAAAGAAAATTTCTGGTCTGATATCGCTAAAGCTGGTAAAGATTTTTGGGCTAATTTATATTGGATGCCTGATGGGCAACAACTATGGGATTATATTAAACAATATAATCCTAAATTATTAACGGCCCCATCACGTGAAAAATCATCTAGAATAGGAAAACAAGAATGGGTTGATAAACATATACCTGGTACCTCTATTATCTTTAAAAAAGCTGAAGATAAAAAAGATTTAGCTGATCCTAATAGTATACTAATAGATGATAGAAAAAGCAATATAGAACAGTGGATTAATGCTGGTGGGATTGGTATTTACCCTACTTCAACTGCATCTACAATAAAAAAACTAAAACAAATTAGGTTATAATATGTCAAAAGAAACAATATTAAAAAAAGAATTCGTTGAAAAAGATATCCAACGAATTAGAAACTTAGTTAAAGGGAATTATAATGATTCTACTCAAACTCAAGTAGGATATACTCGAAAGAATATTGACAGAAAGGAAAATGAAGTTTGGGAAGAAGATGGTAAGTTTTGGACTATTAAAAACGGTGTTAAAATTAGTGAATCTAAATTAGGTAATGCTAAAAAATATACTTTTATTCCTATCTTATGCCCCCAATGTAATAAACCTATGAAAAAAGAACATGATAAAAAAATGTTCCGCCTTCATAGTACTTGTTTAGATTGTGTAATAAAAATGGAAACCAAACTAAAATTAGAGGGAAAATTTGATGAATATGAAAACAACATAATCAAAAATAATATAAAATCAGTATTAAATAGTTTTGAAAATGAATTAGATGATTTTGTAGATTCCTTTTACGGAAATGAACAATTTGTTAGTGAGAATGGAGATATTGAAGATTGGCATGCTAAAGCAGTAGATAAAGAAAAAATACGTAAACAACTTTTAGAAGATATAAAAGAAACTAGATATAAATTAACTAACTAATATTTATTAATAGTTATTAATTAATTTTTTAAAATGATAAATTTTCAAAACGGTGAATTTAATACAGCCGGTGTAGCTACTATCTGTATTTCATTTTTAAATAGTTTTTTTCAAATATTCAATCCTGTGTTAACTGGTTTATTTTACATCGCCTCTATAGGTTGGTTAATAATTCAAATATATTATAAAATTAAAAATAAAGGGAAATAAATTTATTTCCTTTAATTAATTATCATGATGATTAAATTAGTACCTATACTAAACGAAATCACAGAACAATCTCCAGCTTATATGTATTCTCCTGTTGGGTTTGGTTGTCATGTATGTCGATTCTATTATAAAGAAAAAAATAAACATATGTGTTCAAATAAGTTCTATCGAGAATATATGAATACTAATGAATTAGTAGATAATGAAGGAAAACCAATTAAGGATCCTTCTAAATGGTGTTCAAATTGGTTTCTGCCTACGCAAAAAAATGACTAAAAAAGAACTACATCAATTAATTAATGAATCTATTCAATTAATTACAGAAAAAAAATTATGCCCTAAAGGTAAATCTTATTATGACCGCCGTATAAAAGCAGGTGAAAAACCATCTGCTTATCTTTCTGGTCGTGCTGTTAAAGTATGTAAAGGATTAATGGAGGGTGATGAAGAAATGGTTCATTGTGAAAATTGCGGATGGGAGTGGAAATTAGCAGATGGTGGTAATGATCCTTTTACTTGTCATAAATGTGGACATAATAATATTGAAAATTATGATATAAACGAATCACTTCATGATTGGTTTAAAAAAGAAGATTGGGTACGAATTGACACTCAAGGTAATATAACTGGCCCCTGTGGTACAATGAAAAAAGGTAAAGCAACAACTCGTTGTTTACCTCGTGCTAAAGCAAATAGTTTAACTAAAGCTGAACGCGCTGCTACGGCTCGTAAAAAAGCAAATGCTGATCGTAAAGGTGATCGCGTTGTTCCAAATACAGATAAAGCTAAAGTGCGTTTAGAAATAATTACTCCACTAATGAAAGAAGATATAAACTTACAGACTATAAAAAACGAAGATAAAGGAATACAAAAAGCTGCAGGTGAATTAAATTTACCCTATGATACTATATATACTTCTTTTATAAAGGGTAAAGAAGTTACTTTAAACGATGATATGTGGTCACGTTTAGAAAATACTAACTCATATAATATAAATTCTGAAGGAGAAGCGATAGAACTAACGCGCCAATATAATGAAAATTATCAAAATGTATCATTTACTGAAAAAACACAACACGCGTTAATTCTGCAATATTCCCCAAATAAATTTTATTTAATTGGTGGTGATGATAGTTTAATATTTGCTAGAGCAAAAGGTATAAATCCACAAGTTATTTTAGCTACTATTGAACCTACAGCCAAATGGGCTTATCAAAATGTTACTGGTGGAATTGATGAAGATTGTGGTTGTAACGATGATGATATTGATGATTATGATGTAGAAAGTGAGGATGATTATGAGGGATTCATTATGTTTATGAAAGAATATGCTAGACAATTAAATGAATCTAAACTAACTGAGGCTGAATACCATGGACGTAAAGTTCAATTAGGTAAAATAATGCAAGGTGATATTAAGAAATTTAAAGTATATGTTAAAAATAATAAAGGCAAAGTTGTAAAAGTTAATTTTGGTTTTGGTGGTAAATCAGCTAAAGGTAAAAGAATGGTTATCAAAGCTAAAAACCCAAAACGCCGTGCCGCCTATCGAGCTAGACATAATTGTAGTAATCCAGGACCAAGATGGCGCGCAAATTATTGGTCATGTAAAAAATGGTAAAAAATGGCTTACGTTTATAGACATATTAGATTAGATAAAAATGAACCATTTTATATAGGAATTGGTAGTGATAATTCTTATAAAAGAGCTCATAAAATAAAAAATAGAAGTTTTAGATGGAAAGATATAGCTCATAAAGTTCCATATAGGATTGATATAATATTAGATAATTTAACATTAGATGAAGCTCTTAATAAAGAAATCGAATTGATATCTCTTTATGGGAGAATAGATTTAGGAACAGGTATATTAACTAATATGACCGATGGTGGTGAGGGTACAATAGGTCATAAATGGACTAACAATCAAAACCAATCATTACATAATCGGTTAAAAGGAAATAAATATAATTTAGGAAATAAATACTCAGAAGAAACTAAAAAATTACTTAGTGATATAAGGAAAAATAAATCTCAACCTAATATTAGAAAATCTATTATATGTCTTAATAATAATACTATTTATGAATCTGTATCTATAGCCGCTCAAGTTTTAAATCTAAAACAAAGTGATATAAGTAATGTTTTAACTAATAGACAAAAATCAACAAAGGACTATAAATTTATATATAAT
>Ga0247723_1001032_pt1 | contig 16976 bp, 14 predicted proteins | sample MSEWelMarce5H_FC_FD_189079 | JGI IMG/M metagenome (GOLD analysis project Ga0247723, IMG submission 189079) | Subsurface sediment microbial communities from gas well in West Virginia, United States - MSEEL Well Study Marcellus 5H_FC | ecosystem: Environmental > Terrestrial > Deep subsurface >...
GGATAAAAATAATACATTTAGTGTAAGACCATATGATTCGGCAACATTTAATAAAGATACTATGAATCTTTATTTGGGTCCTGAACCTGAGGTAGATTGTTATAAAAATTTCTTTATAGATAATAACGTTCAATTTAACGACGAAAATGTACAAATTTTTAGACCACTAATTTACATATATGCTGGTTATAAAAAATTAAATCTAACCACCAGTTTTAAGGACTACTTAGATCAATCCATATTATCAAGTTCAGTTGGTGCAAATACTAGATTAGATAGATTTTTAGGTGAATTAACATCTCAATTTAGAAAATTTTTTATTGAAGAAGATGCAACAAAAGTTGAATTTTTTGATGGTTATAATAACAAACCGGTCAAAGTTGAACTTTATAATTTTTTCAAGTCACTTAACGATAAATGGATTGCGGGTAATTCAATTGGTCAAAGATCATTATTAGAGGAATTTTTATTTTTAGATAGGGCCAATAAAGATATTGGTAATGACTACTATTTTGACTTAACAAGATTAACAAATTTAGGTGATCCTAAAAACTCAAAACAAAGTTTATACGGAGCGATATCTGTTTTATTACAGGGAACTGGTTTTGATATGAGAGCATTACCGGCATATATTAATTTCTATGGAACCAATTTCTCAAATACACCAAAATTAATACCTTCTAAAAAAATAGCTCAAAATTTATTTGGTACATTTTTAGAAGTAGATTATCAGGAAGCAACACCTAAGATTGTAATTCAATACGTGGGTAAAAACTCGACACGTCCTGATATGGAAAATAATAATAAATTTAAATTTACAGACGATAGTTTCAACATTGGTAACGTTAATAACAATCCGGTTATGATTACATTACCAAAAGTTTTTAAAACAGGTGACCTATCAAAAACAAATAAAGTAGTTGCATTTGAAGTTAGTTTTGGGGATCAAAACCAAAGTATCTTTAAAGGTATACAATTAGACCAGGCATCAATTAAAAATACAAGTGATTCTTTTTATGTGTTGGAAAACTTAGCAAGATCAGAATCGGGGTCAGCATCACATAACGTAGATATTGGTTTATATGACTATTATAGACAAGCATCATATACGTGTGATGTAACATGTATGGGTAATGTAATGATTCAACCAACAATGTATTTTTATCTTAAAAATGTTCCAATGTTTAAGGGAACATATTGGATTACCGAAGTTTCACACATGATTAAAAATGGAAATATAACAACAACATTCAAAGGATCAAGAATACCATATACCGCATTACCTGATCTGAAAGATTCGTTTATGTCAAGTTATAGAACTTTATTTGATAAATTACAACAGAAAGCAATTAATAGACTTAACGGTAGTGATAAGGTTACTGAAACAAGTAGAACGGTTAGAACCGCTGCGGGTGAAACATATACATTCGATCCGGGAGATAATAAGAAAAGTGTATCAGGGGAGGAGTTTACTACTGACGCTGGATATACTGTTGCGGGAATACCATTTAATGGTTATCCAGGTGGTAGATTTATATCACAAGTTACTTATAATGGAAGTGGTAAAACTAATGAAAAATGGTTAAGAGCACAGGCGGTAATGATGGGAGAAAAGAATTATTCCGTAACCGATAGTGTTGTTATGTCAGTAGTATCGAAAAATAAAGAAATAGTAACAAATCCATCATTTACATGGAGTGAAGCATTTAAATTTACAGATAAGTATCAGTTTTATGCAACAAAATTCTTGTTCGATAATGTTCCAGCGAAGACTGTTACTACGATGAATACAACATTTTTTAATCCAGCAAACAATAAATCACTCACCGTTAAACCAAAATATGAATTAAACACAGAACCGGTGAATGGTACACCAACAAAGTCAATCGAATTCTCAGGTCCAATTGATATAATAAGAGATGCTGAACCATATGGTATTGCATTATCTGTTAAGTTAATGAAAGATTTAGGTTTACAAGATGGTGACATAGTTTACTTTAATGTTGGATAATAACAAAACTTGGGATATTTATATTTATAAAACAAATATTATGGAAAATAATAGATTAAATGATACCATGGATCGGTTTTTAAGTCCAAAACAGACTAAAAGAATATCAAATGATGGTATGGAAAGAGAAGAATGTGATTTAGTAACAGGTGAATGTTACACAATCAGAGAAAAAGACGGAATCGTTGAAAGAATAAATAAAAAATACGTTACAAACGACGGTAGACAATTATTACAAGATTAAGCCATGTTAGAGAAAAAATTATTAGAAGAAGTAAAACGTTTTAACGCCATCAACAAGTATGGTAAAAAAATGATTATGGAGCAAGATGCTCCTCCACCTCCACCGGCGGATGATGCTGCGGGTGATGTTCCTCCTCCACCACCAGCGGGTGATATGGGTGCGCCAACAGATGTTCCACCGGCAGGTGACGCAATGGGTGGTGATGTTCCTCCTCCACCACCGGCGGGTGACGAAATGGGAGCAACCCCAATGGACGATTCAATGGGTGGTGACACGGAAGAAATTGATATTACAGATTTAGTTAATATGACTAAAAATATTAAAAACGATCTTGAAAATAATAAACAAGACAATTCCGCTGTTATTAATAAGATGGATGATGTATTCACTAAATTGAACGATTTAGAAAGTAAGTTGGCTCAAATGGACCAAGTTATGGCTAAGATCGATCAATTGGGGGCAACAGTTGAGGCTAACAAACCTAAAACCGAAGTAGAGAAATTAGAAATGAGATCTTTAGATTCATATCCATTCAATGAAAAACCACAAGAGTTCTTTGCACACAAACAAGGTGAAATGAGAGCAAGTGGTAAGAATGAATATGTATTAACAAAGGATGATGTTGAAAACTACCCTGTTGACCAAATAAGATCGTCATTTAACCAAGAAGATCAGAAAGATGAATATAGCTTCTAAAATAAAGTTCCTTATGGAACTTCAAGCTCAAGTTAAGATTAACCATTGGCAAACCAAGGGTTATGCAAGACATAAAGCTTTCGATGAACTTTACGGAGGTTTAGTTGACTTAACTGATACGTTTGCTGAGGCCGCGATGGGTAAGTATGGTAGATTTACATTGGAGAATGAGGATAAAACATTAAACATTGTGAATTTAACCGAATTAGATCTAAAAGAGATGTTACAAACATCTAAAGAAGCGTTAATTCAATGGAATAATGAGTTCGATTCGACAGATACGGATATAATGAATATACGTGATGAAATTTTGGGATTATTAAATAAAATAACATATCTATTAACATTAGAATAAAACAATTAGAATAAAATGATATCAGGTTCAGTAGCAAAAACAAGTTCAGATACCACCACAGGTTCTTTATCTTACATAAATAACTTAGTGACAGGTGCAACAACTTCAGGTTCGTATTATATTATTGTTCCAAAAACATTAATAAATAATACTATGGCAACCCAATTAAGGTCGGTTTATGGTTATAATGTAACACAAAGAAGTAATTTTAATGGTACTAATGATGAGTATATCGTTAGCTGGGGTAGTATTTTAGACCCAACTCCTACTCCAACGGCTACCCCAACCCCTACGGCAACACCTACACCAACACCTTCATCTACACCGGTTCCGCCAACACCGACACCTACCGCAACAACTTCACCTACACCTACCGCAACTGCGGCAATAACACCCACACCAACACCCACATCAGCATATAGAACATATAACTATATAATATCAGCAACTGACACTAATTTAGCTACAGGTAATACAGGGGGAAATGCACAATATGATGGTAAAGTGGTTGCAATAGTAACAGATGGTTATAACTGTGGAAACACAACACCTCGTACTTTTACAGTATCATTTACTGCGGGTAGTTTCTTATCTTGGGTATGTTCACCAAACGGAGTAACGCCACAATTTGGATATTATGCTAATGACACATTAGTGACTTCAGGTTTAGTTAGTACTCAAACTTTAGCGGGTGGATGTCCTTGTTAATAACAAAAAAAAATACTTTTAAAATAATTGAACCCAGATTTTATAGTCTGGGTTTTTTTATGTATATTTTAGTATAAATGATTTTATAATTTAAATTTTAATTCTATGAGTACATTTGATGCAGTACTTGCACAGTACGAGAAAAACAAAAACGCCACAAGTGGCAACAACAACAAGATATCCTCCGAGGATAGATTAAAACGTTATTTTACAACCGTATTACCTAAGGGTTCAAAAGGTGAAGAAAGACGTATCCGTATTTTACCTACAAAAGATGGTTCTTCACCATTTGTAGAAGTAAAGTTCCACGAAGTTCAAGTGGACGGAAAATGGGTGAAATTATATGACCCAGCACAAGAAGGAAAGCGTTCTCCCTTAAATGAAGTTTACGAAGGATTAATGATGAGTGGTGTGGATTCCGATAAAGAATTGGCACGTAACTATCGTTCTCGTAAGTTTTACATTGTTAAAGTGATTGATCGTGATAACGAAGCGGACGGAGTTAAATTTTGGAGATTTAAACATAATCACAAAGGTGACGGTGTTATTGACAAAATCTTCCCAATCTTCCGTAATAAAGGAGATGTTACCAATCCTGAAAATGGTCGTGATTTAATCTTGTCTTTAGCTTTAACAAAAGCGGGAACAGGTAAAGAATACACAGTTATCAATTCAGTATTAAACGACGATCCAAGTCCATTACATACTGACGCAGACGTTGCAAAAACGTGGTTAGATGATGAGTTAACTTGGTCTGATGTTTACTCTAAAAAGGGTGAAGATTATTTAGAAATGGTTGCAAGAGGTGAAGTTCCACGTTGGGATACCGCAAGTAGCAAATGGGTTTCTAATTTAACAACTGAAGAAACTATCGGAGCACCGAAGTCTTCAACTCCTGTTGTTGACCCACAAGACGATGCAGATGTAGATGGTGATTTACCATTCTAATTATTAACGGAGGGGTGGAGATAACGTCAGAAACCCCATTTTTAAAAACAAATTATGGCAGGTATTAAAAAAACAGACTTTTCGGCAATTAAGAAGAAATTCTCAAAAGAGGCCGAGTACAAACCAGATCGTTTCTTTGATTTGGGTAATGCCTTCTTAGATGCATGTGGTATTCCGGGTCCAGCAATGGGTCACATCAATATGTTATTAGGACATAGTGATACTGGTAAAACAACCGCACTTGTAAAGTCAGCGGTAGATGCACAAAAGAAAGGTGTTGTTCCTGTGTTTATTATTACTGAACAAAAATGGAGTTGGGATCACGCTGAGTTAATGGGATTTGATAGAAACGGAGATTATCTTTTCAACAGTGATTTTGAGTACATTGAACAAATCACAGATTATATCAATGAATTATTAGATGCACAAGAGAAAGGAGATTTACCTCACGATTTATTAATCTTATGGGATTCAGTAGGTTCGGTTCCATGTAAAATGACTTACGATGGTAAAGGTGGTAAACAACACAATGCGTCGGTTTTAGCTGACAAAATTGGAATGGGTATCAACCAACGTATCTCAGGTTCAAGAAGAACAGATAAACCTCATACTAACACTTTAATTATTGTTAACCAACCTTGGGTAGAATTACCTGATAATCCTTTCGGACAACCGAAGATTAAAGCAAAAGGTGGAGAAGCAATTTGGTTAAACTCAAGTATCGTATTCTTATTTGGAAATCAAAAAGGAGCGGGAACAACAAAAATCTCTATCACAAAAGATAAGAGAAAAGTAAAAATTGCAACAAGAACGAAAATCTCAATTATGAAAAACCACATCAATGGTTTGGGATATGAAGATGGACGTATTTTGGTCACATCACACGGATTTATGCCAGGTAGAGAAGATTCTGAAGAGAAAAAATCTATCGAGGATTATAAAAAAGAAAGTGGTGATTACATCAGTAAGATGTTAGGTGTTAATGTTACAGACATCACAGACGTAGAAGTTGTAACAGAAGATAGTGATCTTTAAATTTAACAAATGTCGGTTTTACTTGTTGATGGAGATAATCTATTAACTATTGGTTATTACGGAGCGAAGAATGTGTTTTACAAGGGAACTCACATTGGTGGTATCTACCACTTTCTAAACACCCTAAGAAGATCTTTCGAGGAATATCAATTAGACAAGATTGTTGTTTTTTGGGACGGTCAAGAAGGATCACAAAGTAGAAGAAGGATTTATTCTCACTACAAGGAAAACAGAAGACAAAGAGTTAGAACAGAAGAAGATTTACAATCTTACTTATATCAGAGAGATAGAATTAAACAATATCTTGAAGAACTATATGTAAGACAAGGGGAATTTGAGTATTGTGAGACCGATGATAACATCGCTTACTATACTCAAAACTCACCCGACGAAAGAAAAATTATTTATTCATCAGATGGGGACTTAACTCAACTCGTTTCAAAAAACACACAAGTTTACAATCCTTCACACAGGAAATTATATTCACCTAATGATATAATCATTTACGATCACGAAGAAATCCTCATTGAGAATGTTCGTTTGGTTAAAATGATATGTGGTGACTCATCAGATAACATTGCAGGAATAAGAGGAATGGGACTCAAAAGATTTTTGTCTTTGGTTCCTGAACTAAAAAATCAACCAATTACAGTTGATCAGGTTAAAGATAGATGTAACCAATTATTTGAACAAGACAAACATAATAAGTTAATAGCTAACTTATTGACAGGTGTAACAAAACACGGTGTACTTGGTGAGGAATTCTTCGACGTAAATAATAGAATTGTAAGTTTGGATGAACCGTTTTTAACGGATGAAGCGAAAGAGGTTATTAACCTATTGATAAATGAATCATTAGACCAAGAAGGTAGATCATATAAAAACGCAATGAAGATGATGCAAGAGGACGGACTTTTCAACGTTCTACCAAAATCAGAAGATGCTTGGATAAATTTTTTAAACCCTTTTCTAAGATTAACAAGAAAAGAAAAAAATATTAACAACAATATAAAAAAAACAATTAAAGTAAGACCCTATGAGTAGAGATTACCAAAACCAAGACAACATAACAAAATTTGAATTCTTGTTGTCATTAGAAGGACATATCGTATGTCAAAGATTTTTTAACGTTAGGGATCATGTTGATCAAGCTAGACGTTCAATGGATCTTCATTATTATGTGAAAAATATTTGTGAAGATTTTATGGAAGATTTGAAAATAAAAAGTTCCAATTATCTATGTGAGAATCAAAACTATATCCTCAATTCAGAGATTGTGGATGAGTCGGCAACAACAGAAAAAGAACATTTTTTATTAGAAATTAAGCTAGGTGACGACGTATTTATTCAAAGACTGTTTCCTGCGTATGTTTATCATCCAAAGGCGAGATACACAGTTGATATCCGTCCAAGATTGAAGAGAATTCTTTCCGATCTAACGGACATCCTGTCTTCGGAAGAATTGGAAACAAGTTATTTAGGATACGAATTATAAGAAAAAAAAATATATAATAAACACTATGGAAGAAAGGAATTTTGGGTATTTGGGATTTTCGTTTCAACAGTCCCTTATCAAAGCAATTATTGAAGATAAGAAGTACGGAGAAACAATTATTGATGTATTAGAGAGTAAGTTTTTTGATAATAACTCATTTAGATTTATTATGGAAAACACAAAGGAGTTGTATAAAAATTACAACAAAATCCCCGATTACAATACATTGGCACAGAAAATCATGGCCGAAGGTGGTAATAAAGATTCCTCTAAAATTCATGTGGATACATTAGAAGCGATTAAAAATAATGAATCTCAAATTGAGTATGTAAAAGATACGGCACTTAATTTCTGTAAACAACAAAACTTGAAAAGAGAGTTAAAAAGTGTACAGAATATTATTGAAAGTGGTGAATTTGAAGCGTATAATAAAATTGAACAAATCATTCAAAAGGCTTTACAAGTTGGTATTTCCAACGATGAAGCGACGGATGTATTTCATGATATTGATGGGGCGTTAGAAAAGGATTTTAGACACCCATTACCGACAGGTATTGTGGGAATTGACAACTTACTTAAAGGTGGGTTAGGAATCGGAGAATTAGGGGTTGTATTAGCACCTACGGGTACTGGTAAGACTACCTTACTTACTAAGTTTGCTAACACCGCATATAACTTAGGTTATAATGTTGTTCAAATTTTCTTTGAGGACAATCCGGGTAATATTAAAAGAAAACACTATACGATTTGGACTGAAATCGCACCAGATTCTCAACCTGAATTTAAGGAAGAAGTTAAAGCGAAAGTAGAAGAGGCTCAGGCTAAATCTAAGGGTAGTTTAAAGTTATTAAAATTAGCCAGTGATAATGTTACTGTTTCTGAAATTAAAAATAAAATCAGAAAAATGAACTCAGAGGGTGGTAGGAAAGTTGACTTGTTAGTTTTAGATTATGTTGATTGTGTATCGACCGACAAATCAACTAACGGAGAAGAATGGAAAGGTGAGGGATCGGTTATGAGAAGTTTAGAGTCTATGACATCTGAATTTGAAATGGCAATATGGACTGCAACACAAGGTAACCGTGAATCAATTTCATCGGAAGTTGTTACGGGAGATCAAATGGGAGGTTCAATTAAGAAAGCACAAATTGCTCACGTTATATTGTCTATTGGTAAAACATTAGAACAAAAAGAACATAATTTGGCAACACTTACGTTATTAAAATCACGTATTGGTAGAGATGGTGTTGTTTTCCAAAACTGTAAATTCAATAACGAGTTCCTTCTTATTGATACAGAGTCTCAAAACACTTTATTAGGACATGAAGAGCAAAAGGTTCAGATAAATGCTAACAGAGCGGCCGAAGCGTTTAAGAGGAGACAACAAGTGGCAAGTAAGTAATTAATAAACACAAACATAAAGTAAAAAGAACAAATGCAGAAAGGTAAAAAATTTCTGAGTGACTTGAAGTTACACTCAGATTATTTCAAATGGTTAGAGGATAAAAGTAGATATGAAACATGGGAAGATGCGTGTGAAAATATCATCGACGGACACAGAAAAAAATATGTGGATTATGCCGAGGCAATTGAACCATATTTACAATCCGCCGTTGAGAGTATGAAAGATCAGGCGGTGTTGGCTTCACAAAGAAACTTACAATACAGACATGAACAAATCATGAAACATAACACGAGAATGTTTAACTGTACATCAGGTCACATTGCTCGTAACAGAGTATTCCAAGAGATTTTCTATTTGGCATTATCTGGTTGTGGATTTGGTGGAGGATTACTAATTCCTTTTGTAAACAATTTAAGTAAAATACAAAAGAGAACATTAGGTACTAAAACTTTCTATATTGAAGATTCAATTGAAGGTTGGGCAAATGCGTTAGGTGTATTATTATCATCTTATTTTGTTGACGATCAACCATTTCCTGAATATGCGGGATATGAAGTTAAATTAGATTACTCTTTAATTCGTGAGAAAGGTGCATTCATCAGTGGTGGTTTTAAAGCACCTGGTCATGAAGGTTTAAAACAATCATTAGAAAAAATAGAATCTTTAATCGAAAAATGGATTGCAACAGAAGGAGATAAAATTAGACCTATCTTAGCTTTCGACATTATTTGTCATTCGGCGGATGCTGTATTATCGGGTGGTGTTAGACGTTCAGCATTGAATATGATTGTGGATCCTAACGATACTGAAATGATTCACGCTAAGACTGGTAATTGGAGAATGGAAAACCCACAAAGAGGTCGTAGTAATAACTCAGTATTATTATTAAGAAGTGAAGTTGAAAAAGAACAATTCAATTACTTAGTTCAATTAAACGACGGAGCAAATGATATTGGTTTTGTATTTGCCAATAGTTGGTTTGATATGTTTAACCCATGTTTTGAAATTTTAAAAATTCCTGTATTAGATACAATTGATTTTGGTAAAATCAAATATGATGAAGTTGAACAATATGTAAAAGACAACAAATCTAAATTTGGTATTCAAGGTTGTAACTTAACTGAGATTAATGCTGAAAAGGCAACAACAAAAGAAAAGTTTTTGAAGGCTTGTAAAGATGCATCTTTTTTAGGAACATTACAAGCTGGTTATACTGACTTCCCTTATTTAGGTGAAACAAGTAAAGCAATCTTTGAAAGAGAGGCATTATTAGGTGTTAGTATTACAGGTTGGATGAATAACCCTAAATTATTTAATGCTGAATTATTAGAAGAAGGTGCGCAAGTTGTAAAAGATGCCAATAAAGAATTAGCGGCAGTAATTGGTATTAACCAAGCGGCAAGAACTACTTGTGTAAAACCATCTGGTAATGCGTCAGTAGTATTAGGAACTGCATCAGGTATTCACCCTGAACATTCTGAAAAGTATTTCCGTATTATGCAGTTAAACAAAGAAAGTAATACTGCAAAATGGTTAGAAGAAAACATGGAGTTCTTATTAGAGGAAAGTGTATGGTCTTCAACTAAATCAGATTACGTTGTATTTGTTCCTGTTGAAAATCCAAAAGTTGGATTATTCAAAAAGGACATGAAAGGTATTAAACACCTTGAATTGATTAAATTGGTTCAACAACATTGGGTAAACGCAGGAACTAACCCTGAGTTATGTGCTTATATGCCGGTTAATCACAATACATCTTGTACGGTTATTATTGATGACAAAGATGCAATTGTTGAATATATTTGGGAACAAAGAGATTTCTTTACCGCTGTTAGTTTCATGTCAGATTATGGAGATAAAGATTTCAACCAAGCACCGTTTACGTCAGTATTAAATCTTGATGAGATTGTTGAAACATACGGTAAGGGTTCTATTTTGGCCTCAGGTTTAATCATTGACGGATTACATTATTTCCAAAATAACCTATGGTTAGCAACAGATACTTTATTAGATGATTCAATCCCTGTAACAGGAACAAGAGAACAAGTTCTATTAAAGAAATATTGGATATCAAGAGCTAAGAAATTTGCAAAGAATTACTTTAAGGGTGACTTGAAAAAGATGGTTTATTGTTTAAAAGACGTCCATTTATTCTATAAGTGGGAAACTATTACTCGTCAATTTAAAGAGGTTAACTTTGGTGAAATCTTAGATAAACCACAATACAAGAATATTTCCGATTATGCAGCACAAAGTTGTTCTGGTGTTGGATGTGAGGTTACATCAATATAATTTTTAGTAGTATTTCACAGGTTATTCATATATTTATTATATATAACCTGTGAAATATGAAAAGAATAAATGTTATTGGTGAACAATTTGGTAAATTAAAAGTAATAGAAGAACATTCTAAAACAAGGAATGGTCATTTAAGATATGTTTGTGAATGTGAATGTGGTAATGTTGCAAATATTTTATTAACACATTTAAGACAAGGATCTAGTAAAAGTTGTGGATGTGTAAATAAAAATAAAATTGGTCAAGATAATAAACAATGGGGTGGATATGGTGAAATATCAGGAAACTTTTGGTATATCTTAAAAAGAAGTGGTGAAGGAACAAGAGGAAGAAAAAAAATAGATTTTGATATCACCATAGAACATATATGGGGGTTATTTTTAAAACAAAATAGAAAATGTTTATTAAGTGGAATAGAATTAGAGTTTCCAAAACATTATCGTGATAAATCTTACACCGCCTCACTAGATAGAATTGACTCATCTAAGGGTTATATTATTGGAAACGTACAATGGGTACATAAAGATATAAACATTATGAAGAACAAATTTCAACAAGATTATTTTATTAATGTTTGTAATTTAATTAGTTTGAATAATAAAAAATGAGATTAGAAGAAGGGATAGATTATTACATAGATGAGAAGTCGGGGCTTATGGTCCTGACTTCTTTGTTTTTACAAAAACGAGGGTACTGTTGTTCCAACGGTTGTTCAAACTGTCCTTATGACCCTCCACATATTATTAAAGGAAACTCAAAATTAAAAGAGGATACATAACCATTTTGTGTTTGTTTATATTTATTGAATATGGCAGTAACATACGGTATCGATTATCCATTTAGAGACAGTCAGAAAGGTGATTACCTTAACATGACAGAAATCCCCGAAAAAGAGATTAGAGCTAATCTAATACACCTTATTTTAACAAAGAAAGGTAGTAGGTATTATTTACCAGATTTTGGTACAAGAATATATGAATACATCTTTGAACAAAATGATATTGTTACATATAATTTAATTGAAGAAGAAATAAGAGAAGGTGTTAAGAATTATATTCCAAATTTAGAAATAAATAATATATCTATTATGTCCGCCGAGGACGATCCCGATGAAAGTAGAAGTGTGTCTGAAAATGAGGACCAAAGATTATTTAGAGTTTCTGATGAATCAACAAAACCTTACACTGCGGTAGTAAAAATAGAATACAGTGTAAATAACGGATCATTTTCAACATCCGATTTTATAATTTTAAACATATAAAATGAGTAAACAAATATCATACGCAACCAGAGATTTTCAAGGATTAAGAAATGAGTTAGTAACATTAACCAAAAACTATTATCCGGATTTAGTTAAGAACTTTAACGACGCATCGGTATATTCGGTATTATTGGATATTAATGCGGCGGTTGCGGATAACCTTCATTTTCATATTGATAGAGTTTGGCAAGAAACAATGTTAGATTTCGCCCAACAAAAACAATCACTATATCATATTGCAAAAACTTATGGATTAAGGTTACCAGGTGTTAGACCATCGGTTGCTTTATGTGATTTTTCAATTACGGTAAATGTAAATGGTGATAAAGAAGATACAAGATATTTGGGACTATTAAAGGCAGGTGCTCAGGTTTCGGGAGGAGGACAAATTTTTGAGACGGTAGATGATATTGATTTCTCAAACCCATTTAATAAAAAAGGAGAACCAAATAGATTGAAGATACCTAATTTTGATTCTAACAATAAATTAATTTCTTATACTATTGTAAAAAGAGAGCCCGTTGTAAATGGAATTACAAGAATTTTTAGAAGGGTCATCAACCAAATTGATCAAAAACCTTTCTTAAAATTATATCTACCCGAACAAAATGTTTTAGGTGTTACATCTGTTATCCATAAAGATGGTACCACATTCACAAATAACCCAACGTCAAATGAATTTACCAGTACCACAAATAAGTGGTATGAAGTTAAGTCTTTGATGCAAGATAAAGTGTTCGTTCCCGATCCAACGGCGGTTTCAGATACTAATAATTTTACTGCCGGTAAATTTATCGACGTAAGTAATAAGTTTGTTACAGAATATACACCTGAAGGTTATTTTTCATTAACTTTTGGTTCAGGAACAGTTAATCCATTGGATAATTTAGATAATTATATGACAGGTCAATTGAAAGTTAATTTGGCTAGTTATCTTAATAATCTATCTTTAGGAACAACACCAAAATTGAATACAACTTTATTTGTTAGATATCGTGTTGGTGGAGGTAAGGATAGTAACTTAGGTGTTAATGTGATTACCACGGTTGATGATGTTGAATTTATAGTTTCAGGACCCGTATCAACATTCAATTCACAAGTAGTACAATCGTTGAGAGTTAATAACATAACGCCAGCTGTTGGAGGTGCGGACGCCCCTACAATTGAAGAAATTCGTAATATGGTTTCTTATAACTTCGCGGCACAAAATAGAGCGGTAACTCTAAATGATTATAAATCATTGATTGAGACAATGCCATCTACATATGGTGCACCTGCAAAAGTGAATGTAATGGAAGAAGATAATAAGATTAAAGTTAAATTATTATCTTATGATGATAAGGGTAATCTTACCGATACAGTTTCTAACACATTGAAATCTAATATATTATCTTATCTTTCAGAATATAAAATGATTAACGATTACATTGACATTGTTAGTGGTGAAGTTATTGACATGTCATTACAAATTGATTTAAATATTGATAAAAACGCAAACCAAACTGATGTGATTCAAACTGTAATTGAAGATGTTATTACATATTTCGACTATACTAAACGTAAAATGGGTGATCCATTATTTGTTGGTGCGTTAAATAAAATTATTGGTGACGTTACCGGAGTTATAAACGTAATCGAAACAAGAGTTTATAATAAAATTGGTGGGGAATATTCATTGGCCCAAGTGTCACAAACCTATAAGGATAACACAACAAAAGAAATTGCTCAATCAGATAGTATCATCTTTATGAAATCAAATCAAATATTTCAAATTAGATTTCCAAACAAAGATATTCGTGTAAGAGTTAAAACATTAGGAACGGCTACATTTTAAATGTTTTTTTAGTTATAATAATAGAAAATCACATAGTTTCTATTTATTATAAGAATGATACAAAAGCATAGAATTTCAACCAAATTAGGGATCAATCAAAAGATTACGGTCGAGTTAAAACAAGATTTTGACGTATTGGAAATTTTATCCTTAAAATTTTCACAACAAGATATATATACGTCTATTTGTTCAGACTATGGTGTTGTTTGTGGTAGAATCACAGCAAACAATGGTTTTGGTGTAGGTAATGCTCGTGTTTCTATTTTTATACCCTTAGATACGGAAGATGAAAACGATCCATTAATATCTAAATTATACCCATACAAAGAGGTTACCGATAAAGACGATTCCAATTACAGATATAATCTATTACCTAAAAGACAACAACATGGGGGTCATGCAGCAACGGGTACGTTTCCTGATCAATCAGATATTTTAACAAGGGAAGAAGTGTTAGAGGTGTATGAAAAGTATTACAAATACACAGTAAAAACAAATAGTGCTGGTGATTTTATGATATGGGGAGTTCCTGTCGGACCTCAAACAATTCACGTAGATGTTGATTTATCTGATATTGGTTGTTTCTCATTAAGACCATATGATCTTCAAAGATTAGGTATTGGTACAGATGGATTTAAAAACAAATATACATTTAAGTCATCTGAGGATATTGATTCACTACCACAGATTGTAACTTTTGATAAAATAATAGAAGTTTATCCGTTTTGGGGTAATGAGGAATTATGTGAGATTGGTATTACAAGAAGTGATTTTGATTTATCGGAAAAGGGAGTTAATATAAAACCAACCGCATATTTGATTGGTGGAGTTTATACAGACAATGGTAAAAATGCGGTTAATAAGAACTGTACCCCAAGAAAGAAAATGGGAAGAAAATGTGACTTGGTTGCTAAATCTGCAAACATCGAAGCCATTAGATTTTTACCGATTAAAGATGAACTTAATAGACCTTATTTAGAATACCTACCAATTGACGAAGATGTTCCCGACGATGGTGGATTTGTTTTACCGTTGGAGATGAATATGGATTATGTTATCACAAATGAATTTGGTGAAAATGAATATACAAACGACTTCAATAAGGGTATTGCAACATCGGCATGTTATCGTTTTAGATTTAATTTAAACGATAAAGGAGTTGAACGAGCAAGAAATAATGCCGACTACTTGGTTCCAAATATTAGAGAATTTCATACGGGTACCACAATAACTAATGAAAGTATTGACGATAGGTCATATTATTTTGGTACGGATTGGAACGGTTACCCACCAATTGCCGTTAGTACAAATAGTGATTATGGAATATTATATAATGAAGGAGGTCAATTTATACCAAAAGATTATTTTTATAGATTTAATTATAATAAGGTTTATACCGTATCATCTTTTCACAGCAATTATCAAGTTAACGGAAATTTTGCTAATATAAATGAATTAAATCCAGCGGAAGAGGAAGATTGTAGTGATAAATTAACACCACCGTCAAACTTCGGATTTAAAAATTATACGTTTACATTATTGATTGCTGACTTTTTATTGTTATTAGATTATGTGATTAAATTTGTAGTTTTACAATTTACAAACATCGGGATTCAATTTCTAAACCAAGTTGTTGAGGCGGTTATATCATTAGGTGCGAACAACAATATAAGGGAAACACTAACACGTTTACAAATAAATAGCCAAACTAAATTAAGTTTAATAACTTATCCAGAATGTGAAGAATGTTCAGATGGAAATGAAATTGGTGGTACCATTAGATTTAACTACACTGGAGGAACATGTAGTTTATATGATACGGTATATGACGATAAATTAGTTACTGGTTATTTTATAGAAGATTTAACAAATAACAACACATTTTCAGGATGTGGTTCTCCCGCATCTTATTTACCACAAAACTATCGTAGAAAATATGTACCAACATTATCGGGATTAACAAACTACACATTATTATCAACAGCAATTTATGGTGCCGATATTACAAATCAACCACTTAGTCGTTATCCCTATCCTGGTCCTAATTATGAAATAAGAGATTTTAGTTGTGGTACATATTCATATAATGGTGGATTTTTAACACAAAGTGCTAGAAGTGAATTTTATAATGGTGTTTTTTATATTGTACCCGGAACACAAACACCCGCTAGATTAACAAGAATTTTAAGTGAATATTATAGAAGAAAAAGAGTTGGTAAAATGTTTTGTGGTGGAATTGTCAATTACTCATTTATTGATAATTGGCTATCCGGTTCATTATATTTTTTACAATTTAAAGCAAAAAAATTAGCGAGATTAAGAACGGCCACATCGGAAAAAGTTTTAAAATATTGTAGAGATTTAGTAAGGTATGTATTTGATCAAAAAAGGTTTTATTATAGATCGGCACCAACAAATGACGGATTAATATTTATTCCGGATTATTTAAATAAACCAACAACAATAGTTGATTTAGGACCAAGAGATGAATTTATAAAAGAAATATGTATTGATTCAAAATTGGATCCAAATTGTTCAGTCTCTCGTTCCGTCGGAGCAACATCATATCAAAATTTAGGTGAATTATTAGGATTGGCAATTAACTATAGAATGGACGTTGCCGATGATAAAGGAAATTTAGATATGTTTTTTAAAAATAATGGATTTAATACTGGTGTTGGTACAT
>Ga0247723_1001033_pt1 | contig 16975 bp, 31 predicted proteins | sample MSEWelMarce5H_FC_FD_189079 | JGI IMG/M metagenome (GOLD analysis project Ga0247723, IMG submission 189079) | Subsurface sediment microbial communities from gas well in West Virginia, United States - MSEEL Well Study Marcellus 5H_FC | ecosystem: Environmental > Terrestrial > Deep subsurface >...
GTATTGGAACGATATAACAAAGACAGAAATAGGGGATAATGGCACGCATTTACTACGGCTCATTCAAGAGCATTCAAGACATTGATTACAGAGTTGAGTTGTGGGATGCGCCAAGCGGTAGCACCACCTCGGGCACCGAGTTAAAACTTGCGGGCGAGGGCTTTGTAATTGATCGCGAAGGCGAAGGCACTGCAACCTATGAAGAATTTTTAAGGCCATCACGATGCTCTACTGAGTGGGTGATGCCAAACAATACTGTACTGGCTGACTTTATTTCAATAAGCACAGAGGCAGAAAACAATTGGGCAATGATTGTGTATCGCGAGGATGCGCCTATTTGGATTGGTAGAGTTATTGCCGATCAGATGACGCGCCTACGTGAGGCCATCCAGGCAAAGCCACGGATTAAACTTGCGGCCGTTGATGGTTTGGAATTGTTAAAAGGTTTTCGTGTTAGTGATCTGTGGTTTACGGATGGCATAATTACAGGGTCCTATCTTTTCCGCAAGTGCCTGGAACAAATTGAATTGAGTGAGTACTGGGTAGTTTTGGGTATTAACACAAATTACTTTTATGACGCCTCTTTGATGTATGCTAGTGCGGCCGCATTAAAAGGGATTCACTTGTTAAGCTTCAACCTTAACGCGTTTGTGAAAAACTTTGATCCCATGAAGGATGTGCGGGCCATCGATGTAGACGCGGGATATTATGCCGACAGCAACATGCTCACCTGCACCGAGGCAATGGAGCAGATTTGCGCAGCCTTGCAAGTTAGGTTTATACATGAGATGGCAGGTTATTGGATGGTGCCAGTAAACGGTTATTTTAATACCACGCTCGCCTATCGCCGTTACTCCTATACACTCGGCTACCAAGGCACGGGCACCTATACCCACAGGCAGACATTGGCAAGCCCACGACCGCAATGGGAAGCCAAGCCATCGCTTTACTATCAGCCAGCTGCTAAGTTGGTGCGCATTGATACAGAGCGTAGGCTGGCAGGCAGCAAATACCGCACATATTTAAACGCTGTAGATACGATTTTTTCTAGTGAGTTCACGGGCATACCAACGGGCACAACACCAGACGATGCGCCGATGCGGATTAAGGTATTGGTCAAGTTCACCCGCGCCTACCCTAGTGGCAAAGTTGAGAATCAGACGCAGATCAATTACAGGATTTATTTGCGTGATGCCTCGGGTACTATTTCCTATCTGCAAAATGATGGCTATTGGAGTAGCGCAGTAAATGCGTTTGAGGGCAAAGTCGATACACGTGGGCAGAAAACTACCTGGAATAGTTACATGATTGAGCACCAATGCACGACAGCACCGGCAACTTATGACCGTCTTTTTGTTGACATTGATTATGTGTATTCGGTTGTTAAAACTTATTCAGCAAGCAAAGGATGGCAAGTTGCAGCTTCTGCAATTAAACCTTTTTGGGGATCTGTGCAAGTTGCTTTTGCAGATAGTTCAGCATATCAAAACCCCGATTTTGTTTTTGATGTTGAGGAAGTATTTAGCCCAGGTACAACCTCGGCGCTTAACAGTACCGAAATTAATTTAAATATCGCCCATTACTCGAGTGATTCAAAATATGCAATTGGCAATATACTGGCCTACAATGGCACCACCAATGTCGTGGCCGATGATTGGTTTGGCGGTTGGGATTCCGTAACCCATGGCACACTTACTGAAATGATAGGCACGGCCGTAGGTGGTTGCTATAAGGATTTCCTGCAAGTGGTGCGTGGTAGTTGGGTAGACAGTGGGACATTAACGGCAATCAAAACTTTGTACTTTGACGGCGGCGCATGGGTGTTGAATGGTTGCAGCTTCAAAGCACGATCAGAGGCATGGGATGGCGAGTGGCTTTATTTGGCCCCAACTTATTCAGGGCTCACATCAACGGGCGAAGGTTACAAAATAGACCCAAACAAAAACGATGATAAAGTAAATTACGCACTGGAAGCCGTCGCCGAAATGAATGGATCAATCAACTTTGTGCCAGAGCAGGTATTGGAATTTTTGATTAACGACGCAGAAGGCGCGCCAACCGCGCAGCCCACACTAAACACACGCTGGGAGGTGATGCTTGAATATGTGGACAGCACCGAGGCAATGAGGTGGCACGTGCAAGAACACAATGCCAGCGTAACCTACACAGCCGGGACGCACACAATTACAAACGGCTACGAGCTTATTTTGTGCGATACTTCTGGCGGTGCGGTTACAGTTGATTTGCCTGATCCAACTTTAAGCAAGGGCAAAAAATACTATTTCAAAAAAATCACAACTTCGCACCAGGTTACAATCACGGGCGGAGGCTACGATATTGACGGCTCGGCTTCTAAAGTTATGACCAACCAATTTGAAGCATGCCAAATAATAAGCAACGGAGTGCAGTGGTGGATCATTTAATTTGTTAACGAGTAGGCGGTGGGTGTTTTGTAATTTTGGCATATGCCAGACCAAAAGATTTCGGAACTCGCCGCCATTACAACCATTGACAACGCGGCCGATGTTCTGCCTATTGTTGATACAAGCGCAACCACCACAAAGAAAGTAACGCCCACGCAGTTAAAGACTAGCTTAGCGTTGAACAATGTAGACAATACAAGCGATGCAAACAAGCCGATAAGTTCAGCCACACAGACGGCATTGGATGCAAAACAAGCAACCCTTGTAAGCGGTACGAATATCAAGACCGTAAACAACACAAGCTTGTTGGGAAGCGGTAACATTTCTATCAGTTCGGCAGTTGCTTGGGGTGGGGTTACTGGCACTTTGTCAAATCAAACAGATTTGCAAACGGCATTGGATGGCAAGGTAGATGAGAACACCGCCATCACAGGAGCAACTAAAACAAAAATCACCTACGATGCCAAAGGTTTGGTAACTGCTGGAGCAGATGCAACCACAGCAGACATCGCAGATTCAAGCAATAAACGCTATGTAACCGATGCCAATTTAACCGTCATCCAAAATACAAGCGGAACAAACACGGGCGACAATGCGGTAAATAGTTTGTATTCGGGATTGGCTACAAGCAAACAGGATACTTTGGTATCAGGCACAAACATTAAAACCATCAACAGCACTTCGCTTTTGGGTAGTGGAAATATCAGCGTAGCACCAGCGACAGGGATTGATGCAACTGCAATTGCTGACGGCACAGTTACAAGCACAGAATTTCAATACATTAATTCGCTTACAAGCAATGCACAAACGCAGATTGATTCAAAGACCAATAAACTGATCACCACCAACAGACAGACCGCTTCATATACTTTGGTTTTGAGTGATGCCGATAAGTTGGTTGAAATGAATGTGGGCAGTGCAAACAATCTTACAGTTCCTTTGAATAGTTCAGTAGCGTTTAGCACAGGCACACAGATTATTTTGGCACAATACGGGGCGGGTCAAACTACCATCGTTGCAACAAGTGGGGTTACAATCCGAAGCAATGGCGCAAAGTTGAAATTGAACGCCCAGTATAGCGGTGCAACTTTGGTGAAGATTGCGGAAAATGAGTGGTATTTATTTGGAGATATAGCGTAATGATTTTAGCAAGTCACGGAATTATAGCCTCACAGATAGCGTCATTTGATGCGGATGCGGTTGCGTTCTTTACTCGTGTAACTACGGCAGGGGGAACGCTAAGCACAACCGAAAAACAAGCGGTGAACCAACTCGTTTTGGACTTAAAAGCCAATTCACTTTGGACACCTATGAAAGCCATTTATCCAATGGTAGGTGCAAGTGCGGCAGCGTGTGCGCAGAACTTAAAATCGTCAAGTTTTACGGGTACATTCACAAGCGGTTGGACTTTTGCAAGTACGGGGGTAACGCCAAATGGAACTAGTGCGTATATGAATACAACGCTAATTCCAAGCGTTTCTATTGCTTCTCAAGATTCTACGCACCTATCCTATTATGTTAACCAAAATGTCAAAATAGGTGCTTTTCAAATGGGGGTTCGTGGGGCAAATGTTATTGACCTTTTTATTGGAGCAAGATTTGATTCAACAAATTCTTATAACAACGTAAATACACAAACGGTGACGACAAGAAGCGAAACAAGTAATGTAAACGGATTTATAGCAGTATCTAGAATAAACAGTAGTACGTTTAAATATTATAAAGGTAATTCTGTAAATCAAACATATTCAATTTCAAGTACAGGGTTGCCAAATACACATCCTATTTGGATTGGAGCATTAAATTTAGAAGGTTCTGTTTTTCGTCCTGATAATGCCAACATATCTTTTGCCTCCATAGGTGACGGGTTAACGGACACGGAAGAATCAAACCTTTACACCGCAGTACAAGCATTTCAAACAAGCCTTAGCAGACAGGTATAATGATAGGATACATTCTAACACCCGAACAAAAAGAATTGATTCAAGGGCAATACTTTTCAACTGATATTTTTTTCAATTGCGTTGCCGATATCAATGGCATTTGGTTTTTGTTTTTATCCGAGCAAGATATCCCATTGGTTCAATCTTCACAATACGCTTGGGTTCTTACCTTACCACAAGGCGAATACACACCACCACCTCCACCCCCATTTCCATACTAATGAGCACCGCTAAAAAAACCCCCTCACCTATTCCTGTTTCCTTTGAGCAATTTCGTAAGAATCCGATTGCTGCCGTGGCTTTTTGTATGCTGTTGGCTGTTAGCTATTTGTATGTTGACCTTCGCTCGGGCTATAAGGAACAGATTGAAAAGAGCAACCAAAAGATTGATGCGTTGGATTTGAAGATTGACCGCCTCAGCTACGCGTTGAAAAAGTCAGATAGCGCACTGGCTGCCGCCATTACTGAAATCCGTATAATGAATACAATGAAAAAACTATGAAGCACTTTACTTTGATTTTTGCAGCCTGTTTATTTGTTGGCATCGTTGCTGTACCTACCGAAAAAACCAAGGCCGTCCCAGTGGATGAAGTTGAGGCGATGTTGGGTAAAATTACAAAAAATCTGCAAGCCGCATCTGTTGCAACTGCCGAGGCAAAGGCAATGGGTGAGGCAATGGTTGAGAGTAAGGTAGCGGAAAAGCAAGCGCTAAAGGAGGCAGTAGTTGAAGCTACAACCAAGGCGCAGGTGTTTGAATTGAAGGCGGAAAAATATGCAACTACTATGCGGATAATGGGAGTGGATACTGCACTGGCTGAAATGGACACGCTAAGCCTAAACAATATGCTCAAACTAAACGGACTGTAATGGCAAAGGCAAGCGCATCCGTGGCCAAATGGCAACCAAAGCCCAAGCGCAAACTGCGCAGGCATACAAAGCACATCAACAAACACAAATCAAAAAAGCCCAGCGTTGGGCAGGGATAATATGAAAAAGATACTCGAAATATTTAAGGGCGATAATGGCCAACTTTCAAGCAAGCGCTTTGTGGGAATCATCGGCGCATTTGTTCTATTCGGAACGATGGCACACAACTCAATGAGCCCGCAGGAGATTGCGCCCAGTGCAGAATTGGTGGCGGCTGTTGAGTGGGTTACAATTTTAACGCTCGGCTTTACTTCAGTCGATAAGTTTAGCGGCAAGCCAAAAGATGAGTAAGGCAAGCTTAACCGTTCTGCTATTTGTGCTGCTCTTTGTGGGCGGTATAATGTATGTGGAGTTTGCCGTACCAAAAACCGAGCGAATTGTTCACGGCCCTGCGATTAGGATTGTTGAAAAAGACCTAGATACGCTCTACCAAATCCGTCTTAAATACAAAGCCCTGCACGATACACAAATAGTAATTAATCAAAAATATGATACGCTCTACATTGCTCTCGCTGGCGATACTTCTTGCAGCACCACATTGCGCCTTATCGCAATGCACCGACAGCTCGACAGTCTCGGCAAATAATTACTATCTGCTGAAGGGCGCAGAAGCCCGCGAGAATCTGGCATTGTGTATTGAGTACCGCAAGATTGATGCGGAGGTGATTGCGCAACAGGATAAGATCCAGGCAAAGCTACTCGATGAGTTGCAAAAGCGCGATCAGAAATATCACCGCCTCCGCCGCACAACTTACGCAATTGCAGCCGTCTTTTTATTAACTTTGATCTTATGAATATAGCAGTATTAAAGGCCACTATGGCCGCCAAAAAATATGCCTTCTTTGAAGATGGCGAGTATAACCTTAACATCGTGGGGATCCGTAATAGTTCCACAGGCAACAAAGTAACAAACGCCTTTGATGATAAGATTGTGGTTGCGTACAAAATACAAAATACTTGGGTAGTAAAAGAATGGGCTGCAACAACTGATAACGGCGGAGGAACTGCTCGCTTAGTTGCAAATCAGTATCGCGGATCTCACGCCATTGGATTGCACCAGGGAAAGTATGAAGCGCTCAAACAATGCGCCCCTGTAACTGTCTACCGCGATTACACCAAAGACGGAATCTACCAACAAGATAAGACCGAGACGGGCGTGTTTGGCATCAATATTCACAAGGCTGGAGTTGACAGTGCCCGGGTGGATGACTGGAGCCACGGCTGCCAAGTGTTCAAACGCGTTGCAGATTTCAACGAGTTTATGGCACTCGCAAAAAAAGCGGCCACCATTCACGGCAACCGCTTCACTTATACTTTGCTAGAATCTAAAGACCTTATTCAGCCGTTGGGTTAATCAATTTAGCGTTGATCGCTGCAACCCCTGCGGGCTCTTCGTGTTGAATGTCTACAACTTCCTCAACGCTGTGCATCCCCATTGTAATCTCGGGGGCGTAGAGGCGTCCAAAGAAAGCGGCGGCCCTGTAGCGCATCATTAGCTCGGGCATTGTTTTCCATTTGCTGCCCGCCTTGCTTACCCAGCCCTCAGCGTTTGCCATTGCCATCGTAACGGCGGGGCCTTCTACGGTCTCGCCTGTTGCCTTTTCGGTGGCTACTGCCTTAATACCTTTGTCAAGATCACCAACAAAGCGCAGGGCGGTGAACTTTCCGCAGCCGTTTATTGCAGCGATCACGAATGTACTGGACCAACTCGGACGCCCGTGAATGATGTGCAGGTTTTGCATCACCATAAGCGGAGAGGCGCCGATGCGATTTGCAATTTCCAAGGCTACCAAAGTATTCGCTACGTTGCCCTTGTATTGTTGTGGAACCAAGTCTGAAGCGCTCAGGGCTTTTGCTTGGCGTTGGGCCAACTCGAAGCTGCTGAGTGGCGCGGGGTTTGTTTCTATTATTTCTGTGCTCATAGTTATTTTTTACTTCTGATATTAAATGCAGGCTGAAATGATTTTATCCATTCCCTTTCTTTTTGTAAAACTAATTTTTTGTCGTATTCAAATAGCCAAAAATTTGTAAAATTATAGGTCATTCTATGGCTAACTATTCGGGTATATACGTTTTTAGTATGCCCTATATAAATTATCTCTCCGTCATTTTCTAAAACATATACAAAATGTTTGCCCTTGTATTTGTTAAAACTCTGATTAAATTGCTGAGACAAAAAAGGCGTAGCACTTAAACAGTCTTTTAATAATTCTTTGACTATTTCTGTGCTCATAAATCTTTAATCGCTTGTTTCAATTCCAAATAGTGCTTGACTTCTTCAAATGGCCTATCCCTGTCGGCGTCTAAAATTTCATCAATCGATAGACAGGCTGATCTTTTGGCCAATTCTCTCCAGTAAAATGCAACCTCTTTACGGTTTTCACTATTGAATTTTTTGCATTGATTATTAACATCGCTGTCCGCGTCTGTCCAATCTATTCGACTTTGAATCAGTTCAAATTTGTCAACTAACTGTTGGGCTTTTTCTTTTAATGTCATATGTTTTCGATTTCGTGTTTTACTTCGTTCCAAAAATATAATTCGCCATTGCTTAGTAAAAATGTTGTGTTATATAATAACTCATCGCACATAATTAATGCGCAGGCAATGCCCTCATTTCGTTGTTGCAGGCCGACAGTGCTAAACTTATCAACCAAATCCTTTGCTTTATCTTTTGGCGTCATAAAATTACCTTTGTTACTATTTCACTATATCCGTGCCATATGTTGGACTTCTTGCAAAAGCCGTAGGTCATTAGATTTTTTTTATATTTCTGTCTGGCTTCCTTTAGATCTTCGTTGCCTATAAAATACCAGCCAACTAAATAGGGCGGGTGCTTTTCAACAGCGACAAAAAAGAAACCGTTGCAGGGCTTTCCTGTGGCTTCCTCAAGACCATCGGAATAGAATGCGGCCTGCACATCGTAGCGGTATTTTTTAACGCTCTGAGCAAAGCCTCTGGGGCTCGCGTCCTCTGTCGTTTTAAGATCAATAATAACGTTGTCAGGCGTCAACCAATCGGGGCGAGCCTTGCAATCTATATCCGTATCTTCATCATTCCAGTAAATGGGTTGCTCAGCGATGCCGTCTTTGAGTAAGTACTGGGCCGTCCGATGCCCGCGGACGCTTTCCATTATCCGCTCAACCATTGTAGCGCTTTCCGCATCCAGTGGGATGAGGCCCTTGGAATGGTCCAAAAAATTCGCCCAGGTTTCTTTTCCTTCCTTGGTGCGCCTGTCGCAATGAGGTGCAACAGCATAGCGTTTGCCAAATTCAGCGGGCTCAAATACTGCACAATGAGCAGCGGAGCCAATGATTAGCGCGGGGGTTTCTTTCTGCGGGGCAGCGTTGGGGTTTAGATAGCGCTCGTAATAAAGTGCTGGAGCGCGATTAATTAGGTCGAGGCCGCTCTTTGAAACGCGGCTTGTGTCGGTGTGGTACTGCATAACATTTGCAAATTTATCGCTTTTTTTGTAAATTTGTAGCAAATGGAGAAAAATATAGTAACTGATTTAAAAATTAAGGCAATCCAAAAGGGCGTAACCCTAACAAAACTTTGCGCACTTGCAGGCGTGAATCGGTGCGTCTTAACTCACTGGAGCAGAAAGGAGCCAAAGAGCTTAGAAACGTTGAGGAAATTAGAACAAACCTTACAAAATCTTTGAGTATATTTGCGCCGTTAGTGTGGTGCTAACTGCCTCGGGTTTCGGCTCGGGGCATTTTTTTTTCAAATTTATTTGGTTTTGTGGATAATGCCTTTATATTTGCAACCACATAGCACCACATTTATGAGTTTAGATATTATTTACCCGATCATTTTAGCGCCTGCTACCATTGCGGTGGCCTACTGCGCTCACGTAATTCGCCGCAACAAAAAGCGCAGAATCGAAACCCCTGAAGCCGAGCCCTACAAATTTGAGCGGGATGAGTTTATTCCAGAATTTGATGAGTTTACGCAGATGTTAGTGCAGCGCAGAATGTACAGAGGGAGGGGCGACAAATGAAAAGCTCAACATTGGAGTATTACAGCGCATACGATTACGAAATTCTAAATAACGAGTTTCACCAATACAAACAATCTACGATTGCAGAACTTGCGCAATACAAATCGGCCTTATCATCTGCCTTAACAAAGCGTGTAGATTGGCAGGAATCTTACGGATACGATTTTGAAGATGGCCAATTTTATATTTTATATAATAGCCATAACGATAAAATTTTTTACAGTGTTGGCCCACCGTCTTTACAATCTACACATTTTTTGTTAATCAATACTATACCAAAACCATGACTATTAAAACCACTATGCTCTGCTTTGCGCAGGCCCTGCTGATTACCTATGCAGGCTTTGTATTTGTATCGGGGCAATTTAACCCGTTGACGTGGCCAGAAAACGCTCGCTTCTCTTTTATGCTTTGCGTGGCCGCGCTTTATGTTTTAAACCTTGTAATAAAAAACGACAATGATAATTGAAATCTTAACCGCAGCAACAGCCGGTAGCACGATCGTGCTCGGGCTTGCAATTAATGCCTCACGCGCTCAGGTGCGCGGATTGGGCAGGGAATTAAATCGCAAAACATCGCAATTTTGGAAACAGGAGACGGCAATGCTCGATTTGCAAGCTGAAGCCAGAGCAGAAAAAGACAAAGCAAAGACGTGGGAAGATCGCGGGCAAGATTGCGCCAAGCGTTTGCTTATTGCTGAGAATGATTTGGCAGCAGCGTTGCAGAAATTGTTTGCACTGGAGGCAAAGGAATCAATGAGAAGAGAGCAGGCGAGAGTTAGAAAAGCAAGGCACAGGGCGAAAAAGAAAGGGATGGGGCAATGACAAACAATAAACAACAAACAGCAGTAGAATGGTTTTCGGTTAGAAGAGATGTTCTAGAAATCGAAGTAAGGTTAGGCAAACTTTCTCCAATTGAATATGCAGAAGAACTAACAAAAGCAGAACAACAAGCCAAAGAAATGGAGAAGGAAAGAATTATTGATGCTCATTATGAAGGGCAATGCAATCAAACTGAAGGGTATCCTTTACAAATAGCAGAACAATACTACAACGAAACCTACGGAGGAGGTGAGCAATGATTGACCTACCAGAACAAACCATTAGCCTGCACATTTACAACGCTTGTTTCATGATCACCAACATTGAAGAGCGGGACAAATTGCGGGAATATATCAAACTTGCCGAGCAGTACGAACTTTCCAGACATTCAATAATAAAGCCAAATGATTACAGATTATTTACAACTATACAGCAGAGCACGCAGGGAGAATAAGGAGTTACAAATGCGCATCCTGCAAATGACATCCAAATATGAGGCGGAGGTAGTAAGGTTGAAAAACGAACTACTGCGCCCACAGGTGAAATTTACCAGCAAAATGGATGACTTCGCTAAGGTTATGCAATCCGTTTGCATTGCCTGCGATGTAACCCCTGCGCAGTTGCTGTCAACTTCTAGGGAGGGCGACATTAAGGATGCCCGGCACATGTTGGTTTACATTCTGCGCCAGCACTACGCCCTGAGATATTCAGAGATTGGCAGACGTTTGGGCCGTGATCACTCGACAGCAATTAACAGTTATAGCAGGATGCGGGATTTTTTGGAATACGATAAAGGCGTGCAAAGGATTTACAACACAGTCAAGGAGCTGCTCGGGATATGCAATTAAGGCCGTATCAAGTTAGTGCAGTCGATGAGATCCGCGGAGCGTTTAAAGAGTCCAAAAGGGTTGTGCTATGCCTGCCCACTGGAGCAGGTAAGACGGTTGTATTTTCTGAGATTGTGCGCAGGGTGTTGGAAAAGGGCAGAAGGGTTGCAATCGTAACCCACCGCAGGGAGTTGTTAAGCCAAGCAGGCAAACTAAACCGCTGCGATATTTTGATGGTGGAGACTTTAAACAATCAAATCAAGCGCGGGGTTGTGAACTTGAGCAGTTACGATTTGCTCGTGATTGATGAGGCCCACATTGGCAATTTTCGCAAAATTCTGGAGGGATTCGACGGCTTTGTGATCGGCGCAACTGCAACGCCTGTAAGTAAGCCACCGATGGCGCAAAGCTACGGGAAACTGATTAACTCGGTAGGGATTGGAGAACTGATTGCACAGGGTTATTTGTGCAACCCCATCACCTACGCAATGCACCCAGTGGACACCTCAAAGATTGCCACTAGAATGGGCGAATTTACCGCGCAGGGATTGGATGACGCTTTCAACCGCCCGAAAGTTTATGAGGGTGTTGTGAGTGAGTTTTGCAAGCGTTGGAGGGATAAGAAGGCGATTGTTTTTTGTGTGAATATTGAGGCCAGTATAAACACCGCCGAGGCTTTCGCCAAGGAGTTGGGAGAGGGGCGGGTTTATTGCGTTCACTCAAAACAAAGCGCAATAGAAAGGGCTGACCTCATAGAGGAATTTATGGTTAGTAAATATGGCATCCTTGTTAACTGCGGAATTGCAACCACTGGCTTCGACTGCCCAGATATTGAGGTGGTTGTTGTGAACAGGGCTACCAAATCCGTAGCGCTTTGGCTGCAAATGGTAGGGCGTGGATCGCGGCCGACTGCTAATAAATCGGCGTTCACAATCCTCGACTTTGGCGAGAATGTGCACCGCTTAGGATTTTGGCAGGAGGCACGGGATTGGGGTAAGGCATTCGCTGGGATGGAGCAAAAGAAAGGCCAAGGCGTGGCACCTGTTAAGGATTGCCCCTGCTGTGGTGCTGTGCTTTACGCATCGGCTCGCTTTTGTAATTTCTGCGGTGAGGTATTTGCAACGGAAAAGAAAGCCGAGCGCGGCAGTTTGGAATTGATGGCGTACGAAAAGCTTAACGGCCGGTATCTGTTTGAGATTGCCAAAACGCCAGCCGATCTATGGGAATTGAAAAGCCGTAAAAACTACAAGCAGGCATTTATTGAGCGGGTATTGTATTACGCCAACTACTCGGAATTAAGAAGATTTTGGAGGTCAAAGGGTTATACTGAAGGCTATACCAACCGCAGAGAGAGAGAATTTGCCGAGGGTGGCGCAGTTAAAAACTTTATAGTAAAATTATGAGAATAGACTTCAAAGGCTACACGCCGAAACAGTATGCCGTTTTGATAATGCGGCAGGATCTAAAGTATTCAATTAGGGAAATTGCCGAGCGGTTGGGTTACAGCCAGTCGGGGATTAGGTACATTTTAAGTATGAAGAAATGAAAAACGAAAACAAAATAGATTTTGTGCACGTGCAGTTTGCACTGGCTCAAGTTGACGTGATTAAAACACGATTAATGAAAGAGGGTATTTTTGATTTTTATCAGAATGCAGAATATAAAAGCGCCATAATAAACTATGAATATTTGTACGATTTGTATGAAGAGCAAAAGGAGGCTGAATTATGAAAACATTTGTAATAACAGTAGAAATCGAGCACACCGATAAGAGCTATAACAGCACCGAAATACAGGAATTTATACAAGGGATCAGTTTGCCTGAAGCGCAATGGGTGAAGGTTATGAAAAAGGCGTTTAAGGAAACAACGCTAGGGCATAACGCTTTTGGGATTGAGGTAACTTACGCGATTAAGGAATGAAACGCAAGCAATGGACCGAGGCCGAAACGGCAGAATTTGTGCAGCTGTACCCGACTACGATGGCTAAGGATTTGGCCGAGCGATTCAATTGCTCAGTTGCGCAGATCTACCACAAACAGCAAAATACTGGCGTTAACAAAAACACAGACTTTTTGCATCAATACTACAAAGCCAATTTTAAAGGTCACCCGGCAACACAATTTCGCAAAGGCATGACAAGCTGGAACAAAGGAACCAAAGGCATAATGATGGGCGGAGTTGAAACCCAATTTAAAAAAGGGCAAGAGCCACACAATACAAAGCCGTTAGGCTATCGCAGTTATCGCGATGGCTATATGGTTGAAAAAACGGCGAACGGTTTTAAATTGGTGCACGTATTGCTTTGGGAATCAATTAACGGCCCAGTGCCTAAAGGTATGTTTGTGGTATTCAAAGACCGCAACAAGGCCAACATCGCACTGGACAATCTTGAGCTCATCGACCGCCACGAGCATATGAGGCGCAATACAGTGCACAATCTGCCCGAGGAATTGAGGGAAGTATTACACATAAAAAAATCAATCACACGAAAAATTAACCAATTAGAAAAAAATGGCACGCAACAAAATTAATGATCTACGCGATCACCTATTTGAAACCCTGGAACGCCTAAAGGATGGCGATATTGACATAGCAACAGCAAAGGCAATGGCCGACGTGGGACAGGTTATTATAAACTCGGCAAAGTTGGAGGTGGATTTTATCCGCGCCACTGGATCTACAAAAGACTCGGGTTTTATTAAGTTGGGCGATGGTAATGAAAAACTGTTATGAGCAAACCTACCCACGCACGAATCGCCCACGTTGAAGTTACCCCCGACGGCATACTTATCAAATCTATCCATCTACACGATGAAAATGGCGAGTATATTCGCGACGCTAAACTGAACGGGCAACTACTTTGCACGCTTACTGAGCATTTACTGAAGATTACAATATGCAAATAACCTATCTGCCGAATATAAGACAGTCGGCAAAGCACCACACTATCCAAATCGCTGATTATTTCGCCCTTGTGCGATCTGGTCAGCATTTGGCTTTAATTGAGGCGTACAGAAATACCAAGGCGCTAAGCAAGGATGAGCAGGCCGAGGCAAAGCAGCGGATTCCAGCGGTTACGATATCGGGGGTGTTCAAAGACAACGTGAGCAATGCAAACCTAACCCAACACTCAGGGCTTATTTGTATTGATTTTGACGCGGTGGACGATGTGGAGCGGTTGAAATCAGAACTGGCCAAAGATCCGTATACTTTTGCTGCTTTGCTATCCGTTTCTGGCAATGGCTTGGCTGCACTCGTTAAGATTGAGCCAGAGCGCCACCTCGACGCGTTCAATGGGCTCAAACAATACTATTTTAAGAACTACGGGCAACTCATTGATCAGAGTTGTAAGAATGTGAGCCGCCTCAGATTCCTTTCGTATGATCCGCTGCTGTATGTGAATGAGCAAAGCAAGACGTTTAAAGAGTACCCGAAAAAGGAAGCCAAGCCCAAGCAAATGCACACTGTGCTAACTGGCAATGAATTTGATGAGCTTATTGATAGGATTTGCCGAGGCGGCTATGATTTGACAGAGGGGGCTTACAAAAACTACCTAGATATTGGCTTTGCACTGGCTTCAGAGTTTGGAGAGCGCGGCCGTGAGTATTTCCACGCCATCGCCGCCCAAAATTCAAAATACGATCATATTAAGGCCGATAAGCAGTTTACCTACTGTTTGCGCGATACAGGGCCGATAAAAATAGGAATAGGCACCTTTTACTACTACGCGAAACAAGCGGGCGTTGAGTTGAAAAGCCAGCAGGCTGTGAAGTTGGAAAACATTGCAAAAATGGCCAAAAAGCAAGGGCGTAATCAGGAGTCGGTTGTTGAGATTGCCCGGCTGTCTGGCATGGACGTTGAAAAGGCCACCGAAACAGCCGCCGCAGTATTCGAGGCTAATGTTTCGCTGCAGCTGACAGGACAGACGCCCGTCGCGCTATGCCAGTTATACCTCTCAAACAACCACCAACTGCACTACAATACAATCACGGCGGATATTGAGGATCGTGCTGTAACATTTAACAACAGGCCGAAGCAAATCGATGATATGTCGTTAAATACGATGTATCTGCGCTTCAGCGAGTTGACTGATAACAAAATATCATTTGAGTTTTTTTGTAGGGTGATCTATTCGGAACTCACCCGCTATTATAACCCATTTGAGGACTTTTTGAAGGCGAATGAATCAGTACAGCGAAGCCAGCAAATTATCGATGAGTTGGCCGCCTGCATAGAGACTACCACGCCACACGTTGCAAAATATCTCACGCACTGGGGTGTTGGAATGATTGCGAGCGTTTACGGCCATACCTCGCCCCTGGTATTGGTATTGGCAGGCGAGCGCCAGAATACAGGTAAAACTGAGTTCTTTAGGCGTCTGCTTCCTAAGCCACTCGCCAACTACTACGCAGAGTCTAAACTGGATGGGGGCAAAGATGACGATATTTTGCTGACCAAAAAGCTCATTATAATGGATGATGAATTTGGGGGTAAATCCAAGTTTGAGGCCAAACGATTTAAGGAGTTAACGAGTAAGGCGTCATTCTCAATTCGCCTGCCTTATGGGCGCACCCACAGAGATCTAAAACGGCTAGCGGTATTGGCAGGAACTACCAACGATTTGGGGCTTATCAGTGATCCAACAGGCAATCGCAGGATCTTGCCTATTAACGTGCTCGGCATTGATCACGCACGATATAACGCCATTGACAAAACGGCCCTATTTATGGCTTTCTACGACCTCTATCAATCTGGGTTTAATTGGCACCTATCCAGTGAGGACATATTGCAACTAAACGAAAATAGTAGTGAATTTAATGCAATTAATTTTGAGGCTGAATTAATAAACCAATATTTTCGTGTACCACAAAATGGTGATTACAGCGATTATTTAACAAATACCGAATTGAAAATATATCTCGAGGTGAACAGCCAACAGCGCATTTTTGACACTCGAAAGTTGGGGATGGAAATGAAAAATTTGGGCTTTGAACAGGTCAGAAGGAAGGTTAACGGCTCAACAATGCGCTGCTATTCGGTTGTAAAAGTGAACAGACAATGAAAAACCGATTTTCTCTGTACACCTTTTTTCTCAATGTTTTCGCGGGTTTACGTCTCGGGTGTACAGAGAGCCACGCAAAAAACATAACTTCCTTAGAAAATTATTTTTTCAATTTCCATTTTTTTTATTTTACAGTTTGGGAAAAGTCTTTAACTTTCAGTGTACACCTGTACACCTTTTGCCCTCAGCCCTTGCTACCATTGGCCTCAAGCGGTGTACAGAGAGCTTTTTTTCTCTGTACACCTCTGTACACCGCGTAATTTGATATATTTGCTAATAATATGACAGAAGATAAAATACAACAGGAAATAATAATTTATTATCGCAATCACTACCAACGTTTATATGTTAATTGTTTAATCTTTAGCATCCCTAACGGAGGGCTCAGAGATAAGCGCACGGCCATGCTCATGAAGGCCACAGGATTAACACCAGGTGCCAGTGATCTGATTGTGATATACTTTGGTAAGTTGCTATTCGTTGAAGTCAAGACATCGACAGGCGTGCAGTCAGAAGAGCAGAAGGTATTTGCTAAGCGTGTTAGGGAATGTGGTTTTGATTATCATTTGGTAAGATCATTGCTAGACTTTAAACTACTACTGACATGCCAACAATAAACAAGCCTAAGCAAGGAGGCAAGAAGCCTCGCCAATATGTGAAAGGGTCTTACATAGAGCCGCGCTATAATACCCAGCATTGGCGCAACCTTCGCGCTTCAGTGTTGCAAGCCTCACCACTATGCAAAGCGTGCGAGTCTGTTGGATTGATTACACTTGCTCAGATGGTGGATCACATTGAGCCAGTACGATTGGGCGGTGAGTTCTGGGACGCCGATAACTTACAACCGTTGTGCAATTCCTGCCACGCTTCCAAGTCAGCCAAGGAAAAGAATCTTGACCCGTATGGGCATCATGATCTTTAGACAGGACCCACAAAACCGCATTCCCTAACACGCTTAGCAAATACC
>Ga0247723_1001034_pt1 | contig 16970 bp, 22 predicted proteins | sample MSEWelMarce5H_FC_FD_189079 | JGI IMG/M metagenome (GOLD analysis project Ga0247723, IMG submission 189079) | Subsurface sediment microbial communities from gas well in West Virginia, United States - MSEEL Well Study Marcellus 5H_FC | ecosystem: Environmental > Terrestrial > Deep subsurface >...
ATTCGGGGTCACAATAGTTTACTTCGGCAACGTTCTATATAAAAATCGGAGCCGATCAACGGGTGGTAGAGGAGTCAGGTTTATCTCGCTCGCCTTGGACGCGAGAGCACGCAGGTTCGAATCCTGCCCACCCGACCATATAGGAGTATAGCTCAACTGGTTAGAGCATCTGCCTGATACGCAGAAGGTTATAGATTCGAATTCTATTATTCCTACAGTAAAATAAATAAGGGTTTGTAGCTCAGAGGCAGAGCAACGGTCTGTTAAACCGTAGGTCGAGATATCGTAATTCTCCATTCCCTCCAGTTAAATACACATTTGTGGTGAAATGGTATCATACCGCTCTCCAAAAGCGTTGTTCAGGGTTCGAATCCTTGCATTTGTGCAATTTGCTCTTTTAGTTCAATGGATAGAACACTTCACTACGGATGAAGAGATTGGAGTTCGAGTCTCTAAGAGAGTACATTTAATAAGGTCGATTAGCCAAGTTGGTTTAAGGCTGGGCTCTGCAAAAGCCCGATCACAGGTTCGAATCCTGTATTGACCTCGGTGATTGTCGTCTAACGGTTAGGACAAAGGTTTGTGGTGCCTTTAATAAGAGTTCGATTCTCTTCAATCACACCAATACGGAAATATAAGATTTCTAAATTATGTTTAATATAGTGTTAAGGTCAAATGGGTAAGATATCTCCCTGTCACGGAGTTTGGAGCGGGTTCGACTCCCGTTAGCACTGCAAAAGATGAATAGACTACACTCTCGGGTTAGTGGCTAGCTAAAGGGTCTCATTCGGTACACAAGTCCGAAATTCATCTTTATTTGGATAGGTGGACAGTTGGTTGTCGAGCGGTCTTGAAAACCGTCGGGTGTAACAGCTTTGCAGGTTCGAATCCTGTCCTATCCGCTCCTCCAATCCTGTGTCGGCTCGAGCAGGTGAGAGTTGAGGTATCGGGCCCTTATAGAGAGTTACCCAAGTTGGTGAAGGGGCCTCATTGCTAACGAGGTAGATCGGATAAAACCGGTGCGAGGGTTCGAGCCCCTCACTCTCTACTGTAAACGCGCCAATGGTGGAATAGGTAGACACGCAGGACTTAAAATCCTGTCCGCCGAAAGGAGGGTGCAGGTTCGATTCCTGCTTGGTGCACAATTTAAATAAATGGGATATGAGAAAATTCAAAACACTGGCTACTAAAACTCCGATTGAGTTGATTGGCTACATTAACGAGTACAAGCAGACACATCCCAATTTAGAACTGTTAATTGGATGTGACTCACAGAATAGGAAAAAAGAAACGTTTTACGCTATTGTAATCGGTTTGTATACTCCTAAAAAAGGTGCCCACGTTCTTTATACTAAGTTCGAAGTACCTAGAGAAAAAGAACACGTTACTCGATTAATCAATGAAGTTTGGTTTTCAGTTGAAGTAGCAGAACAAATTAGAACAGAATTAGATATTAGAGCTAAATTTATCGATATTGACTTAAATCCAGATCCAAAATACAAATCAAACCAAGCATTAACAAGTGCTGTAGGTATTGTAACAGGAATGGGTTATACAGTAAGACATAAAGGTCATTCACCTATGATGACTTATGCAGCCGATAATTTAGTAAAAATGTAGGTAATGAATATTTCTTAATTATATTTATATTATAGTAAGAAATAAATGCCCCTATCGACAAGCGGTTAAGTCACATCCCTTTCACGGATGAGTCACGGGTTCGAATCCCGTTGGGGGTACTTAATTACTAGTAGCGGGATAGACTGGAGTAGGTCCCAGCTGGGTCTCATAAGCCCAACCACGCAGGTTCGAGTCCTGCTCCCGCTACAAGTAAATGTCAATATAGTGAAATGGTGATCACAGAGCTCTCATAAGGCTTTATTTCAAGTTCGAATCTTGATATTGATACAGTAAATAAGCTCTCAAAGCATTGCAGGCGATGCGCTTGACTTGTAATCAAGATAATTCGGTTCGATTCCGGATGAGAGCTCCATAAGGAGCTCCCGCTTTAAGGTGAAGGACACGCGGGCGAATAACTTTCAGAGTAAGTTGTAAAAGAACTCGAAACCTTAAGTCTAGTGTGGGATGAGACTCCTACCCACACATTTTGCAGGTATAGCACAGTGGTTAGTGCTCTGGTCTTCCAAACCGGAGACGTCAGTTCGAATCTGACTACCTGCTCATATTGCTCGATGGTGTAGCGGTAGCACAACTGTTTTTGGTGCAGTTAGGGTTGGTTCGAATCCAGCTCGAGTAACAAATATTTATTATTATGATAACAACAATTACAATTGCCGCATTAGCAGGATTTGGTTTAGGATGTATTTGTACTCTATTAGCATTTGATTGCCCTAAATGTAAATGTGAGTGCAATGATAATAAAAAACAATTACTAAAAGGATAGTTATGTTAGACTTAAAAGAGTTACTTATAATGCTTGGTTTAGCCGTAGGCGGTCCGATGCCTAATCAAGACATGACATTTTACAGACAAAAATTAAGCAATGAGATGATAATGGAGCAAAAGCTTCAATCAGAAATTAAAGCGCTTGAATATCGTAAAATGTGGGATGATGTAAATAAAACAGAAAAAACTGATTTTGCATCTAGTTGGTTAAAAGAGAAAAAAACCGATGATAAATTAACCCAACATAAAAAAGATCTTACTCAAACTAAGAAAAAAATCAAAGTGCTCAAACAAATCATTGAAAAAGATTCGTTAGAGCACGTTAAAATAGAACCTATGACATTATAGGTATAACTATTTTACTAAACAGATAAGTCTTTATCAATATTTAACAACCCGTTTCTTCCACCAGCATGTCTGCGGTTAGAGATGGGTTGTTTTGATTTCCGCTCAGCATTGTCAAATTTGACTAAAACCGCGCTAAATAATGTACTAATTAATAATGAGATTGCTAATAATGGCATTTTATTTTATATTTTGTTCGACAATACGTATATAACACTTCAACGAAACGACAAAAAGTTATCATATTCGTCAACAAATCCACACTGTACTTCCTATATTCAAATTTGATTTTGTAGTATATACTATATTTATGGGGGAACTAGTTCTATCTATGAAAAAAGTAATTGCTATATTAATATTAGTTTTGGCATCATTCATTAGCCAAGCGCAAACTCCTAAATTGTTTTTACATAATGTAGAAAACAAAATCCAAATTGGTAAATTAGCGGGAAATCGCAATTTAGCATTTGGTGTTAAAAACATAGTTGAAGAACTATTATCCGAAAATTATTCATTAGTACCTACTAAAGATGCTGCTGATTATTCAGTACAAGTTGATATCGTATTTTTAGATGTTGAACAAGCAAATGTAAGTATAGGTATAATGCATCAAGATAAACAATCAGTAGTTATCAGTATGATAGGTAAATTACTGAAAGGCGATAAAGTCGTCAAAACAAAAACAGCAACAGAAAAATCAAGTGAAGTATCAATGTCTACTTTAGTTATTTCTGAAGCAGGTGGTTTTAATCAAACATCATTAAGTAATGCGTTGAAAAAAGCATCGGTTTCATTAACAACTAAATTATTAGACAAAATATGAAAAAATTATTATTCTTACTATTATCATTAGTAAGTTTAACCGCGTTTGCGCAAGAACCTAAAATTAGGTTAGCTGATGACTCTACTAAGGTAGATATCAATGGTGGAGTAATTGATAAAGGTGATGAATTCATCGTCAATGTTCAATTAAATGGTAACGGAAACACAACTTCTCGTTCACTATATTTTGATTTTGAATTCAATAATGCTGCATTTGATTTTATAAATGTAATTAATACAGGTACTGGTGGAAATGGTGGTGTACTTCCAGGAGGTGCTTCTATTACAATGGATAATTACACATACCCAGGTTATTCATTTGCTGGAAATGGTAATAACACATCCCCTAATGGTAATCAAAATTACAACAATGCAGGATACAGTTTTACTCAAGGTGGTCCTAAAACAATTATTCGTGTTTATTTAAACTGGGCGTCAAATTCACCATTACCTTATAATGGATATGGTGATTTATTAAGATTACGTTTTAGATTAAAAACAACAGCAGTGGGTGATGCATGGGATCCAATCAAAATGAACTTTGCTGCATCATTTAATCAAAATGGTTCATCAGGTGCTGCAATAAACGAAATTCCATTAACTACAGTAATCACACAAAACCCAGACGCTAAAAAATTCGTTAAAGCAGTATTGGATTTAAATGGAAATATCAATCCAACTCACGTTAAAGTATTATTTAAGAAAGCTGATAATACAGGACCAATGTTTAATGTAACAGCAAATGGTACAGTAAATATTGTAGATTCATTACTGACTGCAAATACTGCTTATCAAATTATGGTAATGGCCAATATGGATCAATTACCAGCTATAATGAACTCAGCAGTATCAGTATCAGATTATACAACAGCACAAGCAGAATTTGTATCTCAAAATCTAGATAGAACATATAAAAATACTAGTATTATAACTGGTATGGGATATTGGGCGGTAGATGTTAACAGATCAAACGGATTTGATGGTGGTGATTTAACTAAATTATATGCACAATCAGTTGGTGTTAATCAATTACTTACATTACCAGAAGGATATACAGCTGGTTCTAATGGATTTATGAGTTTACCTACGTTTAAAGCTGCTGAATTCAATGCTGCTACCCCATCTAACGTATTTACTACATTACCTACTAATGCACAGCGTACTTATGAATACACTACTCCAGCTACTCCAGGAACACCATTAACAATTAATGTAAAATATGTACTTCCTGGTGATATAAATCGTTCTCACTCGTCTCAAGTAGTAATAAATGGAGCTGTAGCTACAAACGCTGTAGTTTCATTAAATAAAAGTATTGCAAATAAAAGATATGCTGCTGGTCCAATTATGAACCGTACTGAATCATTTATTAATACTCCTCAATCTGTTCCTGCTATTGATGTTAATATTAAAAACGTAACAGTAACTTCAAATACAATTGAAATACCAGTTGCAGTTAATACAAATGGAAAAGATGTAGCTGCATTGCAATTTGAATTTGCATACGATCCAAATAAAGTTAAATTTGATTCAATGAGTTCAGAAGTACCAGCTGATTGGTATGTATTTGCTAATTCAGCATCAGGCAAGGTAAAATTTGGAGCAATTGATCAGAAATTAAAAACTCCATTATCAGGTAATACAGTTCCATTCAAACTGAAATTTACAGCTCTACAAAACGGATTAGATATTAATTCATTTATTAAAATAACTACTGCAACAGATGCCGCATCTACTAACGGATCTCAGCTAGGAATTAACTTAAATACAGAAACAATAAAATTAACAGGATATAATAACTTTTAAATATGAAAAATATATTATCAATTGTTTTAATCGGCCTTATATTTATTACCGCAGGATGCAGTGATATGGAAGTATTATCAACACCTGACATTAAATTAGGAGTTACAGCAAAATCTACCGACATACTCAGTGTAGTATCAACAGGTGGTCAAGTTACAGTACAATACGCGGTTACGACTGGAGCTAAGTACTCTGTACAAGTATACAAATTTGCTGCTACTGAACCTGTAAAAACATTACCATTAACTGCTGAATCAGAAATTGTAACTAAAATATATGATTTTAAAGATTTAGAAGATGGAATATACGATATAACATTAACTGATATCAATGGTGTATCAGTTAAAAAACCATTAGTAATTAAACGTTAAAAATAACATGGCAGAAGAATCAGAAAACTCAGGAGGAGGATCATTTAAAAGCATCATTATTGGTCTAGCAAGCACAGTAGCACTAGGTGTTGGTGGGTATGTCACAAAAACTCTTACAGGTGAAGGTGATGAACCATCACCACAAGCAGTAACAGCTCCAGCTCCAGTAATTAATATTACTACTAATAATACACAACAACAAAAGAATGTTGTAGGTGGTGGGGGTAGTGGTACAAAACCGGCTCCAGCTCCAAAACCAAAACCTAAAACAGCTAAAGAAGAGCTAGAAGAAGCTCCTAAATGGTAATTAACAATGAAGTTATTTAAAGAAGAACAACCTATGGCACAACCTACTCCTACGGGATTTAAGGAACTATTAAATGCAATGATGAAACGTAGATGGTATATTACCGCTATGGTTTTAGGTGGGTTTATGTTAATAATTGGTGGTATATTTGCCGCTATTGTTCAAGGCACTGAAATTGCAGGTGAATGGAAAGAATTAATGTTGTTGTTGCTTGGAGCATTTATTGGTTCATATAGTAAAATAATTGATTACTGGTTCTCTGATACTGACAAAGATAAAATGTTGGTTCAGAAAATGGATGAAGAAGATGGTGTGTCATTATCCGATACTAAAGGAGGTGATGCACCAACTCCATCAACAACCATTGAAAAGAAAGGCGTTGAAATCGATGAAGATGGAGATGGTGTGATGGATGGTTTAGATCATGATGGCGATGGTAAAATCGATGAATACTTCGCTCATCGTCAATGTGAACACGTATGGGGTGACTCAGACGGTGATGGTGATGAAGAATGTTTAAAGTGTGGTAAAATAAAGGATATAGAAGAATCTATAGAAGAATAATAAAATGGAAAAGGTATATAAAATTTATTCAAAATTGGTTTTAGCTGGAATTGTAATTGGCTTTAGCACTCAGATGTATTTTGTATACTTACATTTTACTAATCAAAGAGATAAAGCAAATGAAATAGCCGCTAAAATCTCAAAACAACCTTGGTAAAATGGAAATATTAAAAAAATTTATGGCAGGTGCTAATTCATTATTAGCTGATGAAAAAGGTGCTGTATCATCAAAACGATTTGTTGGTTTATTAGCTGCGTTAACATTGTGTATTACAATGTATCAAAATTCATTTTCTGAAGCACATATTGCCCCAGCAGAATCATTAGTAAATGCAGTAGCGTTACTTGCATTCGGTTCATTAGGTTTATCTTCAGTAGATAAATTTACAGGAATGAAAAAACAAATTTCAGAAGCTACTAAATCAGAAAAAAAAGAAGAAGAATATGAAGGTTAATTTATTGGTTTTATTCCTGTCTTTATTATGTTTACCAGTACTTGGACAAACTATTGGTTCTGTAAAGACAGAAGCATACCAAGCTGATTTTGAAAAGAAACAATCAATTGATGTTGTGTCAGATTATGAAGGACCTAAAATCCCAATTCAATTATTAAGTATTGGAATTACAGATGAGATATTTGCAATGTATCCTGAACTTAAAGACAAACGTGTTGGTTTAGGTTTGACAAATATAGTAGTTGAATTTTTAGAAGAAACAAATCGATTTACATTTACTGAAGATAAAGCCGAGATTAAGAACAGAATGGTAAAACAATTCCAGGCGTCTCAATCAGGTTTTACAGAAAATAAATTAGATGGTAGAGGAAAAATCAAGCTTGCACAATATTTTGTATATGTAGAGGTATACGACTTCTCCGTTTCTGAAGACGAGCAATTAAAATTAAAAGATGGTGTTAAGCAAACTCAAACTACCAGGCTGGGCCTACAAGTTAAGTTCGTTAATGCTGAAACTGCTGAGTACATCACTGGTTCAGGCTTAGGCGAAGCAAGTACAGTAAAACAAGGTGCGTTATCTGATTCATTTGATGAGATTAAATTTAATCAATCAACAATCGGAATTACCACCAAAAAAGCGTTGGAAACAGCAGCTTCTAGGATAGTATCACGTATGATAAAAAAGAATATATTTAAAAATTAAACTATGAAAAAGTTATTATTTATTGCAATTTTGTGTTTGTCTGCAGTAGCTGCTAATGCACAAGAATTTTTCGGTTCAGCCACTAATAAAGGTATGGACGGATACTTAACAGGTGGTTATATCAAAAAAGGATGGGGTATTTATGCTGGTTTCAAGTATGATGCTGATCCAATGGTATCTACTAAAACAGGTAGTTTTGATAAAACTATGAAATTTGGTGTTATCCGTATGTTTGCAAGCGAAAAATTAATGTTAGGTATGGGTATCCAACCTGTAGACAATGTTAATAAGCCTAACGTGTGGATAGGATACGCTCCGTTAAAATCTGAAGGACTTAAAATTTGGGTTATTGGAAACTTAGTAGGATCTAATTTCACACCAGGTTTAGGTTTAACTTATAAATTGGATAAAATCCAATTCTAAGAACAAAGAGTACAACTGTAATAATTAACTATAAAAACAATAAAAGATGCTATTAAAGCTAGGATCCGAGGGTGAAGATGTAAAAAAGCTTCAAACAAAATTAGGTATAGAAGCCATTGGTAAATTTGGACCTAAAACAGACGCTGCTGTTAAAGCATGGCAATCCTCTCACGGATTAACAGCTGATGGTATTGTTGGAGATGGAACATGGGCAAAAATGTTTGGTGGCACTACTCCAGTAGCTGCTGCTCCTGCTGCTCCAATCGCAAATTCAGGTAATTTAAAATTATCTAATTTAAAAGGACATATTCCAGATGCAGTAATCGCAATGATTCCTGATACAGCATCTAAATTTGGTATTAATACACCATTACGTTTAGCTCACTTTTTAGCACAGTGCGGACACGAATCAGGTGGGTTCCGTGCAACTCAAGAAAATTTAAATTATTCATCTAAAGGATTAATGGGAATATTTAAAAAATATTTTCCAAACGCATCATTAGCTGCTCAATATGAACGCAAACCTGCTAAAATTGCTGCTCGTGTCTACGGAGGTAGAATGGGTAATGGTAATGAAGCATCAGGTGAAGGATATAAGTTTCGTGGAAGAGGTTATATACAACTAACTGGAAAAGAGAACTATACAGCATTCGGTAAGTCCATTGGAGAAGACATTTTGTCTAACCCAGATGTGGTTTCATCGAAATATGCCTTACTCTCAGCTGCTTGGTTTTTCTCTAAAAATGGATTACACAAGATGGCTGATAGTGGAGCTTCCGATGCTGTAGTTACTCAAATCACAAAACGTGTTAATGGTGGTACAATTGGCTTACCAGATCGTATCAAACATTTTAAAGAGTATTACAAATTACTTGCTTAATATAAAGTAATTATGCTACCAATAAGAGTAACGTTATATGAAGATAAAGATGTATTAGTAGAATGTGATTATCTATTCAATAAAAGTAAGATTGCAATGCATATAACTTTTGATGAGAATATTTGGTCACATTCCTTTTTTAAAAGAATGATGTATATCTATGATGGTATTCTTAATAATTTTAAAAAAGAAGGATATAATGAAATATACGGAGCACCTTTAAAGGGTAATCTTAAAGCAAAGAAATTAGCAAAAATGTTTGGATTCAAAGATTGGTTTGAAAACAACGAGTTATATTTAATGAGAATGGAAATAAACTAAACTAAAAAAAATATGGGCGGAGCCGGAAAAGCAATTGAAAACGCATTCGTAGATGCGGGAAATGCAATTAATGATAATGTTATTCAGCCAATTGGTAATGCATTTGTAGATGCAGGAAATGCAATTAATGATAACGTAATTCAACCAATTGGAAGTGGTATAAACACTGCAATAGGTAGTGTAGAAGATGCATACAACTATTCAGTAGCATTTGCTACCGATAGTGCACACAGAGTAGAAAGTGCAGCTTGTACTATTGCAAGTACTACCGAAGAATTTGCAAAGGTAGGATTTGATGTAACTCAAAACGAATTTGTTCAATTATCTAAACAAGCTGAACAACAAATTGTTGCAGGTGTTGAAATAGTGGCAGCAGGTGCAGTAGCTGCATATAATTGGGCAGATGCAAATGCTTGTACAATTGGAATAACTGCGGCAATCTCTATGGGTTGTGTTGCAGCATTTACTCCAGCACAACCAGCAGGAGCTGCAACTTCAACTACATTATCATTAATGGCTACACCTGTTCTTTATACGGCAGATATGGCAGCTAAATCAGTAGTAGCAACAGCAATGGGTTCAATAGTGGCAGATGGGTTTTTATCAATACCTGGTGTTGGTGGAAGTGTTGATCCACAATTATTGAAAAATGTATGTTCAAATTGTATATATTATAGTTTAGATTCGGCTGCATTGTGGGCTACTCCAGCAGGAGTTGGTATCGCAATCGGAGCTGCAGTAGCACCAGTTGTTGCATCTTTAGTATGTACTAGAACTTGTCCTAATGGATTCAGTAAAGCAATAGGAGCGTAATAAGTGAAGTATGTACTTGTATTCTTACTTTTAATCGTTTCATTTTTAAGTAAGGCACAAGTACTTACCAACGCATACTTTGACCCCTGTTCGAAACAGATGGTATTATATACTGTTCCGATCGGGGGTTCTGTATTGATTGTATATCGTAGTTCTGCTCGTTCATTTTCATATGAAGAAGCAGCTAAAGGTGAGGTACAATTATGGGTAAATGAGCAAATGAAAGCATATGTGTGTAAAGCACAAGAAGTAGTTGCCCAAACTCAAACCCAAACAATTTCAAATACAATTTCAGCAGTAGTAGCTCAAGCAGCAGCACAAGTTGCAGCACAGACAGCTGCCCAGACTGCGGCTCAAACAGCAGCCCAAACAGCAGCACAAACTGCTGCATCAACCGCTGCTAATACAGCAGCTTCAACTGCTGCTTCTACAGCAGCAAGTACGGCTGCATCAACAGCTTCATCTACAGCATCTAATACTGCAGCCGGTGCCGCTGCTAGTACAGCATCTAGCACTGCATCAAACACAGCATCAAGTAGCGCATCATCGAGTGCATCATCTACAGCGAGTTCAAGCGCATCATCAGCGGGTAGTTCAGCACCAAGTGGTGGAGCTGCCCCAAGTGGTGGAGGTGGAGGAGCAGGTGGAGGTGGCGGGGGATCCTCGGGAGGAGCTAAAGCGGAAGCTAAAGCAGAAGCTAAATCTGAGGCAAAGTCTGAAGCAAAATCCGAAAGTAAAAGCGAATCTAAGTCGGAATCCAAAGAAGAAAGTAAATCAGAGTCTAAATCCGAAAGTAAGGAAGAAAAGAAAGATGATGCTAAAAGTGAAAGTAAAAAAGAAGAAAAGAAATCTGATAGTAAGAAAGAAGAAAAGAAAGCTAAAGTAGTAAATACAACAAACCCATTAGTAATTCAAGGAGATTTAGCAGCAATGCAAAATGCAGATAATACATTTACTCCTGTATTAGGTATATCAGCATCAAAAGCTTCATTGATGGGTAACGAATCTTGGGGTGCTACTTCAATGATTCATTTAAATTTCAAACAATTAGCATTAACAGGTAAATATACTAAAATGTATACTACAAATGGTGCTGTTAGTCATGTTCGAAACTACTCATTAACATACGCAACTACATTTACAGATCATTTAACATTTGGAGGTTACACGTATATTAAATTATTAGGTAAAAAAGGTGTTACTGGTTATAACGTATCATTAATTGCTGGATTCTTAGGTTCAGGAGATCAAATGTATGGTCCGTCATTAACTGGTTTTTATATGAGACCGTTAGAAACAAAAACTAAAGTTAAATTTACACCTGAGGTGTTTTTACTTTATTCTCCGACATCTTATATTACGAGTGATCCAATAATGAAAGTAAATAAAAATTTTAATGTTATGGTAGGAAATTCATTTGATATTCCGTTGACTAAACGTTTCCGAATTAACTTTAATATTAAATCAAATATACCATCTACATTTGATAAACCTACATTCTTCTTTACTGTAGGTTCTAAGTTAAACTTGTAATTAATTTATTTCTCTACTATATTTATATCAAATAATAATATGGAAGATCAAGAACAAGAAGAAAACAAAATGGATGTCATCACAGTTGACGTACCATTATTTATTCGTTTACTAGAATTCGCTCGCGAAGATTCAACTGATGATATGCAACTACATGATGTAGCTGAAAAATTAATCGAATTGTGTGCTGATGGAGATATCATGACAATGGATCAATACGATGAAATCGTTGATACTAAAGAAAATAAAAATGCTACTTCAGGAATGAATGCAGTAGAAGATTCAATGGAACCAATGAGTGAAATTGAATACCGTTGGAATAAAATTGCAGGTATAAAATAATAAATAATGAAAAAAACATTAATAGCATCCCGTTTTCAGTTTTTAGCTGGTGTAATTAATGAAAATCAATATAATGTTATATTAAGAGAAAGTATAAATGAAGATTATTTAAACTCTATATTAGAAAAAGTATTTGATGAAGGTATAGATTCTCTAAATCCAGAAGAAAAAAAATATTTAAATGATATTTCTAATGGAAAAGATGCAAAAACACCTGATGAATATCTTCAAGATTTATTTAAAGAATGGAAAATTGGAGAAATTGAAGCTGATAATGATATAGAAAACATATATCATTGGAGTGATCTACATAAATTTGACCCAGAATTACAGGATGGTTTTTTAAGTTATGTTGATTTAATTAAGTCATACCCTAATTTAGATAGAGAAGATTTAGCTTTAGTAAATAGTTTAGGTCATGCTAAGGAATTTAATGGTACTCCAATATATACATCCTATTCAGAATTTGAATGGAATTCTTTAGATGAAAAAACATATAATGAAATACTATATGATGAATTTGGCATAGAACCATATGAAGATGATGATGATGATTTAAGTTATGAAGAAGAATTCGGTCATTCATTTGAAGAAAAACAAAATTATGATAAAATATTAGATCAAACAATGAAAAAATATAATTTTGATGTGTTCAATATGTCAAATAATTCAAAAAAGTATAGTGAAGTAGCAGATGAAGCTCAAAAGATATATATAGATAAGTATGGTCCTCCTAAATATAAAAAGTATCCATTTACTCAAAATTAAAATATTAAATAATGGAAGGACTTGTTAATCAAGTCTTTCCTAATTAAATTCAAGTTATAAATTTAAACAATAAGTTATGTGCGAAATTAGCAATTTAGAAATTACCAATTCAGGTAATGCAAATGGTATCTCACTCCATTTACAACAAATCATTGAAACCGAAGGTAAAGAGCGCTCTCTAACCGTAGAAGAAAAACAAACCATTATCGATAATGCAACTGTTGCATATGGTAATTTCTTAGACGCATTAGGTGTTGATTGGCGTAATGATCCTAATTCATCTAACACTCCAAAACGTGTTGCTAAAGCATACGTTAATGATTTATGGAGAGGTCGTTATGAAGTATTAGGTGATGTTACAGCATTCCCATCAGACGGTTATAATGGTATTGTATTAGAGCGCGATATCCCAGTAATATCAATGTGTTCTCACCACCACCAAGCAATCTTAGGTAAATGCCATATTGCATATGTACCTGGTCCTGAAAGTAAGGTAATCGGATTATCAAAATTAAATCGTGTAGTTGAACATTTCTCACGTAGAGGTGCTATTCAAGAACAGTTAACGATGGCTATTCATAATGCTATGGATAAATTAATTGAAGGTAATGAAGGTATTATGGTAATGATGCATGCAACACACAATTGTGTATCGTGTCGCGGAGTTAAGCATATGGGTGCTAGTATGATGACATCAGAAGTATCAGGTGTATTTGCTGATCATGCTAAAACAGCGAAACAAGAAGTATTAGAAATGTTAAAATTTAACCTACAAGCATATATTTAATGGAAAACTATCAAGAAACAATTATCAAAAAAGAAATCGAAGCTGATCGCTTACACTTCATTACTGAAGTAGAAATATTCAATAAGTTATTTGGTAAACTAAATAACCAAACACCTACAATTCCTGAAAAAATGGAACGTGATTTCATTTATAACTTCATCCAAGAAGAATTAGATGAATATAAAGAAGCGGCCGAAGACGGAGATATCGTAGAAGTATTAGATGCATTTTGTGATATTATGTACGTATTGTCGGCAGGTATTATGGCATTTGGTTTGAAAGATAAATTTTTAGCTGCATATAATGAAGTACAAGAATCGAATCTATCTAAATCATGTGCTACAGAGGAAGAAGCTGATGCAACTGCTAAATTCAGAACAGCAGCATCGGGCCGTCCATGTCATTTTGAAAAACGTGGTGATAAGTATGTAGTATACCGTTCAGAAGATCGTAAAGTACAAAAATCACTATCATATTTCGCTCCTAATTTAAGACAATTTTTCACCGATGAAGAATTAAAAAATACAAAACAATAAAATATGAGTTTTATTTTATTAGCCCACTGGAATGGAAGATTTGGAAACCGTATGCATCAATATGCTTATGGAGCTACTTATGCTAAACTAAATAATGTACCTTTTTATTTACCTAGTGATTGGGAAGGAACTCATTTATTTAAAAACCAATATCACACAGTTGTAGAAGATGATACTTTAAGATTAGAAATTAATCAAACTCAACCTTCTATGAATACTTTAGAATTCAGAACACAATCAATTCAAAAATTACACCCTGATGCTAAATTAATTAATCCTGATGTAGTTAATCAGAATTATGCTAAATATGATCATCCTGTATTTTTTGATTCGGTTTGTGCTTATTCATATCATATTTTTGATTTGATGGATAAAGAGTATTTATTAAAAGTATTTGAATTTTCTGATAAAATTAAAAATACAGAAGCATATAGATATTGGAGTTCAATTGCTGGAACTTATGATATTGCCCATTTACGTAGAGACGATATCTCAAATCCAGAATATAATAAAAATAATCCCCAAGGGTATTCAGTAGTTTCTAAAGATTCATACTCTAAAGCATTCGAAAAATTTGGATATGATCCTGAAAATATTGTATGGATTTCGGATGATCACAGTAAAAAATGGCATGTTGATCGTTTACCTACTCCTGTTTTAGGATGGTCATATCCTGTAGGGTCTCATTATGATGATAATATAGTTTTTGATTGGTTAGAAGATTTTTTAAAATTATATTTTGCACGTACTATATTTAGAGCAAATAGTTCATTTAGTTGGTGGGCTTCATTTTTATCCCCTAATGCTAAAGTATATAGCCCTATTTTAGATAAACAGATTATTTATGGAAAAGATAATGATGGTGTAGAAATAGATGTGGAATTTGTTGAAGGAAATCATCCCCATTGGATGTATAATATTACCGATATAATTATAAAATAAAAAATAATGTATTATTCTCAAGAATGGACAGCTCAAGATCAATTTGTTGCTGAAACTTTAAATTTTAAAAAAAATGGAACATTTTTAGATATTGGTTGTCACCATTATAAAAATATTTCAAATACTTACTATTTAGAAAATGAATTAAATTGGAGAGGTATTGGTATTGATACACAATGCCATTTTGAAGATGATTGGATTCAAAATAGACCTAATAGTAAATTTGTATGTGCTGATGCTGTTAATATGGATTATAATAACTTATTAAAAGAAAATAACATGCCCTCAGTAATAGATTATTTATCAGTAGACATTGAACCACCTACATTAACATTTTCTGCTTTAAAAAAATTATTTGAAACTGATTATATATTTAATGTAGTTACTTTTGAAACTGATTTTTATAGAGACCAATCAACTAGAGATGAATCTAGAGAATTATTTAAACAAAGAGGGTACATATTTGTAAAAGATTTAAACAATCAGGATGATTATTATATTCATTCTTCTTATATAAAATAATATGAACATACATTTAGTAATGTTTACAACTCCTTCAAAATATGGAATAGTAAATTATTATGCTAATAGTGTTAAACAATTAATTGAATCTTCTAAGAAGTTTGGGATTGAACATTTTCATTTATACAGTCCTGAAATGTTAAATTTAGATGAATTTTCAGATCAATTTAGAAATAGTGATAATGATGACCCTGGATTTAATTTTTATGCTTGGAAACCTTTAGTAATATTAGATGTATTTGAAAAAATAAATGACGGTGATGTTGTTTTATATCATGATGCTGGTCGAATAGAATATAATTTTAATATTAAAAAAGATATTAATATTTTAGTTAATAAAGTAATAAAAGAATATAATGGTATAGGATTAAGTCATGGGTGGTTCAGTCATAATGAGTATACTAAAGATAAATGTTTTAAATTAATGGGGTGTGATGATGAATTTTTTAGAAGTAAATACCAATTAGCTGCTAATTGGGGTATATATGAAAAAAATCCCAGAGCATTATCTTTTTTAAATGAATGGAAACAATGGTGTTTAAATTATGATGTTATATGTTCGCCAATTAATGAAGATAATCATGAGGGTTACGTACGTCATACCTGGGATCAGTCTATTTTAACTAATTTATTTTATCTACATTCATTAATCCCTTTACCTTATACAACTATAGGATGGGAAAAAGATATTAATAATTTTATTTAAATGATAGTAGTAGCATCACATAATAGAATAGATTTATTAGATAATATGTTAAAAACATTATCATCTATTAATTTAAATAACAACCAAGTATTAATCATCAATACTAACTCAGATAATGAAGAGTATAAAACATTTTTTGAAGAATGTAAACTAAATTACTCTCAATATATTTTTGAAACATTAAATTACACATGTTGGGATTCAGGAGCTTATATTTATGCTTACAATAATTATTCTTCAAACAAATATATATTTCTTCAAGATTCATTAGACATAAAAAATTCTAAATTAATTCCTATGTGGGAAAACTTTTTAGATGTTTATGAAGTAGTTCCTTGGATTAATTTTGGTTATTTTTATGAAAATGAAGATCAACGTTTATGGGGTGAAGAAGGATTAACAATAGGTAATAATCCTCATGATTCAATATTTGGTCCTATATTTGGGGTAAGAAAAGAAACATTAGATAAATTACCTAAAGAGTGGTTAAAATACCCTACTAATAAAAACGAAGGATGTGGTATGGAACGAAGATGGAGTTTAATGTTTCATTTAATTAATGCTTCTAAACATTATATAGAATATACTAATTTTCAAAAAAATCAAACAGTATATAAT
>Ga0247723_1001035_pt1 | contig 16968 bp, 35 predicted proteins | sample MSEWelMarce5H_FC_FD_189079 | JGI IMG/M metagenome (GOLD analysis project Ga0247723, IMG submission 189079) | Subsurface sediment microbial communities from gas well in West Virginia, United States - MSEEL Well Study Marcellus 5H_FC | ecosystem: Environmental > Terrestrial > Deep subsurface >...
ACGGACGACATAATAAAAAGTTCAAGTCTACCGCCGAGAGCCTTTTCGGGCTAGAGATCACGAAAGTTTCGGAGTCTATCGGTTGGTCACATACCGAGGTGCCCGAGTCGTGCCGCCAAACTTGGTGGAAAAGTATCAAGGCAATTGAGGACGCAATAGCGACACGGGCGCAACACTCGCCGACCGGCTCTAGTTTCGGTGGCGGAGGAGGGTTCACTTTCGGAGGCGGAGGTAGTGCGCCGACTGGCAGAAATAAGAATCTGCTTAAAGCGACTTGCGGGTGTGGGTCGACCTTGCGGGCATCACAGAAAGTGCTAGATAAAGGCGTGACGTGTGACGAGTGCGGAGAGAACTTCACTGCTTAATCGTGGGAGTGTTGCCCGAGTCCTCCCCTACGGGGGAGGGCTACGGGGAGTAATTCCACTCCAACTAGAAGGGACTTAAGTCATGAATATCCAGCACGGAAAAACATACAAGATCAGAGAAAAAGGGTCGGCGTACTACGAAAGAGTATCGGTAGACCACGTATCCAAAAAAGGGGTGGCGACTGTCACAATGTATAGCGGGGCTGGCTGGTATAGCCACAGATTAGACCTCACGCCTAAGCGAGTATCAGAATTAGAATGGGAGGAGATAGTCAAGGCTTAAGACATGTGACAAAGTTCACAACATTACCGCTTGACAGTACACTCAAAGTGTGCAACGATAGAGGGGTACGGGTAACTAGCAGGCAGTCGGGTGCAAGCCCCGACTACCCACGAGGACTAGCAAGGGGCTAGGACTTAAGACAGAGGGAGACAATACAGTGAGTGCATTTATTTTAGAGGACGATACCATTGACCTACTGGTTACAGCCGGTCTGATGGGCGTAGGACTAGACGCTAAATTGCGAGTCTACGTAGACGGCGGGCTAGTTGAGTTCAACCGGCACGAGGACGCAGACCACCTTGGGTCAGTACTTAAGTCAGCAAACTATGAGAGTGTGAACTACCGGTACAAAGAGTCCGAGGAGGTCACGCCTTACAAGTACGTCGGCAACGGGATCACCAACTACATAGGGGGCGACATTATCCCTTGGGGGCAAGTGCTTCAGGCGATCCGGTGCTACGAGTACCAATCGTGTGAGCACCCAACTTGGGAGAAGTCACTAGCAAAGGCGGTATGTGATGCGATTACCCAAAAGGTATGCGCTCGCATTTCGTCCGAGTGTGGTGCCGAGTGGGTATGGAGGCGATCACACGCCTTGGAGAATATGAACGCAGTCCGTGAACGTCTAGCAGTAGCACGATAGGAGACTTAAGACATGAACCACACACGACTAACAGCGGTCACGCTAGAGGGGGTGCTTCAGGACTTGGAGTCTCACCTAGTAGACCTCACTAGCGCACTAGACGCAGAGATAGACCTTCACGGGGGGCGCACCGAGATGGCGAGAAACTTGCGCCTTAACATTATTGAGACAGAATTAGACATCAACGAGATCAAAGGACTTAAGTCATGAACATCACAGCAGAGCAAGCGCAAGCGTGGGCAGATAACCACCGTTCTAATTTAATCCGAGAAATTGACTATCTAATTGAGGACTTAAGCAAGGCAAAAATGTCGGATCACGTCGGCGGTAACCCCGAAATAAGGCTGATGCAAATAATGAAAGAGCAATACCAAGCCGAAACCTTGGAACGGCTCGCTCAACATATCCGACTCAATGATAACAAAGTAGAGGCTTAAGACATGGCAAAATATATTGTGAGCGTATGGACTTCCGAGTTCGTGTTTGCAAAGAGCAAGAAGCAAGCCGAAGAAATGGTGAAGGCTGACCTTGCCGAGGGCAACATGAGAGCAAGAGACTTTGAGTATGACGACGCACAACTAGCAGAAGGAGAAGCAAAGTGAAGCAGTACAAGGTGCTTATTGCCAAGATTATTGAGGTCGAGGCGACAAGCGAAGAAGACGCTTGCAGTGAGGCGTATCAAGCAATGCAGAATGACATGGAAGTTCATGAGTTTGAGTTTGAAACAGTGGAATGGGGCTAATCATGGGAAATTACACGGTATGGGTCGGCGGTGGCGAAGTTAATGACTTCCTACTGGAACGGCAAGAGGCAGAAATGATCGCTCTTGAGTGGGCGGATAAAGGTTATGACGACGTTTACATTTGGAAAGTAGAGGCTTAAGACATGGAACGTAGACACTATTCAGTGAATCACCCTGCCGTAAGACATCAACGCAGGGAGGCTAGCGCAATGACACTTGCCGAGCGTCGGAGTGCGGTACTAGATCGCACGGGGCGCAGGCAAGCGACGGACTGGATCAAGGTGCAGGCTATCGCCGGTGTTGTGCTGGTCGCTGGTACGGGGCTAGCCTTTGACAGTGCAGAGTCGGGTGGATCATGGCTCTTGGTCGGGTTGTTGGGTACGTGCGCTGGTACTTGCCTCCTTAATGCGATCAGGCAGATCGGGTCTTAAGACCGGAGTGTTAGGCATACCTAACACATTCGGTGTGACATATGTCATGTTGCAAGTGTTAGACGGTATGGGTAAGATTAGATAGTCGGGTTACTAGCAGACCGGCAGGTGCGAGTCCTGCCGACCCACTACGAGCGCAGTCAAGGGGACTGAGCCGTTAACAAGGAGACAATATGGACTACCAAGAACTACGTGACTACGCATTGCAGTGTTCGCTTGAGCACCACCTATGCAATGTCGATGACCTTATGTCGGCTGGCAAGACAGCCGAGGACATACTAGAAATGCTGGAGAACGACGACCCTGAGATCGTTGTATGGGAACCTTACGAGGGCTACGAGTCACCGTCTATCACCGAGGCAGTGGAGGACATGCGAGGCGTGAACTTCTACAACTTCATGTACGTTCTCACTGAAGTTAATGGCGATGAGTGGGCGATCAACTTCAAGAAGGGTAAGGCTTAAGACATGAGTACTTGTATCCATTGTTCACGCCCCGTCACAGCGACCAACGCAGGCTGGGCAGACATGAACGCAACAGGCGACGACAAGACATGGCAATACGTTTGCGATAAGAACGACACTTTTCAGGCAGAACACAACACAGAAGGCGAGGCTTAAGACATGAATAAGTACGAGGTCAATGTTACGTACACGGCATACGAACGCTGGGTAGTTGAGGCGAACAGCGCACAAGAGGCAGAGGAAAACTATTTGGAGGGTGACTTCATTGTGGAGAACACCGACAACTACAAAGTCACAGCAACAGCAGAAGGTGAGGCTTAAGACATGGGTTTCCTATTAAGAATCAAAGACGTAGACCAATGGATCGCAAGTTATGAGCCGATAGTGAACACTCAAAATCCTGATGCAGGCTGGTCTACCGGCGAAGATGACGGCATCATGTTTGAGACCTACGGTGATGACCTAGCGACAGTGCAGGCAGCACCGACCCACAACGTGTGGACGTGGGTGGACTCCGAGAAGGGCACACTTGTTGTCGAGGGTATGCGGGCAGTGAACCGTATCGGGTACTTCATCACCAAGAATCCTTGGGTCATAGGGCTGGACTACGAGGTGTTCGTTGATGAGTACGGCGATGTTTAAGTTCAGACGTAAGACAGCAGACAAGTACGTTGTGAACAGGGTCGCTCAGGCTTCAGTCGGAACGATGTGTCTTGACATACCGGAGTGGTTCGCTCAGTGCCCGCAAAAGGGCTGGCGTTGGGTGCGTAACCGTGACAAGGCTACTGTGTTTGAGTCTAAGGAACGGGCAGAGTCGCTGGTGCAGTGGACTTCAATGCCGGATCACCATAATTATTCTATAAAATCTATTTAAGTGTTGTGCCTCTAGCGGTCTCCTGCTAGAGTGTGCACTGAGAAGCCCGCTAGGTTCGTCCCCTTCCCTAGCGGGCTTTTCGCTGTTCCCATTCACGTTCAGCGACAAGACGTTTGCGTTCCTGCGGGGTCATGCCCCCAAACATCCCGTCGTGCTGGTACGTGAGCATTTCTTCTTTGAGTTGTGTCTCAAGACAGGGAACCTTGACTGGACAACGGTCGCAGTACTCTTTCGCTGGTGCGTACAGTGCGATGAGTCTCCCGTGACAGTCGCCTCGTTTGATCTCAGGAAAGAATATCGACACGCCTACCCCGTTGCAGGCTGCGTCTTCCCACCAATGTTTACGTCTTTGCATTGCGTCCCCGTTTCTTTTTGATTAGCCGGTATGCCTTCGCTTCATGGCAGAGACAGCCGCACTCACCGACTTGGCTGGGCGACCAAGTGGTGAGTGCTTTGTAGACTGTCCCGCAATGATCGCAAAGACCTACAGTCCGGCGTTCTTCTTGCGCCATACTGAGGGTGAATGGTTTTCTTCAATAGCGTCTTTGTGTTCTTTGTTTTCGTACAGTCTTAAGACATGAACACAGATGTCGTCGCCGTCATCAAACGCTTCGTCTTCTTCTGCGCTGGTTGGTAGACCGTCGTGGGTGTGGCAGATGGGTGCGCCAACGAAACCGTTGATGACCCCTGCTTCCATCCACACGTCAAAGGATATGTTGCCCCAGTCCATCAGAAGGGTTCCTCATCTAAGATGCTTGCGGTCGGGAACGCTGCGGCGATTTTGTCGAGGGTCTTGGACGTTTGATCTGCCATGACTGGTGTCCACCGCATTGAGAAACCTACTTCGTCAGCGATGATCTTCACTGACTTGCCTTTGGTTCCGTCTTTCTTGGTGAACTCGTCTGCTTCCATGCGTCCTGCGACGATTACGCTGTCGCCTTTCTTAAGACTTGATGCCACGTTCTCGGCTAACTGTCCGAAGACTGTGATGCTGTGGAACGTTGTTTTCTTTTTCTCGTCCTTGCCGTATGAGTCTGCGACGTTGAACGAGAGTACGTTCATGCCGCTGTTGGTGACTCGTAGTTCAGGTTCTTGGCTCACGTTTCCGTGGATAGTGATGTGATTCATTGCCCCTCCTTGGGGGATAGTTGTTTGGTTTGGTTCAATGCCTTTCGGCAAAGATGGGTTGGTGGTTCTGATAGCCGAAGGTGGGTGGTGATACTTGCACCGCACCGGCTACATTGCCAGTCGATTCTTTTGCCTTTCTTTACGACAGGTTCGGCAGTCTCGCCGCCCGCTGGGGTAGAGGTAGGTGTTTTCTTTTGTGAACTCATGTCCTTTGTGGCAAGCAGTTTTGGCTGCGTTGGTATGCCGTCCTCTTTCTACTGTGTCTTGGCAGTTCTCTTGCTGTGTCCCTGCTTGTAGGTGGTATGGGTTTACGCATGTTGGTGTGTCGCAGTTATGTCTTACGACAGGTGGGTAGTAGCCGTTGATTAGGTAGAACGAGAAGCGGTGTGCACTAACGTTCTTGTTTTTGTAGGCGAACTTTCCGTACTTGTCGTTGTCTACTGACGCTTTCCAGTGCCAACACTTTTCGGGGTGGGTGATTAGGACTTTGTTCCAAAACCTTTCCCTGACTTTGTGTCCCATTGTTTCCACGGTGAGTAGCCTCGTTCGCTTGAGTAATCGTAGAGGGCTTTAGCCGCTTTAAGGTTAGTCATCGGGTCGAGGAGGTCAGAGGATTTCTGAACTATTCTTTTGTTGCGCAGGAACGTGACCCAACTGTAATTATTTATTTGGGTTAGCCCGTAGTCGCTTGACCAAACTGTACCGTCGGCTCGCTTGTTCAGACCGATGGATTTGGGGTTGCATCGTGACTCTCTGTGGATTATGTAGTCCAGTTTCGGGAGGTCACGTTTGCGGAATCCGACTTGTAGTGCCATTGTCATTGCCTTCGGGCATTTGTACCCGTCTGAGGCGATTGTAGGGGTGGATGGGACGATTGTGATGAGTGCTATTAGGGGGGTCAGTATGCGGTATCGCATGGTTGGCTCCTTTGTTCGAGGGTCAGGGGTCAGTTTGTGGTAATAGAACTCCTATCGTTAAACACATCAGATTAGTTTAGCAGGCAGATTCGTGACGACGCAGTTGCGCAGGTTAACGGCAACAAACTTCTCTGCCACCGTGTACTTGGTCTTCTTCTCAACCACTGGCGAGTACCCGACCGCCTCTCCTGTCGTAAGTAAGACATGGGTACGCTCATTGTTAAGCATCGTGAAGAAACTAGACGGGCTAACAAACTTCAACTTGCGGGCAGAAAAGTGCACCTCGTTAAAAGGGAACACTGCACCCTTCCAGTTGTGCTTCACTTCGACCTCAAAAGAATAGTTGTCTTCGCCTTTGCTGGCGAGAACATCTATCCCGTACTTGTCGGGGTTGACCCAAGCGGTATAGCCGCATTGCTGTAGCCAACCAATGATGTCGTACTTAGCGTCGTCGTCAGCGTTGTATAGACCTTCATCAAAGGGTTTACTCATCTTCGTTGCAGTCGCACAGTTCGACAGAACGACTACAATCCCAGCAACACTCGCCGCACTCAGACTGTATTATCCCACTGCCACATTCGCATGGCTCATCACCAGCACAGTAGTTGCATGGCTCAATGCTTCGTGAGTTGCATTTACAGCCCATCAGTAACCTGCTTCCTTAAGTAAGTCAACGAGAAGGCACACCGGCATGACTGCATACCAGTCCTTCACCTTCGTAGTGCCCCGACGTTTAGCGATAACCGCACCAGTAGCAGCGTTAGCGTTCACCATTTCTTCTTCTAACTCTTTGAGCCATGCCGACAACGTGATCTTTGCGTGGTCTTTCACCTCGAAGACGATAGACCCACAGCCGGTGATGTCACCTTTGTCAAGGTTGCCGTGAAGTGCACGACGTTCAGCGTACGGGAACCCGTTGTCTTTCAGGTAGTTGACTACCGCTGTCTCTGCGGCTGTGCCTTTTTGTTTTGCTTTGGACATTGGTACCTCTCCGAAAACTGCTAGTTCTAGTGCATCACTGAATCGTTGCACTGTGTCATCAGACATTGCGTACAGCCTCAGCCGCATACAAGTCCTTGTAGATATCCAACTGGTACTGCAACTCCTCGATCTGCTTGACCATTGCAAGCCAGTCCTCACGGTACCGGTCACGGTCATCCTTCATAGCGATCCAGTTGCCCATCGTAACGACACTCACATACTCTCGTGGTGCAATCTTGTACGACAGTTCATCAGGGTATTCATTTGGCTTGTTCATTGTCATCCTCCCATAAGTCTTGGAACCATAAGTCCCCATAGATTTCCCAAGGGTGTCTACCCATCTTGCAACAAAGAACGTCTGCACGATAGATAGTTAGCCCTTCCACTAACGCTTTCCTAATTGTGTCACGATAAGAGTTTCTTAAGTCACGACCCATGTACGGTAGTAAAGGTTCTATCGGTAGCCGGATAGCACTACGGGACTTACGTCCCGCATTGCTAACACGACCAGCCTCTTTACATTCCGCACACCGGCAACCTTCGTTACGGTACTTGGTGTTCGTACCGCAGGCAGCCATTAGAACGGGCTGGGTTGCAACATGTTGTACGCCGCTTCATTAAGCAAACGACGGAACAACTCTGAACGTGAACACTCACGAAGTTCGCACAACTCCGATACATGCTGTAACTGTCGGGCTGTTAAACGCAACCCAACAATTTTGATTGACGGTTCCAGTGAATCCGGATCGACGGTACGTTTGTTAGCCATCAGTTTGCTTCCTTTGCAGTCTTCAAAGAGTTGTATGACTCACGGAGTTTTGGTAAGTCAGCCTGTTTGATGTCACCATCCCAAGCGATTCCAGCGGCTTTAGCCACCTGAGCGGGGTCGAGTGCAACACGGGCGCAGGCACCAACAAACTGTTGGCGTTGCTCGTTTGTGAGGAACTCTGTTTCTTCTGCCACTGGCGCAGGCTTAGCGGCAACGATCTTGTTGAGAGTGGCATTGCCTAACGCCTGTCGTGCTGGCTTCGGGCTGTTGTCAAGGTCTTCCCATTCCTGCTTAGTCCACAGGCTGAGACAGAAACCAAATCGCATAGCCGCATTGCGGATAAAGTCGGACACAAGTTCTTTGTCTAGGTCTGCTTTGTCTGCACGTACAGAACCAACACCAAGGCGTGACTGTCCTAAGACAGTGAGTTCGCCCCACATGGTAGCCATACCGTTCTCAATGTGGATAGCGGGTCGCCCGTCTTTCCATTCAATAGGAACCCAACGCCAGTTCGGATCGGTTTCCAGCAGGAACTTTGTTACATCGGCGTGACCAACGAAGTCGAGTTGCATCCCACCCTTAGGTAGTTTGCCCACGATCTTCGGGTCAGGTACACCGTACTTAACAAGAATGTTGGATAGGTCTTTCTTATTGTCTTCCATTATCTAGCCCCTTTCAAGAGCAATGTTCGTGTTGTTGTTTGCTTACTAAACTGTTTTGCGACTTCCGGCATAGCCGCCTTGAACGCTTTGATGTCGAGGCTGTCACGGGTTTGTCCCTTCCATGTCGCCACTACCGTACCGTTAACGATACCGGTATCTGCGTCACCAAGCAACTCGCACAACTGTGCTTTCAAAGTATTTTCCAACTCCTCATATGACTTAAGTTCCGACTTCACATGCTTAAGTTGTGCAACGAGGTCGATTGTGTCGGAGGGCAACTCAATAGACTTCGCTTCAGGACGTGAATAGCGGGTACTGATTGTTTCGTATGACCACTTGACCCCAGCCGGTGTCATGCCAAGGTCGATAGCGTTCAACCATTTTTCTACAGCAGAGATATGTTCTGCTTGTTCTGCTGGCGTGATCTTCTGTGTATGAAAATGCAGGATCATCGACGGGTCAAAGACCGCCCATGTCACCTCGTTAGCATCGGCGCAGATAGCCTGTTGGATTCCTTGGATACGCCAGTAGTCAGGAAGTCCACCGTCCCATTGGCGGGTAGTGGTTTTGATCTCAAGGATTTTACGTTCCCCGTCTTGCTCGTAGAAACCGTCGAGTGTGGCAATCATCCGTGCCCCACCTTTGGATTCTGCTACGAACATTTCTTCGGGTGTGATGTATGGGATACCAAGTTTGTCGCAAGCCCATTCCAACACGAACGGTTCAAGACGATTGCCTCGTTCCATTGCAGGGTTAGGTGGGATTGGTGACGGTGGTACGTTGCCTAAGAGTTCAGCGGCGTAGGTGTCGACTGGGACGAACGGGTGTACCCCGTAGATGGCGGCAACAGCGGATGCTGATACTCGTTTGTTCCCATCTTTGTCCCAAAAGCGATCATCCAACCATGCTTGGCTGCCGTGCTCTTTTTTTGATATGCGGTATCTGTGAAGACTCATGTCTCCCCTTTCGTTGTAATACGTTTCAGGGGAGAGAGTACAGAAGGGGTGTTACATTGTCAAGGGGTTTGTGCGTGGTGTGAGAAATGTCACACTACGGGTCATTGCAACAGGAATAAAAATGACGTGATCGACGAAGCCGTCAGGCGACATTGACTGTGCAATGGTCATGTGTTCCGGCTTACCACCTTCGCTGGTGGGTATCAGGAAGCCAACAGTTTGAACGATATGTTCGCCGGTGTCTGCTTCTTCAAGCAACGACCAGTGTCCTTCACCGGCATGGGCATCAGCCCATGTGATTGACACCATTTCAAAACTAGGTTCAGATGGCTCCATGATCCTCTGTGCCTTCCTTGTTGCAGACCGGACAGTAGCGTCCTTCTTCTGCTGTCCATGCTTCTTGGCAGTCAGGGCAGTAGTAGAGAACCGGCATAGGGCTAGCCTACCTCACGCTGCTTGGCGCACCTTTTGGATGGCTTCAATGAACTCGTCTAACTTGTCGATTGCTTGCAACAGTTGGGCTTGGTCGTTCCCGTGGACTACTACTTTGGCGAGGTTTTTGCGGATGATGAGGAGCGTTTCAACTGTCATAAGACAGATGAGTATATACCCTAAATATCGCCGTGAAGGTGGTCGTCGATATGGTTGTCCAACTTCACTTCTATTCTGTTCAACGCATCAGTCACCATGCCGTGATCCTCATGGTTCTCTTTGCGCATCCCCTGCACCATCGCTGCGAGCAACGTTCCGACAGCCGCAATCATCGCAACAATAATTGCTTCGTTCATTCGTAGAATCCTCTAGAATCCCAGCGCCGAACCAAGAGAGAACTACCGGCAATAGATATAATCCAAACGACAAGACCGACAGCGGCAATGCCAAGAAAAGTACGAGCCATGTCAAGCCTTATGTCCCTTCTTCTCTTTTCGTTTTGGTTTAGCAATCTTCGTCGCCTGCGATACCGAGCGTGACAAGATTGTTTGTGGCAGGTTGTCTGCATCAAAACAGATCAGGTGCCAAATCTCAAAGTTCGGGTTGCTTGTGTCTGCCACCTCCCAAGACCAACCGAAACGGTGGGCATTGGTGAACAGCCAGTCAACATGCTTTTGGCTTGACCCAACAGAAATGGTTTTGCCTTTGACTACCGCTGCGATATCGGCTGCACAGTAGAACCCGTGCTTCGATGTGCCTGGGGTACCAGCAGGACTCATGCCTTCCTTAAGAAAGTATGTCTTACCTTTGTATGTGCGGGTTACCTGCGGGATACGTTTCGTTGGCTTCTTTGAGTAGCGTTGCTCAAACAGGGCGACCTGATCTTTGAGTGGTCTACCTAACCCGACGTGCGAGTACGAAAGTCCTTCTGCTTCTGCGGCTTCGAGCATGGCTTCCCACGCTGCGGCTGCTTTCCAGTACAACTGTCCGTATGGTTTGCAGTTGGAAAGGAGATGTGCGGGTAGGTCGCCATTAGCAAACTTTTCTAGTTCTGCTGGCAGGACAAATTTTTGTACCGGATATTTCATTCGTCGTCTTTCATTTCGATGGCGGTGAGAAGAACGGTGGCGGTGAGCAGGATACCCGTGATCCATAAGGCTTGGGTACGTGTTTGTCCTGAGAGGGTGATGATGATGTATCCACTTGAGCAGGCTGCGACTATCAGTGTGGCTAAGGCTGACAAGTGTTTACGCATAAAGGTAATAGTATCACCTGCGTTTTGAGGCTACTACGGGCATGGCGGTGAGCGCAGCCCCAATAATCACAAGGGTCCGACGTTCCCCGACAGGGACTTTTGATCCGGTTGGAACGTAGTTGTCTAGCCCGCCGCCGAAGATGTTGATTTCTTTCTCAAATTGTTTTTTGATTGCGGGTGGGGCGTTGCTGACTGCAAGGGCAATCTCATCTAACTGTTCTACGGTAAGTGTGTCAAGGTTGTCAGAGATAGTGGCAATAGCCTCAGACAAAACAGCGATATCAACAGTCCCCTCCAGCGACGCTATAGCGTCATCTGTCTTAAGAAAGGTCGGGGTAGTTGTCGTTGTCGTGCTTGTTGTCGCAACGCCAGTGACGGTGCTCGGCGGGATAGTGGCGACAGTCGTCGATCCAATCAAAAGAGATGGGCGTGTCGTCGTCACCAAACTCGAAGTCGTCGGGGATGTCGGCAAAACTACCGTACTCGTTGATGGCATCGGCAATGGTAGCGATGTGGTAGACGATATAAGCGATGTCGATGGAGATAACGGGCTGACCGTTGTGGTCGTACTCAATTCCGTCGAAGTCGTCGGGGGAATCGTAGTCGATGTTGTCGTGGTCGGGTCGAGCAGTGTCGTTGTAGTGCTGGACGATATCAGCAAACTGGTGGTAGACGTTGGCACGGTCGTAGGCATCATCGTGGTTGTTGTCGTCTGCCATAGTTCCTCCGTGGTTGTTGTTTCTTCTACGGTAGATGCTACAGGTATATCTGCTGGAGTGTTGCTAATCGACAGTTCGTATCCGGTTGTCCAGTCACGCCATACATCAGGCTGGTAACAGCAGGTGCCCGCCCTAAGACGGTACCATCCTGCCTCCACAGGGTATTCGATGTTTGATTGCAACCCGAAGTAGTCATCGTTAGTGAACAGTTCTTGCCCTTCACTGTTGTATAGCCACAGTTGGGGGTCGGAGTTCTCTCCTGTTATTGCGTATGTGCGGGCAGAAAAGACCGTTGGTTCGGTGAACTCAAACCAATAGTCTGTTATCTGTCTTACGACAAGGTTTTCTGCTTGGGCGGGTTGTATCCCTAGCAGTATGAGTACGCCTCCGAGGAGGGCTAGAAGGTATTTACTCTGCAGCCGGTGCACTGGCTGTGTTGTCACCTTTTTTGCCGAACGCTGCTGCTACTTCTTCTTTGGTGAGCACACCGTCTTCTGCCCATGACTTAAGAATGGACTCTGTGACTTTGCCTGCTGCGATGAAACCGCTTACTGCTGCGGCTTTCCACAGTTCGATACCAACTACGGCTCCACCTGCGAGGGCGGCGAGTGCGGATGACCCGAACACTGCGAGAATACGGGCGATGACTGATTGAATTTTGACCATGATAGTTCCTTATGTCTTGATAATGTAGTTGATAACAATATGTGGTTGGTAATAAGCAGTTCCGCTACCCGCAATGCCCGATGTCACCGTGCCATTCGTAACTGTATTGGCAATCGTTCCCCCAGGGGTATGTGCGCCGCCGTCTGCCGTTGAACCGCTAATGGTGTGACTGTGCGACCCGCCGGTAGGAATGTCAAACGTGTGGTTGTGTGTTCCATCGCTATTGGTGTAAGCGACAGTAGAACCGGAAACGTCAGTGCCGGAGGCTGCTGAAACGGAACTTGCCGTTCCGTGACCGTGGGCAGTGTTGAAAGCATTTGTCGTAGCATTTAATCCGTGGAAGTGGCTTCCCCCATCGTCCGTGGATGTGGTTGCGTGGTTGTGTGAGTTGGAATCAGAAACAAGCGTCCCTTTAGCATGGCTGTGATTTGCAACTGCCGTGCCTGTGAATGTTGAAGAAACGGACACAGAAGAAGTAACGCTATGTTGGTGGACAGGAAGATTTGCTGTGATGATTGTTGTTGAACCACCGACTGCCCCAAGCGTGAGTGAGCCATCGTCGCCCAACGGAAAACGTCCCTGCATATCAGGGACAGTTGCCCCGACTAAAGCAGCAAGATTGCCGTAACCAGTTGTTGACTGCCCATTACAAAGAAGCCACCCAGTAGGGGCTATTGCGGTAGGCCAAATATTGATTGTCCCTGTCGGCAACAAAAAAGCCTGGAGCGAGGCGGCAAGGTCTGCAAGAACAATGGTTCCATCAAGAATTTTTGCTGAGTTGATTGCCCCATCTGCGATACCGGCTGTAGCGACCTGACCCCATTTGATCCCATTAGTAGAAACAGTATCAACTTGTAATACGTGTGTATCGGTAGCGCCGACAGCAAGACGATTAATGGTGGTGCCGTTAGTCGATATCAGGTCACCCTTGGTGGTCATAACGGAAGCGATTTGGTTAGCCTCGTCTGCCTCAGTTGCTGTGAACACCGGATAGACGACAGCACCTTTATCATGCAACGAACGTGACGTGTCGTCAACCCCACGGACGACAGTCAAGGTAGTGCTTGCGACGCTGGTCACTCTAACTTTTTCTTCACGTACCGAACCAGGATCGATAACAACAAAGTACGGTGGGGTGGGCCAGCCGACGATGGCATCGACACTTAAGTTTACGGTTGCTGCGGAATCGTCAACACCTGACGAAAGAACGGTGCTGGCTGCAGCACCTTTGTAACCTCGACGAGTTGGTAATGGCATATAGGCTCCTAGTTTTCTACACTTCTCATAGTGACGGTGGCTGTCCCTTCCCAATTCCATGATTTGCCATAAGAATCAACGGGCAACCATTCGATATCTTCGACAATCACAGAATGTTTAGATTCCCCGATCTGCAAAATAACGATACGGGGACTGGAAATCATGGCATCAAGGATGTCTGTTTCTTCTTGGACATCAAGATGTAAGTCTCTACCGCTTGGCAAACGCACCTTGTTATGCAACAGAACAGGGACAGAGAACACTTGGCTGCGGAACGGGGCGGCGTATGCCCTACCCATCCAACGGGTGACAACAGGACCTTCGGCAACATTGGTTGTTGACCTGTGCAAATCTAGTTTGAAGCGAGACTCGATTGCTTTGACATCGGAACCGTTGAAGGTGACTTCGACTTGATCTTGGTTGTCCCATATACCTAGTGCGGAGTATTCTTCAAGATCGTTTGACAGGTATGGGGTAACTGAACCTTTGAGTGGTTCGGAACGGACATCAACTTTGGCTACGAACTTGCGGTCAGGGATGCCCCAACGGTAAAGCCCTAGTTCAATTTCTCCTGAAGCAACAAGACTGCTTGTGTCTTCGATAATGATTCCCACACCATCAATGCTGAAGATACGGCGTACTGTGCCTGTGCTGTCAGCCATTTTGGTGATGTCTCTAACATTGTTTGTCGAGTCGTACATCAGGTCGGTTGCAAAAGCGGGGGCGTTGGTTGAGGTGAAAACAGATAGGTCTAATCTTCCTAGCCCACCTGACACCCCGTCGTAGTTGGTGTATCCGAACCAAACGTATCTACCATCGGATGAGAAGTCGATGACGTTGCCGGTGGTGGGGATGATCGGTCCGGCGACAAGGTTGTTTTGTCCATCTGTGGTGCAGAAACGTACACCTTTGTTGGTGCCGAGGAATATGTAGCCGAGATACCCGTAGATGCTGGAGATGACTTCCCCGCTGGGTAGTTCCAATGCGACGATTGGTGCATCAAAACCTGAGCCGTCGGCTTTCAAAGTCATTTTGTAGATAAGGGATTTCGTTCCGGAGTAACCCCCGACATAGACAGCATTTTGTCCTGCTGCTGCACCTATCCACCGGAAAGAGGTGTCCCGTGCGGTGTAGTGGATTGCATGTGCCTGACCGGTGTCGCTTCCTATAACGTACAATGCGTTCGCAACAGAGGCGATACCCCAGCCTTTAGCATAAGAAAACCCTGTGTAAGTTTTACCCGACCCGGCACCGGAGATAGGGTAAAATATCGTGACGCTTGCGGAACCAGGTGTGGTCACATAGATATCGTTGTTTGTGTAAGCAACAAAAACGCTAGAGCCGTTAGTTTCAATCGTCGTGATAGCCGTTCCAGGAGAGCCGGTAGTCACGGATGTCCACGTAGGGTTGGCGCTGAAGATACCAGTCGATGCGTCGTTCGTTATGTACTTAAGTACTGAACCGTCTGACACATAAATGTATTCAGTCGAGTTGCTTTTGACACTGACAACATGCAGGTTGGTGTTTGTGGATGGTGCGCCTGTGCCACCGACACGTTTTGTGGTGTTCAACAAACCGATCTCGCCCTTGGTCCAAGGGTTGATACCTTTAGATTTGTAGAACCGGAAGTCCTGCGACTCTGCTACGTCAGCGTACTTCTGCCCTGCACCGTAATGCCAAGAGTCCTGTCCACGTCGCCACAAACCACCAGGGTTGATAGCGCCTTCGCCAGGGGCAGTCGAGATGTCTTGCGAATCACGGACACGTTGCTCATACCCACGGGCGAACTTGCCTGACTTCTGATCGATCATGTACGGGCGACCGTTGATAGCGACAGGGAAAACTGACGGGACAAGGTTCGTCGAACCCGTACCGGAGAAGTATGGCGGGGTGCCAACGAAAGGCAGAGTGAAGTTAGCGACTGCCACTTATGCTCTTTGCAGGAACGTGGGGTACTGGCGGGTAAGTTTCGCTGCTTCGGAAGTAACACGGTCACGGCGCATACGAAGAAGGTTGGAGATGCTGTTTGATACTGCGCCTGCTGGGACTTCTTCTGACCTGCGTGTATCGCCTTGCGATTCGGTGAAGTTACGTTTCACTTCCCGTGGGCTGATAAGTCTGATCTGTGCACCGATGACAAGGATGTCTTCAGCCGACAACGGGTACCCTGCAATGTTTTGGATATCGTCATTCTCACTGACAATTCTTGTGAACGGTGATTTGTAAGTCACACGGATATCTGAAGCAGGGACAACACTGTCGATCTGCAATGCCAAACCGGAACCAAAATCCTTGGTTGGCATGTTGCGTAACAGTTTGACTTTGGAAACCTGTTGATGGTCATCAGAAATAAACCGTGAACGGACATCAAGAATGTCAATGATCTCTGCCACAGCAGGCAAGTTGATTTGCCGTTGCGATGGGCTGTACTTTAAGTCCAATGTTTTGACTTGGAACAGACCGTTCATCGGTGAGGCAAGGTCGGACAGTTCATCGTTGATTGCTTCAAGGATGTTGCTGCGTGGGAACCGTGGGCTTGCCACAACAATAGAGCCGGAGGTATGCGAGGCGGCTACTGTACCGTTCCAGCCTCGCTCGACAACAAGTGTTTTGGTGGAATCGTTTGCCTCCCACACGTACAGTTGTTCAGACCCAATCTCAATAACCGTACCTGCTTGTACCCCACCAATGTCGTAAGACAGGACGCATGAGGTCCCTGTCGAGTTCATTGCTGAAGACAGTTTGTTGCGTTCCTCTACAACCCCGGACAGGAGTTGGCGTTGGGTACGGTCAATGAGTTGGGCGGCTGAAGACATTACTTTTTGTTTTTGGCTTTCATTTTCATTCCTGCTTCGGACATAGCAATAGCGACAGCCTGTTTACGTGACTTGACGACAGGGCCGCCTTTGCCGGAATGTAGTCCTCCGGCTTTGTATTCACGCATGACTTTCTGCACTTTGGCGGCAGCCTTCTTTTTGCTTGCCATTACTTAGACATTCTTTTCGCTGCGGCTTTCTTGGCGACAGCCTTCTTAACAACCTTCTTGGCGGCAGCCTTCTTGACCATCGGCATCTTGCCGTATTCCATCATGCGTTCCTTGGGGCCTTCGCCTTTTTCGTGCTTCATCATCGCACCCTTGGACTTGTATTTTTCGCCTTTGCCTGACATGTGACACTCCTAGTAGTCGGTGTGCCTACAGGATATCATGCCCCGTTTTCGGGGTACATGACTTCTATCTGTTCACGGTGCCGTTCAGAGATTTGGGCTACCAAGTCTTGTATCAGCCCGTTGTATTTGCGTTGGGCTGTCTCGGCCCCGATGTGCTGGATGTAAAGCATTTTGGGGATGTGGTAACAGCGGGTTGTGAGGGCTGACCGGACTATCAGGTCGTAGTCGTCGCCCACCGGCAGGGTTACATCATGCC
>Ga0247723_1001036_pt1 | contig 16943 bp, 33 predicted proteins | sample MSEWelMarce5H_FC_FD_189079 | JGI IMG/M metagenome (GOLD analysis project Ga0247723, IMG submission 189079) | Subsurface sediment microbial communities from gas well in West Virginia, United States - MSEEL Well Study Marcellus 5H_FC | ecosystem: Environmental > Terrestrial > Deep subsurface >...
CAAAAATGGAGTACCGAGATAATGGCTAATAAAAAAAAATATTTTTTAGGATATTTTTCTTCAGAAAAAGACGCAGCATTAGCTTACAATAAAAAATCTGAAGAAATTAATGGAAAATTTGCTATTCTTAATGATGTAAGAGAAGATATTATCGACGATCAATTATATTTTGATTTTTAAGAACCCAAGGTATAACTAAGTTCTCAATACATCTCACATAAGCCTCTTCATCATTTGCTTCCATGAATGCCACACCAGACATTCTGAGGATCATATGAGTTACTTCGTGTACCAAGGTCATAAAATGTAACTTAGCGTCTTTAAGGCACTCTGTAGAGAGAGTAATGACCATTCTATCTGAATCACATTCCCCCCAATTTTCTTTGTTGTCAGAATATATTATTTTTACTTTGTGATCTAATACATTTACAAAAGATAACTTCTTCATACATATCATTACAGTAATTTCAAACATGCGTTACAAATTAATGATTGAAATAAACACTCGCTTGAAATTATAAATTCATGTTTTGAAACTATTTCATCTGTGAATGAGTCTTATATGCAGAGTTTATTTGCAAATATCTGTACTGGGGTGTATTTTTGTGTGTTTTTTGATCAAATTTTACTCTATTTTAGACCCCGTTTTACGCCTCTTCTGGTAACGAAATCTCCTTCGTTACCAACCACCAATCCCTTATACAATAAGGAAACAACATACTACTTATATATAGTAAACATAAGAGTAAGCATAAGAGAAACAAAAGGAATAAGTGAGGAGAATAAGAGAGAGATGAAAAATGGATGATGGATTCGCCTAATTAAATTTCTATTTCATTTGTCAAGCTTTATTTTTACGGCGCTTTTTCTTGACTTTCCTTATTCTATAAGGTATTATTGCTACTACTATGAAACAAATTATTTATGTAATCGCCATAACTCTACTCGTAATCGCCGCGCCAATCGCGGCGTTAGCTCTCGCAACGTATACGTTTTTCATCACTCTGATTGCCTTTATTCAGGGATCGCATCAGGGAATAATGAGCAATTTATATGATGAAAACAAAAAAGAAATAGAAGAAGAACCTAAAGACATCTGGGAAAAGCACATCAAAAAGATGGCAGACAAAGCAAAGTTGAATTAAAGGCACGAAAAAAGAGAAGGAATAGATCGCTTCTTTTAAAATCTGTTTTTTGTTTTTTCTTTTTTCTTGTTTCAGCCTTACAGATCTCTCCAGTATCAGCGATGTTGTGCGGGTTTTCCCTTAACAAGTAGAATGATTAAACATTAAACAGTAATGATGTAGTAGTAATTGATTATAGTGAATACAAATCACTTAGACATCATCTATTACACAGGAGATTTCATCTGTGAATTAATTTCTGCCAAATAATGATTTTGCCTGTGAATGTTCTTGAGTCAAATAAGGGATTTTGCCTGTGAATGTTTTCGCGCCAAATAATGAATTCTCAAAAGATTTCGTGTAATCTCAGGAATTTTAATTAATTAATTTTTAATTTGGAGAATTATTTTTTTCAGAAAGTTTGAAAAAAGTTGTTGACGGGTCGGTTCTGTGTGGTTACTCTTTGCGCCTATGGAACATGAACCTAAACGCAGAGGGCCAAAAGCTGGCTCTACCTCATTCAGTAAAGTACGTCTGTCAGACCTCAATGAATACTTTGGTCCACAGGCATGTGTAATTATCTCCCGTAAATTTCTTGAAAATTGTGGGTTGACAATTAAATCTGATGTGGATAATGTCGTGCATGAGCGAACGGAGCAGGTGATTAAGACTGTTGAATCGCAACAGGAAAAGATTGCTTACTCCATTACCTCATTTAACCAATAACCAATTAAACAAATGTTTGAATCACTCGTAGGACAAGATCATATTAAGAAACAACTGGGCTTTTATCATAAGGCTCATTCAGTTAGTGGGCTTACTCCATTCCTTATGTTCAATGGAGCAAAGGGTTTGGGTAAGACAGAGTTCGCAAAAGAATTCGCCAAGAGCTTGGGCAAACCATTGTTGGAAATCAATTGTTCCACAATTAAAAATAGCGCCCAATTCTTTGAGCAGATCTTCATGCCAGTCATCATGGATAATGATATCACTATCTTGTTTGATGAAGCACATGCATTGCCCAAGGATCTAGTCATGGCATTCCTTACTGTGTTTAACATCGAGGGAGCAACTAGAAAGCATTTTGAATGGCGCGAAAATAGTTTCGAATTTAATTTCGAACGTCAGACTTATATCTTTGCTACTACTGAGCAGGATAAATTGTTTGCCCCATTCAAAGATCGCCTAACCATTATTGATTTTAAACCATATAAGAATCAAGAGCTGGGCGAAATTCTTCAGAAGCGTTTGCACTGGACTACATTCGAAGATGGATTGATTGAAGACATTGCACTAACACTTCGCGGTAATGCTCGTAGTGCTGTTAAGAGATCAAAAGAAATTGAAATGTATTGCGAATCAAGTAACATCCATCTATTTGGCCGCAATCATTGGATTGATCTTTGCAGCTTGGTTAATATTAAACCATATGGTCTGACTAATAGTGAAGTAGAAGTTCTTTCTATTCTTAAAGAGCGTGGAGAATGTACTTTGAATATGTTGTCTGCCGCTACTGGATTATCTTCCACCAGCATTCAGAAGGATGTAGAATTGCATTTGCTTCGTATGGGGTTCATCAAGATCGAACGTACTCGGCACATTACTCCACTCGGCATTCAAGCACTTAACACAATCCTTTCCAACTAATACTATGAATTATATTGTTTCAAATAATGGCGCGGGTATTGCCGTGGGTCTAGTAGGTAACAAAGAAGAAGCAGAATGTCTTGCTATTCTATCTGAGAACCTGTATAACACTAATCACTCAGATGATTACTTCACTCATCTAATCTATATGCCCAACATCAAGAAGCTTAAACAACTTCTTACTATGAGAGCATACTATAATGAATGGGATAAACACTGGGAATCAATTAATCACCATAAAATAAAAGAAGGAGAAGAAATGACAGCAATTAAAGCATCTGTTTTAAAACTCACTAAGGCGGCGATTCGTACCGCGAATGAAATAATGTCAAATAATGTCAACATGGAGAACTTCATGCAAAACATTTCTAATCATTCTCAAACCTATTCACTAGGAAGCATCTACACAGAAAAACAAGATGAAGATAACTAAAGCAGCAGCAGTGCGACACGCCAAGGAAAATGTCGAGATTGAAGATCGTGGTCACTACTTTAAGATTCGTCAATATGATGAACGTGTAGGAGCATGGCGCGAAGGTAAGACATCCAACTACTGGGAAGCTAAATACTTTTATGCTCAGGCTATGCTTGATGCAGCTACCCAATATCTAGATGAACCAGCAATCAAATATAACGGAGGAAGCTGGGCGAAATATATGGCAAAAATTAAATTGACAAAAGCCTAAAGATCCGTTATTATATTTACAAGTGAGTGAGCCATCTACGATTTCTCATTCACCAAATAAAGGTTCAGTAGCTCAATTGGATAGAGCAACACACTTCTAATGTGTAGGTTACAGATTCGAGTTCTGTCTGAATCACCAAACATTTTCTATAACTTGACTGTGGGTGCAGTCTTGGAATGGTAGGGGGATCTGGTTTTTATATTTTAATAATTATCTCATCGCTTTAACTACCCCTACCATTCTCTCCTCTCTGTGAATAAATAAATCCTAAATAAATAAAAAGATTTTTCGTAACGAAAAGCGGTAGTAGTGCTACTGCAAGGGTAGCGTCGGCGGATGAGTTCGTCAACGCTACCCTACCCTTTTTTGCCTGTGAATTCCTGAGACCTAAATAAGCAATACTATACATAACACACTAAGCATCAACAACTTATGAATTGATGTAAGTCACTGATAATCAAAGAGTTATGGCGAAGAGGGGGCCGCGCCTCCATAACTCGCTGATAACCAACGAGTTAGGAGAGTCAAGCTTTTATGCGTGGCAATCGCCACAATCAATCAAGCCGCGAGCAGTTCGTCCATAGAACCCTTGAAGTTGCCAGACAGAGCCGTCGTCGATCATGGCTTGAAAGCCAGCGATCAATTCTTCTTCTGTTGTGATTTCCCCACCTTCGTAGGCCATGATAAAGTCAATGTGGTTCATGCGTTTTGAAAAATGATTTTATTGTTTGGGAATGCGGTGATTTCAAGAGTGGATTGTCCACCATTATCTTCTGGCGTTAGAACTTCTTCGGTTCCTTCCAGAGTGTGAGACTCTGGGTCGCAACCATTGTCACAAGCCCAGTTATAAAGATCATTATAATCGGCGTTGGGAAAGTCTTTGAGATAGCTCAAAAGAGATTCTTGCATATCGTCTTCGATATTGAACTCTTCCCACATTGTCATTTTTTGTGCAATTTGTATCATAGTTTTAGTAGGTTAGATTCTTGTTCCTTTGTATTCGGGGATCAGTGCGATCACCTTGCCATTGAGAATAGTCACATATTTTGCCCAGTCAAGAGGTTTTTGTTCTGATACTACCATAAAGTTTGGTCCCTTGTAAGGGTTGTAAGAAACTTCGTCGCGGTATACAAAAGACTTGGGGATGAAAGGGAAACGCTCGCCAACGATCTTTGCATGAACATTTTTGCGCTTCTCCTTGATTACTCTTTGCCGCCCTGCCTCGCTCACCTTGAACGTGGCATTACGGATAAAGATTTCGTTTGTGTGTTCGACAACCTTCCACTTGCCATTGATCTTCTCTTGGACGGAGAAAAGCTTTTTGCGGAAGTTGTAGTATACTTGGATTTGTTTCATATTATTTAATTTCTAACCAGCCCTGCGATTCACAACGATACTTGCGAGCGTCGGAAAAGCAAGTGCCAATCGTAACATAATCACCGACAGAGAGAGAGCGAAGATTTGAATCAAGAAATGCTTGACATTCTCTGCGCGATCCATTATTGCACCAAGCAAAGATGGTTTCAAGAATGCAATCGTCATCCATATCGTCTTCGACGATGACTTCTGAAAAGAGTTTCTTTCCTTCGTCGTAGATTGGAAAGGCGGCGAGCGTGTATTCAAAGAATAGTTTTTTCATGACGGGGAGAGATTAACCCAGTCAGCTCACAACGTCAACAAGTTTTTTATTATTTTTTTTCTTTTATAACTCACTGATACTAAAGGACTTACGGGCGCGGCCCGGCCCCGCCGCCCTAACTCGTTGATAATGAGTCACTTATGACTTTTTATTTTCAGAACTTTTTTTGCTTGTCAAGAATTATTTTAAGAAATTTTCACAAAAAAGCCACCCCTTGCGAGGTGGACAATTTTATCTCATGCGACTTCTGCAAGTTTATTCTCTACCATATCAATCAGAGGCTGCATCGAATGCAAGTCCATGAGTAGCGCAGGATATACTAGAGAATCGACTATGGGATAAATTGCAATGTTTGTTACGTTGCAACCATCATGCACGGCAGAAACAAAGAACTTGCCAGCATCAACGTCTTCGATGAATTGAAAGAGGTTCATGAGAAATTTTCAGGATTGAGTTTACGCTTGAATGAGCTTTTTCTGTCTCGATGGAAAGCGAGAAGAACAAGAGTAAAGAAGAGAAACAGGTATTGCCAAAATTTCATGACGCAAGTGTAGGTTCAAGGACAAAGCCCGTCAAGTCTTTTTTAGCAAGACCCTTTTCTTTCAGACCAATGATCTTGCCCGAACCGTCGAGGAAGCGCAAATCGGTTTCGTCGCCGTCGATTACTTCATGCCCGAAGTAAGAAGATGGGAGAGAATTGCGAAAGACCATTGCAACATTGCCGCCAGACTTGAGGAAAGCCAAAGCGACATCACCGTTTTCTTCACTACGCGAAAAGGTCAAGTGATAGTTTGCTGGCATTTCACCCGCCAGAAATTTAGTCATGCGTTCTGGTGACTTGCAATAGTCGTAAAATTGCACGTTTGGGAATGCTTCCATGACAGTGCAACCATCGAATTTGATTTTTTCCCAAGGCAGATCAGAAGTCAGATTGAGACGGAAACAAGGACGCATTCCAGTCTTTGCGGATTTCTTAATTCCTGCTGTGATTTCTTTGAAGAGCATCGACATGAAAAGCCGCTTGTCAGTAAAAAACAATTTTGTTTTTGCAATTCGTGCGCGTTGCACGGAAGACATTGCGCCACGCCCCGAAGTATTGAGACAAGCCCAACGGCAACCCGCGCTTGACGAGTCGCAAACATTGAAGCCAGAGAGAGAGGCGGGGGCAAGATGAATGCCGAACGTCGTCCAGCCTTTTTTTTCACCTTTGCGAGTTTTTGAGTTTCCAGAGTTGAGCAAGTTCATGTGGCCCACAGGTTAGCAAAACGCGAGAGATGCACAAGACTTTTCTGCATTTATTTTTTTATTTTATTTTCGCTTGACAGGAGATTTTTTATCTTTTTTGTTGACAGCGTAACTCGTTGATTATCAACGACTTAGGACGGCGCGGCCCCCGCGCCCCCGTAACTCCTTGATACTTAGTGAGTTATGACTGAAAGTTTTTTCTTGACAACGCGAAAAACCCCGCCCCTTTCGGGGCGAGGCTCGCGGCATACGGATCAGACCTCAACCAAGATTTGAGCTGGCTTTGCGATACGATCAAGAATACTTTGCGTTACCATCGTGCGCTGTGGCAGTTTGGTAAAGTCGGAACCCTTGAGGTTTTCGGTCACGGCGTTGTAGAGACTCCAGAGAGTGCCACCCTTGAAATCCTCATGGCGAGGGTTGCGAAACTCCTTGATGGTGTTGTAAATTTCACGGACTGGCAAAGCCTTTGCATCGGCCAAGTCAACAACAATGTTTTCAGCGCGGCGGCTGGAAATTTCGGTGTTCTTATAGCTTTGAATTCGTTGCTCCATGTCATTCCATGAAGTGACGACACGGCTCATGGCATCGGCAATGATGCGCGGAAGATCGCGCATGATGTGCGTTGTATGAGTGCGGGACAGCTTAACGTCAGACGAGAAGCAGAGGTTTTCACAAACCATCATGCGATTGCCAAGACAGATCGAAGCAGCGAAACGCTTGTTATTTGAATTGCGAAGACCAAGAACGATTTCACGTTCTGCTGAATAGATGTCGGAACCTTTGAGGGCAAAGCCGCCAAAGTAGTTCAAGCCACCATTAGCAAGGCCATGCTCTTCTTCGCGGACTTGCAAGCCAACCCGATCAAGAGCTTCACGGGTCAGATCGACAAGGACAGAGTGAGCGATAGGCTGATGCGAATCCGTTGCCGCTGGCGTGAAGACGTTAGCGAGTTGTTCGGCAGATACTTTATTGCGTGAGATGATAAGTGACATATTTTTTATTGGTTTAGTTGTTTACTGGAGACGGGGAAAGATTAACCCATTACGAGGGGGACTGCAACATCTTTTTTGATCTTTTCTGAAAATTCTTTTTTCTTTTTCGCTTGACACCCGCCAACTACTACTGTCTTAGTACTTGCGTAACTCACTCATTATCAACGAGTTAGGGGCGCGGCCCCGCCCCGCCGCCATAAGTCGCTGAGTTTCAACGACTTACAGGGGAAGAGAATCAAACAGATTTATGTTTGTCAAGCATTTCGTTCAGCCTATCGTTCAAAAGATTAAACAATAGTTTTGCATCTGCTCTTGCATCCAGCGCATCACGCGCAAGACATTCTTGGATTGCATTCCTCAACCAAAAGCTTGTATAAGGGCTATTGATTACATATTGCATTTCTTCAGTCATAATTGATATAGGGGTTCGTAACAGGTTAATTCACTATCAAACACATAAGCAGAATCTGTATGATTGCAGTGCATATTGACTACAAGATTGTCGATTGCTTCCTCAAGGGTATATCCATTATTGACTTCCATGTCGATGATGACTGTTGCCTTGACTTTAATTCGTTGACTATCGGATGATTTCATGTGTATCTGGTTTAATAATTTTGATTAAGTAGTCAATGACCCAATCTGGTGAATCATCTCCTAATGGGTGACTTCCCATGCGTCCGCCCATGCGGAATTCTACAAAGCCGTTTGTAATTGTAAATACTAAATGTTTCATGCGTTGTCAGTAAGAAAGATGATGAAGTCTTCGGCAAGGTTTGTGATAATGCTATCTATGAACATAAAAGGATCTTCCATTGGATGCACAGCGTTTTCTGAGATACCATGCCAAAAATTTACTTTTTTATGATCTTGCCATTGTTGACCTCCTTCGTCTGGATCAGCAATGATTGCCAAGCAAAGACGTTCTGCGTCCCAGTCTTGCGGCCAAGATGAAAGGAAATGACTTGCTGCCTTGAGATAGGCGGCAGCATGAAGTGGGTTATTAAGATCAAGACCATGTGAGAAGTCTTCTTTGATTTTAATCAATGCTGGTGGTGGTGGGAGTGTTTCCATGTCGAGAAGAGAATAGCAGAATGCTCCATACCTGCAAGAACTATTTGATAAAAAATAAAATTCTTTTTTGCTTGACAAGCTTTTGGGGCTAAGAAATTAATTGTTTATAACTCGCTAAGAATCAACGACTTATGGCGGCTCTGCCCCCGCGCCCCCGCAACTCGTTGATAATCAACGACTTACACAGGGATAAACCTTCTAGGTCTTACGCCAACAACCTTGCACCATTTTTTCCAGTTTGCGCCGTGAAAGTCATTGCGACCATTACGCAAAAATGTTCCACGTTCTTTATGGTCTAACACATGAGCGATTTCATGCTTGACAACTTCCATAAGCAATTCTTTGTTTCTTAAACAAACAAAGCTAAGATGTATTTCTTTATCAGAAGCCCATGCTTCCCCAAGAGTGTGCAGCCATTCCTGCCACACAATGGAATGATCTTTTAAGCCGTAGCTTTTAAGTTCCATGCGGCAATAGAGTGCCGCCTCTTGAAGATTTACTGACATGGGCAAAGATTAGACGCTAGCCGACTTCTTTGCAAGATTTTTTTTATAACTCAATCGCTTACGATTATTTTCCTTTTGTCGAGCCATTTCAAGACCTTGCTTAACTCCAAGGAGGATTCCTGCTTTGTGTGCTTTGTCTTCACGCTCAGTCCAACTAGCAGACCATCCAAGTTTCAACCAACGCTTCAGTGTATTATCTTTTTTCATATTATTTATTTTAGTTTTCAATTAGTCCAATGCAGAAAGTGTAGTGATTATCGTGGTCATCTTCGATGAATACTTCACCGTTTTCTTCAAGATCAAAGTATTCATTTTCAAGTAAATCTCGATCAAGGATATTGCAAGCGATGTCCCTAGCTTTTGAGAGTGCTTCGTCAAAAGTCTCAAAGAGATAGGTGCGGCCCAGAGATTGATTGTGGATGCGAGTTGCGATAAACATGGCATTAGCGGAGTTGATAGATTTGATTCTTCGACTGGCGAAAGATAGCCTCTTCCGTTTGCTTTGTCAACCAACTTTTTTGAACAAAAATGTTTTTGCCATAGACTGGAGTTGGCGGCGGATTGATTTTGTTGTAGATTTTCTTTAGTAGTTTCATCTTAGTATTTTTCTTCCATTTCTTGTTCGATAAAAGTCCAATCGGCTTCTTGACCGTCGGGGTGAGTGATGGCGAAATCCATTTCAAAAAATTTCTCTTCAGCGTCGATCAGATTCTCTGCTTGGATTTCGATGTTGATTGTAACGGAGCTAATGAATGTTTTCATGGCAAGGAAGTTTTAGTATTTTGATTTGAAGTTGTCAACAACAATCTGGCAAAGATCGTCGATTGTTTCTTGGGCAAGGTTCTGAGCTTCGCCAAGAGTAATGATGTCCTCTTGAATTTGCTCGATGATGTCGTCAAGGATAGTTGTCATGTGAGCGGCAGTTTAGTCTTTCAACGGTTGTTCGTCAAGATAAAACAAATCTAATTGTGTGCCGATTTGAGCAGACAACGAGCGATATTTTTCCGTGATGAGCGCATAGTATTCGGCGTTCATTCCTTTTCGTTTCAACTGGTAGACCAGTTCATTGAAGCAGGAGTCAAACGAGGATTCAATTTCTAGGATTTCAGATAGTCTCATGGCAGGAGCAATTTAATTGTTTTTTATTTCAACGGCAAGCGTTTTTATTCTGTTTTTTCTTTTTGTCCGCAAAGTATTTCGTGACAGGAGCAAAATGAATGCGTTGCTTGATTGGTTCAAGGGTTAGGCTAATCTTGATGCGTTTCATGGCGACAGGAGAATGACAGAAACTCTTTTAGGCTGCAATCTTTTATTGCTTAAATATGAAAATAAATTCCTAACAGGCTGTGATTTTTTTCTTGACAAATAGGCTGCAAATTTTTATAGCCCAAATAGGCTGCAAATTATTATGCCACAAATAGGAGATAACACATTAAGCATCAATGAGTTAGGAAAACAAAATCTCTGTAAGTCACTCATTATCAACGACTTATGGGGGCTGCGCCGCCCCGCCGCCGTAACTCGCTGATATTCAACGAGTTAGGCGTGTCAAGACTTTTTTTCAAAAATCTCCGCAGCACCCCTCCATGCCATACTCATTGGCATCCTCCCATTGGGAGTCGAGGTAGCGATCCTCTGGGTCATGCTCGCACTCATGCATGGAGGCATAGTAGTCGGCATCCTCACGGGCGCGAAGCTCATCCGACTCTTCGTCAGCATTCCAAGGACCATCGCCCCCATACTGGGATTCGGGGTAGAGTTCGGCATCGGTGTAACGAGCATCGGAATGCACAGGCTCAGGATCAGGCGCGGACGCTTCGGCCTCGTCAGCCATCGCCTCCATGACGGAGCAATATTCTTCGTAGTCGGCGGAATCGGATGGGAATGGGAGCAAGCTCATGCCCAGAGAATAGGGAAGATCTGACCCCATGACAAGAACTTTTTGATGTTTTTTTAATTATTTTTTTTATTATTTTGCTTGACATGTCGTAACTCGTTGATTATTAACGACTTACGGCGACGCTGCGGCCCCGCCTCTGTAACTCGTTGATACTTAGCGACTTATGACTTTTTTATTTCAGACGCGCTGGCAGGTTGTCAAGACTTTTTTTTAATTTTTTTTATAAGCAGAAAAGCTGGTTTCCGCCACTACGCAGAAACCAGCCCCCCTAACATACTGCTACCAGAAATTATTTTTTATTACAAACTAAAGCCGCGCATCCAATGGCGAGTAAAATTCCAGCCGCACCTTTCGCGCTGATTGCAATGGCAACAAACAAAAGCAGCGGAAGAAGAATTGCTAAACCAATGATTGTTAGCAGGATTTTTATTGAATCCATTTTTTTTATTTTTTGATTTCAGCGCGGATTGCTGCCGCCCATGTCACGCCAAGCATTGACCAGAAGACGAGGAAATTCAATTCGCCCTTCATGCCCAGATATTCACGGGCAATCATGAAGATGAGAATGTGAGCGGCGGAAAAAAGAGCGGTAAGGATGATGTTTTTCATGTCGGGAGAGTTTAGGATTTTTTGCTAGGGAGAGTCAAGCCTTTTTTAGTCTTGCTTAGGACTTTTTTTCAAACGATCAAGTCGATTCCGACAATGTGCAAATTGCGATACTTGGGCGTTCCTCCGTCGTCAATGTCCCGCGCAAGAACAGTGACATAACGCTTGCCAGTCTTGGCGGCGAAGTCAACATTTTCCACGCTTTCAATTTTGAAAACGCGAACGCCCGAAGGGGTCGTTTTGGATTTGTTCGAGAGATAGCGAACGGTCTTCCCGACAAGATCGGATGCAATTTTAGCGGATGGGGTGTTATAGGTCAGTGTCATGTTATTTATTGGTTGCGAGGTGAGAATAAAGGATTTTTTTGCAGGTGTCAAACTTTTTCTGCTGTTACGATCTCAAAATCTGCTTTTTCGATCATGGATGGATATTTCATCTGGACAGCTTTTGATCCGTTTTCGATTGCCCAACGAATGCCAGAGGCATCAATCAGGAATGTGTCATAGCATTTTGCCTTCGGGAAGTGAACGGTGATTTGGAATGTAGCGGTTTTCATGTCGGGGAAAGAGTAACGAATTTTTCGGGGTTGGTCAACTTATTTTTTCATCTCAAACGAAATTATTTTTGGAATGAAGATTAAAGCAGGAGTAACCTGCATTGCAAAGAAACTCCATTGCAGCCAAGCAGGGCAATCAATGAGGAAAAGACCAGAGCCGAAAAGGATGCAGCAGCAGAGGAACAAAAGACTTTCGAGGATTGCGTTTTTCATGTCGGGGAAAGTTTAGAATTTTAAACGTCGATGGTCAAGACTTTTTTTGCCTGAAATGCGGCTTCCATTTTTTCGACCATTTCTGCGCCGTATACAAGCCCCCAGCGTTGAGGGGAAATCTCAGGGTTGAGAATACGATTGAATTCGTAGTTTGAGAATGCGAGATAATCGAGGCACTCTTTCGAGTTGCGGGTTATTTGGTCTTCTAAGGTCATGGCGAAATTTTAGTTTGTTTTTTTACCTATGGCAAGATCTTTTTTAGATTTTATCTTCGAAAGTCATTTCGTCGATGATTTCCATTGCATCTTCCATGCAGGAAGCGGAACCGCTCCAATCTCCATTCCCCTCTTCCATGTCTGGATGATAGAAAGTGATGAAGCCTTGATCGTAGTCGAATTTGAATCCTTTATAGTTTTCCATATGCAAAGAGTAGTTAATTTTGAGAGGTAGTGCAAGAAGTTTTTTCAGAAAAGCGGTGGCACGATTTGGGGGATCTTACCCCGACTTTATTCTCAGCAACCTAGCCAGCTCCGAGAGTCCTTTTCTGAAAGGGCGTTCACTCCCTCGCATGGCCAAAGTATAGCGACAGAATCGACCCCGCGCAAGATCTTTTTTGTGTTTTTTTTATTTATTTTTTTCACTTTTTCGCTTGACAGATCCCAACTACGGCGCACCTAGTACTTGCATAAGTCATTGATTATCAACGACTTACAGCGGCGCTGCCGCCCCGCCGCCATAACTCGTTGAGTATTAGCGACTTATGACTTTTTATTTTCAGGCATTTTTGCCCCCGTCAAGATTTATTTTCAGATTTTTACATAAAAAAATCTTCCCTTTCGAGAAGATTTTTCTTGACTCAGAGGTCAGCGATGTTGCATTCGACTTCTAAGAGATATTCGATTTGACCGCGAACTTTTTCGCCGTGTTCTTTTTCAACATCAATCAAAAGGCTTTCAAGAAGATGATTGCCTTTGTTTTCCACGATGTCGTAGAGGTTCCAAGCGAGGTCAAGCAATTCAGTAGTGGTGAGTAGTGTTTCAGTCATGAGCAGATTCTAGGTTAATTTTTAGCAGGTCGCAAGATCTTTTTTTGTTTATTTGTCGAGAATTTCCCAAGTGGTGGTTTTGTATTCGCGCACCGTGATATATTCGCGGGTAACGATCTTTTCCCAAGGGATTGTTTTAGTCGTGAGGCAACCGTAAGTATCAGCTTGGACAAGTCCATCTTTGCGATACTCACCATTGATTCTGTCGCCAATTTCGTAGGTTGTTATTTGATTGTAGCCATAGTCGCAAACGATTTGTTCTTTTGCGTAGTAGCAAGTAACAACTTTTCCTTCTGTCGTTTTTGTTGTTGTCTCAAGAGGGACAGCGGTATAAGCGGCTTTCAGGTTTGGGGCGGTAGTGGTAAGGAGTGTTTCCATGCCCAGAGAGTAACCGAAAAGCCCGATTGTCGCAAGATCTTTTTCGATCTTTTTCATCTTTTTTTTCTCACTTTTTTTGCACTTTTTTCTTGACAAAGCTTTCGGGGCATGATCTTCCTGCTTTCATAACTGCTTGATTATCAACGACTTATGGAAGCGGGGCGGCTCTGCCGCCGTAACTCGTTGATATTCAACGACTTACAGAGGCGCTTACATGAGGCGCACAGATACCCCACCCCCACATGGGGGAGGAGTTATACTATACATTTGATTTATACTAATCCTTGCATGGCATCAAACCCATAACTTGTATGCTTTGGAAGATAGCAGTAAGCACGGTGTCATCTGATAGCTTGCCTAGTATCTCATCTAGTGAGATACCTAGCTCTTCCATTGCATAGGCTACCGCCTCGTTACGGCATCCGCTATACATGGGAAAGCCCATATGTGATAGGGTTTCAAGGTTGTCTTGTGTTAGGTGCATAAGTGTTAGGTGTTAGACTGGGAAGCCTTCTTCTTCTAGCAGTTGGGAAGCTATATCTTGCGCGGTGTCTTGCAGGTCGCACATGGAAATGTAGGCATCCGCCATCATCTCTTCTAGTTCATCTAGTCCAGCGCATAGGTTGAAGGTATCCGCTAGATCACTAAGACATGCAGCCCCACCGCTTAGGAGCTTTACGGCTTTGTTGACTAGGCTTATTGCTTCTTGTCTATTGGTCAATGGTTGTCTCATGTGTGTAGTGTGTAGAGGTTAGGCGAGGGTAGCGAGGGCAGCAAGGGCAGCGTCACCGCGCAAGACAGTAGCGTTACCCCAGAAGCCACGAGTGCGGCAAGCGTCCTCGGCAGCAAGGCGAGCGTCTTCTTGTTCTTGCGTGATGACTTGGGCGAGCTTAGGAGAGCAAAGGCAAGGGCTAGTGTGTGCGCCGATATTCTTTTCAAACCGTGCAAGTTTGCCTTGCATACCGATAAAGATGCCTTGCGTCGTGAGAGTGCCGATTGGGAAGGGAAGAGCTGAAGTGGTCATGTGCGTAGTGTAGTGAATCGGGAGAGCTTAGGCAAGAACTTTTTTCATGTTCTCAAGGTTTTTTTTGTCGCCTTTCAGACCTTCGATGAACGCTTGCGCGTTGTCGCCCGTGCGTTGCGCGAGAGCTTCAAAGCGAGCGGTAACGGCAGCGAGGTCAGCGAGGAGTTGGGCAGTGGTGTCTTGCATGGGGATAGTGTAGTAAATGCGGGGTAGAACCGCAAGGTTTATTTTTGTTTATTTCAGATAAGGCAGAGGTCGAACATTGAAACTTCAAGCTCTTCTCCTTCGTTGAAAGAAACCCAAGCGCTGGTTCCGAATTGCTCAAGAATGAGAACGGTTTCGCCGTTGTAGATTGCGAACTGGTGTAGTGTAGCGGTGCTAGTCATGGCCAAAGCATAAAGAAAAACTTGCGACCATACAAGAACTTTCTGCATCTTTTCCGATTATTTTTTTTAAGAGAAAGCGCATTTTATTCTTGACGGTATACTCCCCCCCTTATAGCTAGCCCTGACCCACCCCATTACTTGAAACTTTTTGAGCGCTGAATGCTGGGAAGTGGAGGGGGGACAGTTTTCTCAATTTCTCATTCACTCATTTATAAAAGCTCTAAACGTAGAGTGAAAAAAAATCGGGGACCGTATTTTGAAAAAAGAAAAATAACAAAAAAGGTGTAAACAATTAAGGAATAAGGATAAATTATGATCTACAGCAATTCTCCACTATATATTAGAAAAGAAGATAACACGCAATTGACTAATTCTGCGGTTAATGTTTACGATCCGAGTGGGGATGCGAATTCTTTAATCTTTTATAATAATAATGAAAATAGAACAGCGACATTACAGTATTTAAATAGTCCATTGGTTAGGGTTTCTGGGAATATAGATACGACAACATCAGATCAACTCTTTGCCCCAAACATATATTCAGCGAATGGTCAGGATGTGAAAGTTTTGATTCCTAAGTTTCGCACATTGAGATTTTATAATTTAAATGGTAGTAGATTGCTTGACCCATTAGATCCGTCAAACTTTTTTCCTGATCTTATTCCATATACTACTGGGAGTAATAGTATTATTTATACAAGCAGTTTAGAGGATTACTATTATAGATCATTAGAATGGTTTAGAGCTACTGATACATATACAGTATCTATCCCTAATTATGGGCCATATGTTTATTATACAGGAAAAGGGACAGGTTTTAGTTCTGGCTGGTATGATGCACAGACAAGCACATATACTGGAATTTTGTGTTCAGGGCTTCCGTATCCAATTTCTGGTATTTATAATGCATTTAATGATCCCACAGGAAAAGATGATGCTGGATATCGTAAAGCTGCGACTTATTCAAATGCGACTGGAATACTTTCGGCGCAATATTTTGGTGATTATACTGGTTATGCTAGAGCTGGAAATATATTAGTTTTGGGGGCAAATTTCTCTTATATCCCTGCGGCGAGCGTATCAATTGATACTCAATCTGCATCTGTGGGTAAAAGAACTATTGATTCAAATATTAATCAAGATGCCGAATTTGTAAATGCTGGGGCATTACAGACTAAGATTTCTTTTAATTGTTATTTAAATACTGATTCTTCTGGGTCGCTAAATAAAATATTAGATTCTACGGGCGATTCATTATATACAATAAAATTAAATAATAATGTTTATTCTGGTTGTTATTTAAGCAACTATGATATTAATATTCAGCCGCACAAACCTGTAAATCTCACGGCAAATTATATATCAACTAAAAGTCCTGAAATTAATGAAAATAAATCCACCATGATTTCAGAATTAAGTCAGAAAGGATCTACTAATTTTTTATTAAATAGTCAAAATTTAACAGGAAATACTTGGATTAATACAAGGGCTTCTTTTCAGCGAGTATTAGATCCGACTGGAGGTAATGATGCATTTTTAATGAATTCTTTATCTGCGAATCAATCTGGTTTTCGATATTCCATAGATAATAGTCAATCTTATACATATGCAACAATATCAGGAGTAGGGATAAGATTAACATCTTTAACATCTGCAACTAATCAAGATTTATCTGCAAATGTAGCATTCACTGGTAAATATAGTGCAGGAATTTACGCTGGACAAACAAAATTTATACAATTTTATACGCCATTTTATCAAAATGTTAATGTAACTAATAATGGTTTATTAGTATTTGACAATCCATCTTATGTAAACTATCAAAATAAAAGTTTTCCAATTTTTAATGCTAATGGAGGATTAATAGCTCCTTATTGGAAAGATTTGGGATCTTCTGTTGGAGTTAAAGCCATAGGTGA
>Ga0247723_1001037_pt1 | contig 16936 bp, 22 predicted proteins | sample MSEWelMarce5H_FC_FD_189079 | JGI IMG/M metagenome (GOLD analysis project Ga0247723, IMG submission 189079) | Subsurface sediment microbial communities from gas well in West Virginia, United States - MSEEL Well Study Marcellus 5H_FC | ecosystem: Environmental > Terrestrial > Deep subsurface >...
TAAGTTAGATGCGATTGTCTATGATAAAGATGAAGAGGTAGAAGAAGAAAAGGAATAAGTGCTTCATATCGGGTATACAAAAGGGTGCTATTCTCCTATCTACCAATCCTTAACTTTTTGTTTTTTTGGTTAAGTTGTAAGAAGGTGAGGGGTGAGGAGTGAGGAGTGGGTTTTTGATTGGGATGGAAAAAAATACAATAAAATAAAAATAAAATCCAATATTTTTCCAAAATAGAAAAATATGAGAATAAAAAGGTAGAAAAGAGGATATTATAGGGACAGGGGTAAAAACCCTCTCCTCACTCCTCACCCCTCACCCTTCCAAAGTTACTTAGAAGATGAATAAACCGTAGGATAATCGCCCCTTTTGAAAACAAAGTGTGCCTGCCGTTAATTATCTTAATTAAACGGATGAAAGTAATCATCATTTAGGAATTATCAAATTATTTTCTCAATGGAATGTATAATCCGATGGAAAAGAAAACCAAGACCAAAATGCTGAAGCAACTCGAGATCCTCGCAACGGTGCCTGCAACTATGAAGGAACCGATCCCCCTGCCTGAAGAAGATGAACCCCTACAAGCAAGTAAGGAGATTCCGAAGGCACCCTGTGAACTGCCGAAAAAGGAGAAACCGAAGCGTGTCCTGAATGAAGCACAGTTGGAGGGCATGAAGAAGGGCAGAGATGCTCTTGCTTTGAAGAATGCCGAGAAGAAGGCACAGCGGGAAGCAGAGGAGGCGGAGCGTAAGCGACAACTCGAGGAGAAGGTGGTGAGCAAAGCGATCAGCATCAAAAAGAAACAATTGAAACAAGAGATTGCCCTCGATGAGATAAGCGACGATGATACACCCATAGAGGAAATCAAACAGAAGGTGGTCGCGAAAAAACAAGCGCCCCCGACACCGAGAGCACCGCCGACTCCGAGAGAACCACCTATCAATGCAGTCCCAACAATCCCGGTAAAGGCAAAACCAACATTTATTTTTATGTGAGGAGATAATTAATCATTTAGCAAAAATATTTTATATATTGAATATATAAAATGTTGAGTGGACAGAGTAAGTTTAGTAAGAGCGAACGCAGAATGGCGCGCCACGAGTTTATCAATGGAGTCACCTATTACACCGAAGCACAAGTAAATACGAATCTGACTGGGAAAGGCAACCCCTATTTTGATTTACTCCCAAAACCGATTGAGAAGGAGAAACTCGAAGAGGCACTCAAGCAATTTGAACTAACCCCGAAAGAATAAAATATCCATGTATTTTAAAGAATGTCTTCAACATACATTGACCAACGACAAATCATTTTAAGCAGTGATAATGCAACACTTAACAACGGCACATTTCTGAGTGATGTCCGTTTCACATTTGTTGGATTGATACAGCAGAATGACGCCGATATAGAGGAGATCACAATTCAAGTCCAAAATGCACAGATTCCCATTTCATTTTACAACATCAATGTGTATAACAACATTTTAGAAATTACATACAACGCCACACCATACACGCTCACGCTCACACGAGGCAATTACAACAGCACGACACTCATCAATGAAATACTTGCTCAATTCACAGCAATCGCAATCACAGACATCACAATCGTCACATCATCGACCACGGGTATTCTTACCTTCACACGGGCAGGTGGTCTCAATTTCACAATTGAATCAACGGGCACGCTCAATAAAGTGCTGGGATTTGTCGTTGGAACTACCTACACGAGTGTAGGAGGAATATTGGTGGCGCCTTTTCCTCTTAACCTATTGGGTATTTTGAAACTGAAACTTGCGAGCGATGAACTCAATGTGAATAATTATGATAGTAGTGTGAACGGAAGTCTGAATATTTTAGCAACAATTCCGATAGAGGCGGGGTCATTCGGACTCATCCTCTACGACAATATTAGCAACACACAATCGGTTCTCAACAACCCTATTTTAGACGGTTTCGATTTGAAGATACTTGGAGATGATAATAATTTAGTAAACTTCAATGGAATTGGTTGGAATATTACGCTCCTTCTTTCTATTACAAGAAGGCGAAGTGAAAAAAGCAATACTATCTTTAGGGAAATTGTGAAACCGATCAATCAAATAGATCCTACCTTTTTGGACAATGAATTGCGAAATACAATGAACTCCGAATTGCCCCAAGACAATTTAGGAGATATTCCCCAACAAACTCATGAAGCAACTTCCGCCCCTGCCGAAGATTTAGGAGATAGTTCCTTGGATTTACTTTTATACAATCAACACACATATTTATAATTTCGCCAATTTTATTTTATAATCCTATTATATAATAAAATGTCTATCGTTTTGCCCTCAAGTATCAACTATACCGACGCCCTGCCTTCCCTCCCCGACAACACGACCCAAATCCCCACCGTTGCAAACCCCGTCAACGGACAGTCTTTCACTGCCGGTCAGCAAATCCAGTTTGACCTCTTAAATCGTGGGTTCCTCGTCCCCGACTCACTCTACCTTCGATACACTGGAACCATTACCACTGGAGGCACAACCATCACTGTTGCTCCTTCTTCCTTTATGATTGGTTGCCCCGTCTACACACCCATTAACAGACTTGATGTTCAAGTCGGATCCCAAACCATCGACACGATCCAGTCATACAATGTGTTGATGAATATGTTGTCCAACACCACTCTTGATGTTGCTCAGAAATACGGTCAGCAAGCAGCATTTGGTTATCAGGTCTTAACCAGCGGTGCGGGTGTTGCTGTTGTCCCCACTTTAGAGCAGTTGGATGGTCGTGAGTTATTGTGGGTGTCGGGTGCGAATCCTGCCTACTCTGTTGGTGCTCCCTTGATGAGTGTGCTCTCCAACTCTGAGCGTCTGCTCCCGCTCTTTGCTATGCCCCAAGTTAGAATAGTCTTAACCGTTGAATCTTTAGCAAATATGTTTTTCGCCGCCCAGTCTCAGACTGTGACCGGTTTTACTATGACCAATGTGGAGTTGTGCTACAAGGTCGTCGATATGGGTGGTCGTGTTGAGGAGATGGTTCGCTCCATGGGCGACAAGATTTACATCAAGTCTCAGTCATTCTCTTGCGCTTCCCAAACCCTTAACAGTGGAGCAAACGGTTACAACGAGTTGGTCTTCAATCAGAGATATGCTTCCTGCAAGTCCATCTTTGCGATAAACGGTGGAACAACTGCTGCCTCGCAAAACAAGGCATTTGATAGTTACGACATCACAACCAATAACGGTGACTACTCCTTCTTGGTCGGCGGTGTAATCTACCCCCAAAAACCCATTAGTTCCGTTGTAAATAGAGCAGGTGCTTTGATGGAACTTAAATCCGCGATGGGGTCTGTCTATGATAAGAACAATGCCTTCTCCATCAACGCTGTTGAGTATGCTTATGTTTCTGCAAACACCACATCTCCCAGTGCCCCCGCCAAATACTACATTGGGACTTCCCTCGAGAAGTTGAACAGTGAGTCGCTCCTAACTGGAATCTCCACACAGAACAGCGCCATCTCTTACAGACTCTCACTCGGCAGTGCTACTGGACAGGCGCACACGATCACCCTTGTTGTGAACTACGATGCTTTGTTCGAGGTTGATACTGTGAATAGACAGGTCGCTTTGAAGTGCTAAACAGCGAGGTTAATTAAGAAAACGCTTAAGCAATAGATAATTTAACCACTATTAAGCAATTAATGAAGAGAATACCTAACAATTTTCGTTAATTACGCAATTAAAATATTTTAATTGCTTATTTAATGTATTAATTGCGTAAATCGCTTAATTAATTGCGTAAATCAGTTAATTAAATCCAAAATTACGGATTTAATTAATTATAGGACACTCAGAATCAGAATGTATTTCAAAAGATAGTTCAACCCAAACCGTTTTATTATTAGTTTGATGATTGTGATCGCATTCATATTCACAAGGAGTTCAATGCTTGAGGCAACCACGGTTGAGATGCGTGCTTTCTTGTAGAAGAAATTGCGGAAGTATTCGAAGATGTAATCCTGTATCGCACTTCAGAGTTTGCTCTTGATCCAGTCCCACACGGTTGCGGTCGCAACACGCCAAAACGAGTAGCGTTTAATCTCGCCGTTGTCGTGGAGGTATTCAATGTTCTTGGCGATGACTTCTAAATCAGCGGGGGTGATGTTTCCAAATAGCGTGGAATAGATTTGTATGCAGACCAACTTCTTGTCTATCTTCTGCTTACTGTGTTTGCTCTTATTATCGACGGACGCTTCGATACAATTACAAACCATCTTGAGCAACTCCATGGAGTGCTTGTTACGGATTTCTTGTGGGAGGTCTGTGATCTTGTCCAAGATACGCTTCTGCGTCTTCTGTATCTTGTAATCACGGTAGAGGGTGTTCTGTGGTTTAATATGCACGAACGAGGACATTTATACCTTAGGGTGAGATAATAAATATTTGATGTCGTCAATCTCTCTTTGTATTCTTCGAATTACCAAATGAATGTCTTTTATCATTTCCATAAGTATTTGTGTCTCAGTCATTATATTTTATTCGTATAAAATAATATGCTAAATTGTTTGCTCTATTCAATCTTGTTGATTATCCTGTAGAGAGGCATAATCTCCTCATCATAAATCTTCTTCTTAATCTGCTCATCTTTTTCTAAAAACCATTTGAGGCAAAGGTCGGACATCATTCGGTCTTCGGCAATTTCTATTATCAACTCTCTCTTCATTTATAATAGAATAATATTTTAATATTTAATGTAATAATACACAGCGTGACTTACGGGTCTCACTTCTGTTCCACCTCGTCCAGTAGGATATGCGAGGTTCAATCCAGTAGGGTTTTCAGGTGTGTCTCCTTGACTTGTTCTTGCGAGACAATCGCGAGTTCCTGAACCGCAACTTCTAAAACCTGTTGAAACAAAAGGTGTCGCATATCCTGTTAGGGGCGTTGTTAATGCTTGGTCAAATTGAATTGCTCCAACTGCTCCTGCTTGATAAGTAACACCGCCCGCCGTCTGCGAACCAAATCCACGGAGGAACATTCCTCTAAAATCAGGTATTGCGAAAGAAGCACCTGAACCTCCATAAGTGTAACCGATTGCTAAAAACAATTCATAATATGGATTAGAAGATGATGCAGTTGTTGATTGAAGACCTCCACCACAATATAAATATCCAGCGGGCACAGTTGATGTAACGGTTGTTAAAATAGTTCCAACGGGGATTAAATTGAAGTTTGTTGTGTTAGGAACAGTAATACTTCCCTTCTTGTATAAAGGAGCGAAAATATCTGTTAATCTCATTATTAGAGTATTATCACTTCCACTAAAATTAATAGTGTCCCCATCGGTTTTTATTTGTATAGTTGTTTCTCCCAAAGCATAATTCACTCTTAATCTTTCTGACCCACCCGATTTAATAACAAACGGTCCAGCATCGACTGTGAGTTGTCCTCCATTTATACTGACTTCGCTTCCAGCAAATTGGGTTAATCCACTATTATTAAAACTAATCTTTGTTCCATTAAAGTTCATACCAACTGTTCCTCCAAAGTTTTCATTAAAATACATTCCTCCTGAACCATTACTCGTAAATCCAAAAGTATTAGTAGCACCAAAACTGCCTTGATAACAATTTATCACAGCATTAAATCCTGCGTTTAAAGTCAAATCATTTGCTGTCGAAATAGTAATATCATCTGTGTATCCAACGGGGTCTGTTGCGATCGTCATACTTCCAGCGGTTGATTTAATATTATTTACAATTAAATCGTCAATACAAGTTGTTTCACTGTTTAAAATAATAGTAGAACCCAATTGTCCATTTCCAATATTAACATCGTTTGTTGTTCCAATAGGAGATACAGTCCCAATATTTACTTCGCTTGATTGAAGATTTAATATGTTTGTAGATGAAGCATTAGACCCAATTGTAACTGTCCCTGCTCCACTTCTATTATTAGCAATACGAACATCACCCGTAGCGGTTGCTCCGTTGCCGATACTTATGAGACCACTATAGATGCTTCCAGTTCCGATATTGATTGCCGTTGTTGAAGCATTCGTATCACCTCTTCCAATACTTATAGTTCCTGAACTCATATTATCTCCAATATTGCAGGTTCCATTAACAGCAGGGCGCAGTTGAGCAAATTGCCCTCTGATTGTAGTTGTTCCCACCGTGCTTGAATTGAGAGTAATTGTTTTTGCCGATGTTCCACTACCGATATTAATTGCCCCTGTCCTCGCATTAAGAGTTCCAATATCCAAAACTCCCGTGGTTTGTGTTGTTCCGATATTTACATTTGTTGTAATCCCATTTGGTTCAATACTATTTGTAACCGTGTTTCCAGTAATGAATGTATTCGCATTTGAAAAGGTCTTCTGACCTGTGATGGTTTGCGTGGTATTTGTTGTTACATATGCTCCCCCTGCGTGAGCAGTAACCCACGCCGTAGTTGCGATATTATTATCATTCGACAATGCTGAAACGGTCGGTGCCGTGCCCTGTGTGTCTATTGTTAGAGTATTCACTTCCAGCGAATCCGTGAAGACCGCATTCGCATTGATCGTGTTGAGTCCATTCATAGACCTGCTATTTGTTGTGAGTTGACTGATTGACGACATTATCTTCTTACATTACAAGAAGATAATAATATTTACTTATTTAACAAAGTTGTAAAGTGCCTCCCCTTCTTTTGCTAAATCCTTCGCACGCTGTAATCCTGTGCTTACATTCTTCTGAACTGCCCCCGCATTTACGCCTCCAGTTTGGGTTGTGATGCCTCTGTAATTGGCGGGGTCTGTTAATTGACTCGCGCCCTTCAATAGACCGGCAACCTGTGTCCCCGCCTTCGCTCCCATGCGTGCTTTTGCGAGAAGTGCCGTTGCCTCCGGCGATGAAGCAATCGCCCCCTTTACTATGGGGTTGTCTCCTAAAACATTCGCGATTTTGGTTCCTGTCTTAATAGCACCCGTGAGCATACCCGATGCACCTCCCAAACCTTTACTCACACCCGACGCTGTTGATATTCCTTTTTGGAACATTTTTGAAGCACTACTTCCTAATGACTTGCGAAACATTGTATATTATATTATTATATTTTATTCTTCGTCAAATATCAATTCATCAAAACCGTCAAACAATCGTTGAGTATTCACATTTATGAACAAATACTTGTAGGGTTCGTCAAAGACGATCTTCGCGATGTCGTTCATGTATTTTGCTTTGCTTTCCACTACCTCATCCATGATAGTTGAGAGTTCTTGTTTCGATACTCGGAAACAGAATATGTTGCTAAACAGTTTGCGAATATCCTTTTCAATGGAATACCAAGTCTGAACCAAGAAGATCACCGTGCATCTCAAATGACGACGATTGAATATCAACTCCTTCAGCAATTGCTTCACATCCGCGTTCTTCAAATACGCCGTCATATCATCGAAGATAATACAGTTGTTGTATTTCTTGTCTTCGCTTTTGATTGTGTCCATCACCCCGTGTAGGTTCTCATAGTTCAACTCTTCATAGCATTGCTCCTGTGGGATCTTCTCAAATATGTTGTCCTTCATGGATGCACGACTGTGTGACGGTTGGAACAGATAGATGTTGTGGAACACTTTACGAAATATTTTTGGCGACTTGAAGAAGGAATACAACAGCGATGTCTTTCCACTCGCTGGGCGCCCTATCATAAGATTCGTTTCGTGTGAGTTTAAGAACTTGGTCAATTCAAAGTTATTCAGTTTCTCGTGTAGTCCACCGTCACAGACCATTTCGCATTTTGATAATGGAGGTGCCTCATTGCGTTTCTTTGTTATACTCATACTTTATAATATATGAAGATAAAAATATTCCTTCTTTAATTAAGCACTCCTAAAGTAATTTGCGAGCAGGTCTGTCCACGGGTTCAAGACGGAGTATCAAAACCCACTCTCCCAAGTTAGGATAGTCAATGGGTGTCGCATCTGCCGTCTTGATGTGAATCGTAAATTGATTCGCAACGGGTCGAGCATTCAAATAAATCGGAGGTGCCGTTCCATCTTCAGCGTGGAGTGACGACACTGCTCCATAGATGTATGGGTAAGCAATTCCCAACACATTTGTGGTTTGCGATGCCGTGCGGTCTGCTTGTCCCGAGGCAAAGTAAGCATTCGCATTAGAAAACAGAGTGCTTGAAATCATACACACCTTCCCTGAAGCAATATTCATATTTGAGGTATTGAATGAGTAGTGGACCAAATAATTGCGATTTGGTATGACCGACCAATCAAAGTTAAATTGCGCATCCGCAAGTGTGCCTGTCGCCAAATTGGAGTTTAAAACAATTGTGTAACTCTCATCAGAATAGGGTAGGTCAGCGGTGGTTGTATTAAATGACTCAAAGTTCTTCAACATATTATACATTTGGTTTATATTTTAATTTTAGCAACAAAATAAAATATCCCGATACAATATAATGCCCCCAAAAAAGCAGAAAGTCAAAGTTCGCAAATCATCTAAAAGAGGTGATAAAGGCGTCAATATAAAAATCGTGATTGACCAATCCAAGAAAACCAAGGGCGGGGTTGCTCCTAAAGCATCTACTGGGATGCGAACACTACCGGCATTCAGTGCAATGCCTCAAGGATCGTCATTCTTAGGCGCCTCCTACCCCACTCGACAAGACGCTCCCGCTCCTTCTGTCGATACAACTGCTATTGGCGATAGAATCTTTAACCAACTATTATTAGAAAACAACCGTCGTCAGCAATCTGCGAGTGGTTTCGGCGGATTCCAAACTTCCGGCGAGCAGTTGAATCAGATTTATGATGGACAATACAGAGCAGGTCGCAACAATGCTTACATCATTTCAAATCCCAACGAGTCATCCACTACCCGATCCATTGATTATGCCGTCTTCGATGACCCCGAATCAAACAACCAAATCCTCGGCAACAAGTTGAACAGTCGTGGTCCCATGCTTCCCGAGATTGGAGAAAACAGTGTTGTGCAGTTGAACCTTGATGAGTTCCGCGATAATGCTTTAGACAATTTAGAACAACATGCGAGAAAGGGCAAAATGGAAGCAAGTGTGAATGCCGATTTGGATGAGGAACTTCGAGAAGAAAATCTTGAAGACGAGAACTATGTGATTCGCGAAATAAAACCCGAGGAAAGGGCAGACAGAGAAAAGGAACTTGCTCTTCAATCTGAAGAAGAGAGTTATAAAGGCGTTGTTCTCACCGATAAAGTAAAATCAAGACTTATCAGTGATTATGGTTTGCCTCCCTATCCTGTAGTTGGAACCGGCATTCCTGCCTTGAAATCATATATCATGAAACTCAATGAAAAGTTTGGAAAGACATACGACACCAACTTTAAAGGCAGAAGGGCAGTCGATGAATTGAGACGCGTCATTCGCATTGCTTTTCTGAAACAGTATGATGATGTCTATTAACCCACTTCAAGAAATCGTTGGACTTTTTAATATCGAAGAGTGACCCCAGTGTCTGCCGTGCTATTTTCAAGCAGAGCAAGTCTACTTCACTCAACGAGGCAATATATTCTTTTACAATTGATTCTTCCATTTTATTGTTGTTGAGTATTGGGTTATTTCGTTTTCAGTTTTTCAGGAAATACGGAAATACGGGAAATACGGTAATTCTAAAACCCCTCTAAGAAAACACCAAATCTATACAAGGTTTATAAAACACCGTATTTCCCGTATTTCCGTATTTCTTTGAAATTAATAGCAAGAATATTTAGGCGATAATTATTTAATTTCGTAAATTATTATCTTTGTAGAATGTATAAATGGATTTCACTGATGCCCTCAAAGAAAAGCGTTCTCATCTCTCCGTCAACTCGCTGAAGACTTACAATTCCTGCCTTCGAACTATTTATAAGAATTGCTTTCCCAACGACAAGGAGGCAGACCCCGCCAAGTTTAGCAGTGAGCACAAGAAGGTGAGCGAATACATCAACTCCAAACCCTTCAATGTGAGAAAGACAATCCTCGCTTCGCTCGTGTGCATCTCCCCCGATGTGAAGGACTACAAAGAGAACATGATTAGCGACATCAAGGAATACAAGGAGGAGATTGATAAGCAAGAGGAGAGCGAGACTCAAAAGGCAAACAATATTTCGCACGACGAGATCCGCACCGTGTTGAGTGAATTGAAACGCCAAGCAGACGCAATTTACAAACGCAAATACATCAACAACGACGACCTTCAGAAACTTCAAGACTACATTCTCGTGTGCCTTCTCGGTGGTTTCTACATTGTCCCCAGGCGCGCAATGGACTACACGGAACTCAAAATACGCAATGTTGGTCCCGACGACAACGCAATCGATAAAAACAAGTTGGTATTCCACAAGTTCAAGACCGCGAAGTTCTACGGCAAGCAGGAGATTGAAATGCCCGTCCAATTGAAGAACATTCTCAACAAATACATTAGCGTCATCCCCGAGCAGACCGAGTATCTCCTCTTCAATGTGAACGGTGCGAAGTTGAACTCCGTGTCTCTTAACCAACGCCTCAACAAAATATTCAACGGAAAGATAAGTATCAATGCCCTCCGTCACGCATACTTAACCGATAAGTATGCCTCCACAATGAAGGAGACTCAGAAGATGAATGAGGAATTATCAGAGATGGGCAGTTCATCAGCACAGGCGAAGACCTATGTAAAATTAAATACTGAAAAATAAAATATCAATGATTTGTATATGGAAATCACTGAGAGCACTCGAAAAGGTAAACGCTTCCTTGCAACATTTAAGAACGGAGAGAAGATTCATTTCGGACAGCAGGGAGGCAACACATACATCGATCACGGCGACACAAAAAAAAGAGACGCCTATTTAGCGCGACACGGGGCAGGTCGTGAAAACTGGAAATCGCCCTACAGTGCTGGGTCCTTGAGTCGGTGGATCCTTTGGGGTCCTCACACGCAACTCAGTGCTAATGTAGCGTTCTTTAAGAATATGTTTCGTATTTAATTAAGTTAAAAGTTAAGTTTAAAATATGTGCTATATATGTATTGTATTATTTATTTTGGTTAAGGGCATTTACATTTGTTCTTGTGGTTAAGGGGGTCAAGGTGTTCAGTCATCGTCATTGGGGGCAACTCAAATCCGCAGGTCTTACACGAAATACACGAAACTATTATTTCGTCTTCATCTGATTCATTGTCGAAGTCTTCGTCCATTTTGCGAAGTCCATTATAACAGGCGACAAGGTCTTGTTCATTAAAATTGTTTCGCTTCATGAATCTTTCCTTGGAATCTCCTTGGAGGATTTGGAGTTTGAAGCGCGCCTCGAGACAATTCCACGCACATCCGCAGGAACTCTCATATCCCATTGCCTTCCACCAACTGCGACCCATCATCGGGCGGGTGACGCATTGAGTTGCACAAGTAGGACGAGTAAACGGAGGGGCATCCTTAAATGCGGATATTGGGAAGCAACTCTTAACCTTCTCATCGACCCTCTCCTGGACACCCTCTTCAGAGTATTTCCTATCACAATCACGACATGCTTGGTTTTTCAACATGTCGTGATTCTTACAGTAGACGCAGTTTCCTTGTTCAGTGTTCATCTCTTTGATTGTTTCTTTTGATTTTATGTCTTCAGAGAGAGAAGGAGGGAAGAGATCAATTTTCAGAGTCTCTTGCTGGACAGGGTGGAACTTTTGATTGGACTTGTTGTGTCCTACAAGTCCACAGGTGGAGCAAGTGTATCTTTTCTTTTGTTCAGTGTTCATCTTGTTATTAATATTTTGTGTTTTTATGCCTTCAGAGAGAGAAGGCGGAAAGAGATCAATTTTCAGAGTCTCCTCCTTCTCTCTTCGAAGTCTTCCATCTTCTATCTTCTTGAGCATCATTGCCTTTTGAGTTTCAAAGTCATCATTCAAACAGGCATCAATGAAGCGTCGCTCCTCTTCATCAATCTCCTCATCATCACTATCAACTTCATTTGCCCTGCGATCTTCGTCGGCACTACATTCAGAGCATCGCCACAGTTCAGGTGATTTTGAAATCATACAAATATCCGCAATTGCGAAATCATATCGGCAAGCACAGCACTGCTTCTGATCGCACTCAGACTCGCAGTCAGACCCCTCATCATCGTCGTTCGCAAACATGTAATCTTTGTAATCATCCGCGTCAAACTCATCCGCATCATCCACCTCAACCGAGGTTCCAAACTTCCACACGGCAACCAACACATCGTCCTCATCCTTGCTCTCAAAGCAATCCGCGCACAACATTTTTAAAATCCCGCCGTCATTCCACTCGACCTCAAAGGACATCTTTTCCTCACTCAATACGCAGTCACACTTAGAGCAGTTCATTTCATTAGTTGGTTTTGTTATTTTTATGCCTTCAGAGAGAGAAGCAGAAAAGAGATCAATTTTTTGGGTCTCCTTCTCTCTTCTTTTTTCTTCTCTGAACTTTCCTTCTCCATCAATCACGCAGACATTGCAATAAATGTATCCGTATTCATCAATCGACATTTTGCTCTCGGGTTGTTCAGACGAGCACCCATAGCACGAAGAAATCGAGTCGCTTTCAAATTGCTCGACGCAGGGCATACAACGGTAATAGACTTTCATCCAATTCTCTTCACATTGATATTCTTGGAATCCATACACATTCAAATCAAAATGGATGTCGCATCCAACGCAGGTCACAGTGTGGTCTTTCTTAGTATTCATCTTATTACTTGGTTTTGTTATTTTTATGACTTCTGAACTTTCAGATTTTAGGTGTTCGATTTTATGAGCAGTTTGAGTATTCATCTTATGATGTTGGTTTTGATTTATTTTATACAATATATTTTACATGTTCAGAAAAACTCAATTTTTTTTATTTCACAAAAAATAAAAAAAGTGATAAATATAAATGACTTGCATCGAACGCCTGATTAATTGGTTGAGTAAAAACAACATCCCCGGATCTGAACAAAGTATTTTGCGCGACCTCCAAACAATCGGGATTGTGGAAGTTTAGGCGTTTCGTCAATTTACTCAAGGTTTTTATCTTTGGTTAATATAAATGAGCATCTATTCCATCACATGTGGCGACCTCACCTACTACGGAAGCACAACGCAACCCCTGTTCCAACGCAAAGCAGAGCACAAATATGCACACAAGTGTCGCAAGGGTTTGTATCGATCCTCCCTTGTTTTCGCAAAGGCAGAAGAGACAAACTCAAAAGTGGAAATGTCCGTTGTTGAGACAGTTGACGGGACGATTGATGAATTACTGGAAAGAGAGAAGTGGTTTATTGCGAACAACGAATGTGTAAATCGAAAGGCAATGAGTTTAGCAGAAAGGAATGAACGCCGGCGCCAAAAATATTTAGCAACAAAAATAAAATCTTTACCCATTATATAATCAAATGGGCATCTTTGGAAAAATACTTGGAGGCACTGCTGGAAAATTAATCGGAGGCACCGCGGGTCGTCTTTTAGGCGGCAAAGCGGGTGCTCAAATAGGATCTCAACTTGGAGGACAGTTAGGCGGGACAGCAGGTGCTGTTTTGACCCCATACAAGAAGGGAGGCAAAGTTCCCAAGACGGGTGCTGCTCTCTTACACAAGGGCGAGTTCGTTCTCCCCGCTCATATCAAACCCACGAAAGCACAGGTAAAGGCAGTTGCGAAGGGCAAGCGTGGTCCTGGAGGCAAGCAATCATTGGTTCACCACGGTTCTTCTGTTACTTTTATGTAATTAAATAGTAGCATATTTTATCACACTATAAAATATGTTCCAATACACACTACCAATTTTGATTCGAAAGACATACGCAACAATTCGCCGATTTAATTACGCAATTAAATAATTATTAGAAATAAATATGTTTAGGAATATTATAATGGACGACGACGGCAACAAAATCAAGATATGCAACCGATGGACTTTCGGGTGCAACAAGTGCTTCATCTGCGACGGCATCTACAGACACTCCACAGTGATCACAAAATACGAGGACGGACTCGAGGAAGTGAATATGAGATACATTCATCCCCATTGCGCAAAGAGTGCTCAGCGAATACAGAAATTGAAGGAGCGCCTACTCGACGCCGAGTTTGCGCATTTTTGTTTGCGCTTTAATATTAATGAGAATTAATATAGAATTATCTTCTGTTGTATTATAAAGACATGCCTACATCAGAAGCACAAAAACGCGCAAGCAAGAAGTGGATAGAAAACAACAAGGAACAACACAATGAGTTAAAGATGAAGTGGTTAAACGACAACCGCGAGAAACACAACGAACTCAATAAAATCAGAATGAAGAGGAATTACGATTTCAAAAACTACTATGATATTACCTTGGAAATCAAACGATTTAGGAGAATCCTGTTGGACTCATAAAATTGATCTCTTTCTGAAATCTTCTCCCAAAAGCAAATCCCCCAAAACATTTAGGAATAATCCATTTTAATAAATAATAATAATTAAAATTGATTTAGAATTAAAGTCTGTGTGTATTATATAAAAAGACAATGATGAAGTTTCTCAACAACTGGACTATCTCTTTAGACAAACTCCCCGCCTACTCGTGCTTCAACAAGAAGTTCAAAATCACACTTGATTATGACTTGATGAAGAAAATGTATAAAACCGAAGCAGTCGATGAATACAACAAAGGAAACCGCAAGAAAATGTTGAAAAATATCCTTGATGAGATGAAGGACGATATTCTTGAGATTTCATACTACCACCCATGTTCTCTTGGTAGGTTTTACCCCACAAACAGCATTTCCCCGATTTGCATTTCCCGACATATGAAGCACACACTTTTCCACAGTCTTGCTTGGGTTGATTTGGATATGATTGCGGGTCACAGCACTATCCTCTATGAAATCGCAAAACACAACAAGATTGAAGTCCAGTTTCAGAATGTGAAGAAATACATTGATAATAAACCTGCTATACTCAAGGAGTTGCACGAGTATTATTACAGCGAGGGTTCATCGCTCACCGAAGATAATGTGAAAGACATTTTCAACATTGGGATTTACGGCGGAGGACACAACACTTGGTTAAAACAAATGGAGGAGGAAGAAATCGCCTTGCGAACAAATGTCCCGCATCCCACCGTCGTCGAGTTTTTGAAAGAATGTAAGAGTTTTATGGAACTCATTTATTTGAATAACCCCGCAATTGTTGATAAGGTTAAGGGTTCGTTGGATATGGAGAAAGACTTGTATTCTATCAAATCCCGTGTGATGTCTTATTGGTGTGGAACGATTGAAAACCACATCATCTATCTTGTCTACAAACTGCTCATAAAGCGTGACGCTATTTTCAGAAATAACATTGTTTTGGAATACGACGGCGTTTGTTTAAGGTTAAGAGATATGGATAGTGAATCTATGGATCAACTTCTGTGTGATATTAATGATATGATTTTAAAGGAAACAAAACTGAATGTGAAAATGAAATGGAAGGGTTATAGAGATGAGCACATTCATTTGGATGAGTTGGACGCAACCGACGATACCACAAGCGAGTCATCGGAAAATAGCAACATCACCTTCAGCGACGATGAGGATGAAGTCTCACAATTAGAAGACACATTCACTCATGTGAAGACAGAGTTCGAGAAAACTCATTTGAAAATTGTGAATAAAGCGTTCTTTGTGAAAGAGTTTGAAAATCGTGTAATCACATTAAACAAGGAGAAAATTATGACTGCCTACGAGCATTTGCAATATTCTGAGTTGAAGTGGAACGCCCATTCAAAGTCTTATGATACGGTTAAGAAACAGTTTATTAGTGAGTGGTTCAAATCATCTGATATTAAAAGAAAGGATGATGTGGGCGTGTTTCCAACCGGAAAAGTATGTCCCGAGAATTACTACAATATGTGGAAACCCTTTGATATGGAATTGGTCACCGAGTGGGAACCAAAACCCGACGCTGTTGCAATTATTAGAAGGCATATCCTCATTCTTTGCGGAAACGATGCGAGCGTGTATGATTACTTCGAGAAATGGATTGCCCAAATGATTCAGTTCCCCGCCGTCAAATCTATCTGTCCCATCTTAATCTCAAAAGAGGGCGCGGGCAAGGGAACCCTACTACAACTCTTCACAAAAATGATGGGTTCCACAAAAGTGTTTGAGACCACTCAACCAAGTCGTGATGTGTGGGGCGAGTTCAACGGTCTGATGGCGGACGCCTTTCTTGTGAATCTGAATGAATTGTCGAAGAAAGAAACGATGGAAAGCGAGGGCAGAATAAAGGGTCTGATTACTGACTCCACTTTGAAAATCAATAACAAGGGCATTGCTCAGTTTCCGATTGAGAGTTTCCATCGTTTCATTGTGACGACCAATCAGGAAAATCCTATGACGACAACTCAAGACGACAGAAGAAAGGCGATCATTCGCAGTTCCGATGAGAAGTGTGGAGATAAAGAGTATTTCAATGGACTATACCAATTATTGAATGATAAGGATGTTATTAAATCATGTTATGAGTATTTCAAGTCCATTCCAAATATGGACAAGTTCAATGAGTTGCAGATGCCCGTAACCGAGTATCACAAAGACTTGAAACAACTATCTACAAGTCCCGTTGAGAGTTTCTTGAAGGATTTTGTGTTGGAAAATTACTATGCAAAAGAACCCATCAAGTTGTATGGGAAGGAAATATTCGTGTTATTCAATTCGTGGTTAAAGAAATGCGGTTTGGAATACGGTTGCAATTTACCCGCATTTGGGTTAAGGTTGAAGAATCTGAAGATAAACGGGATCACAAAGGGTGCTCACTCAAAACAAGGAGAAGCAAATCTATTCGATATTCCAACCATGATAAAGCATTTTAAGTTAGATGCGATTGTCTATGATAAAGATGAAGAGGTAGAAGAAGAAAAGGAATAAGTGCTTCATATCGGGTATACAAAAGGGTGCTATTCTCCTATCTACCAATCCTTAACTTTTTGTTTTTTT
>Ga0247723_1001038_pt1 | contig 16936 bp, 24 predicted proteins | sample MSEWelMarce5H_FC_FD_189079 | JGI IMG/M metagenome (GOLD analysis project Ga0247723, IMG submission 189079) | Subsurface sediment microbial communities from gas well in West Virginia, United States - MSEEL Well Study Marcellus 5H_FC | ecosystem: Environmental > Terrestrial > Deep subsurface >...
GCTTACATACTGAAGAAATATACTCAATTATCCCTTAACGAAATAGCTAAATTGATAGGCGTGGGCGACCATACGACAGTTATTTATAACATAAAAACGGCTGAAAACCTAATGCAAACCGAAGAATGGTATAAAGAAAAAGTTGATGAAATTGAAAAAGAGATTGAAAATTTTAGTAAATTTGTAAAAGAATAAAGAAAACGTTATGGTACAACGTAGTTTAAATATATTGGATCAAGGGCAAGCAGATAGTACCATTATCTGTGAGCCTGCGATCCATTTTTAATTTATGTCAAAAGACCCCGCCGTGCTATTTTATACAAGCGATTTTTTAAGTGGCACTTTTACAATGACCAATGAGCAAGTTGGTAAATACATTCGCTTATTATGTTTACAACACCAGAAAGGTAAGTTAACCGAAAAGGATATGCTTAGCATATGTCAAGCATATGATGCAGATATATGGGAAAAATTTGAGCAACTTGACGGCTTTTTTATCAATAATAGAATGTATGACGAAGCAATTAGAAGGTCAAAATTTACTGAAAGCAGGCGTAATAACGCTAAATCAGTTAAAAATGATAGCACAAGCGAAGCACTTGCTAAGCATATGCCTAAGCATATGGAAACTGAAACTGAAACTATAAGTGTAAATAAAGATATATTTATAAATAATATAGAACCTTTTAAAAATTTATTAAGTGAATCATATCAGGAATTTATTGATTATTGGACAGAACCATCAAAAAGCGGTAAATTACGCTATGAAGCAGAAAAGTTTTTTGATACTAAACGCCGAGTAAATACTTGGTTACAAAATAAAAATAAATATGGAAATTCAAAAAATACTGACGCAACTGCCACAAGTCGCAAACGAATGGAAGACCTTGCCAAATGGGTTAATCAGTAAAGAAGATTTACCAATTATTGAAGCCTTTGTTGGGGATAAGCTAAACCTTATTAGCCCTGTAACGCTTAGAGAAAACTTAGCTTACATATTTACGCTTATTGGGTTAACGCGGCTTCCAGATGTAACAGAATTAGAAGTGATTGAAGATTACATACGAACGACATACCCATTTTTTACAATACAGGAAATGCGCATAGCTTTTAAGATGGCAGTACAGGGTAAGTTTGAATGCAATATTGAACACTACGAAAAGTTTAGCCCTAAATACATATCAGGGATAATGAATGCCTATAAAACAAAAGCTAACCAAGTGCGTAAAAATATCCCACCGCCACCCGAAGAACCTGTAAAACAATTAACTGAAGATGAAATTGTTGAGTTTACTAAAAAGGAATGGCTATCTGGCAAGCGTGAGGACTTCAATAGGTTATTCAATGCTGATAAAGTTTTTATGATCCTTATGAAACAGGGTAAAATTACTTTTACAAATGAGCAGATAATGGAAACGATTAAGGTAGTAAGTGATGACAATTTATACAGGCTAAATAGAATGCACCCAAAGGATGCAAAAGATTTTAGTAAGCAAATTAAGAATGAAGACTTTATTGAATTACAATGTAAAAAATTAGCCCTTGTCAAGTATTTTGAAAATTTACGAGGTTAAATACACTTATTACGGAACACGAAAGTATTGTTATACAGATAACTTTATTGACTTTTATGCATCATATACAGAGGTTAAACCAAAGTTAAATAGATTATTATTTCACAAAGAATTTTATAACAAAATAAATGGATATATCAGCGAACGACCTAACGAAGTGGGCAAAAAACAATCTTGAATTAATTGGTTGGCGTTTAAATAGAGTTAACAATATACCCTTTGGCAAGCGTAAGGGTACTATTCAAAAGGGATGGGCTGACTTACAAGGGTACACGGAAAAAGGTACTTATGTAGCGGTTGAGATTAAAAAAATAGGGGATAAATTAAGCCCAGAACAAAAGGATCGTTTAAAAGATATTTACGAATGTGGTGGAATAGTTTATATTTGTACCGAAATAGAAAACAAACCCGCATTGATTGAATGGTCAAAAATAAAATTTTAGCCGAGTATTGGACTTTAAAAGAAGTTAATGACGCCTTTGCTAAGATGCATCCAGAGGAGTTGCAATATGACCTGAAGGCAGAAGTTTTTTTAGTTCTTTGCGAAATGAATGAGGAGAAGTTAATTGGAATGTATGAAAGGAATGAACTTAAATTTTATATAGTACGAATAATGCTAAATATGATTAAAAGCGACAGAAGTAATTTTTATAAAAGTTATAGAAATTACACAGAGTACGTTGATAATGATACCGAAGCGGAAGTTAATTTTGACAAATTAGATTTAGTTGATAAACTTGAAAAGAATCTGGAAGGGCTGCATTGGTATAACAAAGAAATTTTAAAACTATATGCTATTGATTTTAAAAAGAATGCAAAAGAGTTGAGTAGAAAAACAGGCATTCCTTATATGTCAATAGTTAGGACGATAAATAAAACCAAAAAACAAATGAAAACAAATATTAGAAAATGATTTTATCAATTTTAACTGCTATCTGTGCATCATTATTTTTTACTGAAATTCATAACCTACCGAATAAATGGGGAATCAATTTCAAGCCCTTTAATTGCGGAAGTTGCTTGGCTGCGTGGATTGCACCAATACACTATTTCCTACCTGAATTAATCCAACATATTACGTCAACAATGTTTATAGCAGGTTTCTTAGCACCGATTGTTTCTAAATTAATCTGGAAGCTATGGAAATAAAACAAGAGCATAGGGAATGGCTGATTGCTAATATAGGTAATTATGAAAGCGCAAAGAATGGTTACGTTAGGAATTTAGAATTAGATGAATTGAAAATGTATGAACATATTTATAGGGAGTATTTAGATGCTAATTTTATTGTATCTGTTTGGTGCGGCTCGTGTAAATTTGAAATGATAATGAGATTATATAAATGGTTTGAAAAACAATAACAATGGCAAACTTTATACACCCAACCGCCATCATTGGCGAAAATGTTATCTTAGGCGACAATAATTATATTGGCGCTTATTCTATAATAGGTGATCCCGCAGAGCATAAAAAGTATTGGGAATATGAAGAACAAATAAAAGATTATGGAACTTTAAAAATTATCCAGAAAGGACAAATAAAAAGAGGCTTAGTAACTATTGGGAACAATAATATAATAACAGGATTGGTTACAATAGATGCGGGAACAAAAGATATAACTACAATAGGGGATAATTGTTTTATAATGAAGCACGCGCATATTGGACACGATTGTCTTATTTATTCAAATGTTACAATAAGCTGCGGCGCTAAAATAGGTGGACATTCGGTTATAAAGCAATACTCAAACATAGGATTGAATGCCGTGCTGCATCAGTTTAGTATTATTGAGCAAGGTTGTATGATAGGCGCAAGTGCTTTTTTCAAAGGTACTTCAGAAGAATTTATTAAATACGCAGGAGTGCCTGCAAGAAAAATAGGAATAAATGAATATAGCCGTACTCTTATTAACTCAAAATAGAAACGATTTAACAAAGCGAATAGTTGACCAGAACTTTTACAATTCTGGATATGATGCTGATTGCTTTTTAATTGATAACGGAAGCGAAACAATGCCTATTAATCTTTTTAATTTTAAAGGATGCAATGGATCGTTTGGCAAAAGAGGGATAGGCGCAGGAGTTAATGAAGGATTTAGAATGACAAAAGATTATGACGGCGTGTGTTTATTAGCAAACGATATATTGCTGCCACAGAATTGGTTGTCAAATTGGGTTATGTTTGCAAAACGTGTGTCAAAAACAGGCATTATTGGAATACATTGCGTTGAGGAATTGCCGCCATTAGTTGACGGAGTACATAAAACCCATACCCCCTTTGGTGATAATTTTATAACAAGGGAATTGATTGATGCGATTGGCGGTTACAATGAAGCGTATGATCCTTATGGAATGCAAGACAGAGATTTTGCAGAAAGGGCAACTATTGCAGGGTTTACAAATTACTACCTACCGGATTTAAAAAGTGAGCATATCGGACACGATGTTGGAAATGGCACAGAGTACAGGGCAATGAAAGACGCGAGCCTTCAAAGGGCGCAAGCGGTTTGGGAAAAATATCAAAAGATTTACCACATAGATAAAAATATTAGATGCGAATTTTAGCAATAGCGTCAAAAAGTAGCGGGGTATCATACCATAGAATCTTGATGCCAATAGTTAATATGCAAAAAGATTATTGCTTAATGACTGACGTAATAAACGAAGAAGTGGTTTCAAATAATTACGACCTTGTTGTAATGAATAGAATGCTGCATAATGTAACGCCAGAGCAAATGATTGAATGGCGTATAAAATACGGCTTCAAATTAATTGTGGATAATGACGACCATTGGGATTTAGGTGCTTCGCATATACTTTCAGAATCATATAAAGAAAATAAAGTAAGTGAACAAATTATTGCTTGGATAAGAATAGCAGACCTTTGCACTTGCACGCACGAAAGATTAGCAGAAGAAATTTATCACTACAATCAGAATGTTGAAATATTGCCTAATGCAATACCATTCGGCGAAGAACAATTCCTTTTAGATAAGAAGCCTTCAGACCTTGTCAGGTTATTTTGGTCCGGTTCAGGAACGCACGGCAAAGATTTAGAAATACTGCGCAACCCAATGAAGCGAATAAACTTTCCTGTGCGTACAATCATAGCCGGTTACAATGAAGGCGAAAAGCATATCTGGGATGGAATGATAGCATCTTTTACAAATGGGCTTAAATTAAACCCAACGATATATAACTTTAATCACGTTACGGAATATATGGCTGCCTATTGCGATTCAGACATAAGCCTAATTCCTTTGGTTGACAATAAGTTTAATTCAATGAAATCAAATTTAAAAGTATTAGAAACGGCATCAAAGAAAAACCCTGCTATTGTAAGCAATGTGCATCCTTACAGGGGATTTTATCCTGCCTGCCACGTCAATAGTCAAAAGGATTGGTATTATTGGATCAAACTTTTAGTTAATGATAAGGATGCGAGAACGCATTACGGCGAAGCGCTTTATGATTATTGCAATACTAACTACAACTTGCACGTTGTAAATAAGCGCCGATTTGCTATTTATAATAAATTAATAGACAATGCCGGTAATTAAATGTTCAAACGGAAAATATAGAATAGGATCAGGTGCTTGTATCTTTGATACCGAAGAAAAGGCGCAAAGCGTATGGGCGGCAATCAGAGTTTCAATGGTGGATAGTTATAACGATTATCCAGAGGCGGCAAAGGCAAACGCACGCAGAGCATTAAATATTAAAAAAGAAAACGACAGAGGCTGCGGAACTTTAGTAGGTTGGGCAAGGGCTAATCAAATAGCCAAAGGCGAAAACATATCCAGAGAAACGATTGCGAGAATGTCAAGTTTTGAAAGGCACAGGGAAAATAGTAAAGGTGATCCTAAAGAAGATTGCGGCGCTTTAATGTGGTTAGCTTGGGGTGGTGATGAAGGCGTAGCTTGGGCGCAGAGAAAACTTGCGGAAATAGATAAGCAAAAATATCCAAAATAAAAAACCACACTAAAATATATCTAAAGCATTTTGGTTACGGAGGAGAAGATTTTATGCCGTGCGAAGTATGTGGATCAAGGGCAGTAGATATTCACCATATACATAGAAGGGGAATGGGGGGAAATTCAGATGCAGATAAGATTGAAAATTTGATGGCGGTTTGTAGAACTTGCCATATTGAATACGGGGATAAAAAGCATTATATTGATTTTTTAATTGCTGAACATAAAAAAAAATTAGATGGCAAAAGTTAAAAGTGATTCAAGAAAGGTTAACTTTGGTAAAAGGAAATGCGGACACGCTAAGAAATCCTTTAATAAACATAGCCCAAAACCTAAAGCATATAGAGGTCAGGGCAGATAAAATAAACCTATGATAAAAAAAGTGAAAATTACGGAAGTAATATCTAACCCTAATAACCCGCGTTTAATTAAAGATGACAAGTTTAAAAAATTAGTAAAGTCAATACAAGACTTTCCAGATATGCTTAATGTCCGACCTATTGTAGTTAATCAAGATATGGTTGTACTTGGTGGCAATATGCGTTTAAAAGCAATCAAGGAAGCAGGAATAAAAGAAATTAATGTTGACATAGTTGATTGGAACGAGCAGCAGCAAAAAGAATTTATAGTAAAGGATAACGTAGGCTATGGCGAATGGGATTGGGATGACCTTGCAAATAATTGGGATGCACAAGAGTTAACCGATTGGGGTTTAGACATACCAAATTTTAATACTGAAGGATTTGCAGATAAAAATAAAGAATTAAGTCTTGATGATGTTACTGATTCAATGACTATAACTTTAAAATATACCGAAGAAGAATATCATATTGTAAAAGATGCTTTATTAAAATTAGCAGCTACCCCTGAACAAGCAATATGGAAATTATTAGGCAATGATTAAATACGAATTTAATGACCATAGATTCCCTTACAAATGGAATTTAGTTGATGGTTACCCTGCTAAAGGAATTGAACCTAATGGATTAAAAGTATTTGGAACTTTTATTTGTGGAGGCGGTTCTACAATGGGATATAAGTTAGCTGGATATACCCATTTAGGCGGAGTTGAAATTGATCCACAAGTTGCGGATATTTACAAAACAAACCATAATCCAAAATATCTTTATAATCAAGACATTAGAGAATTTAATAAAATTAACGATTTACCAGAAGAACTTTATAATCTTGATCTGTTAGATGGTAGCCCGCCCTGTTCAAGTTTTTCAATGGCAGGAAGTAGAGAAAAGGCTTGGGGTAAAGAAAAGCAATTTAGAGAAGGTCAAGCGCTTCAAACTTTAGATGATTTAGTATTTGAATACTGTAATACTATTATCAAACTTCAACCAAAAGTATTTTTATTAGAAAATGTAAAAGGCATTATTTTAGGTAATGCAAAAGCATATTCAAAAAAGATTATTCAAACAATGGAACAAGCTGGATATAAAGTACAAATATTTCTTTTAAATAGTGCATCTATGGGAGTTCCACAAAGAAGAGAAAGAGTATTTTTTATAGGTCATAAGAAAGAATTAAACTTTAAACCTTTAAGATTGGATTTTAATGAAAAGCCAATTTTTTATGGTGATGTTGAAGATGATAATTATGAACATAAAATTGCACCTTGTGATTTATTATATTTTGATAAATGTGAAGCTGGAAAATCAATAGCAAGTGTACATCCAAAAGGCAATAGATTTAATTCGATAAAATTATCAAAAAATGTAGTTTGCAATACTATAGCAAGTGGAAGCGAAATATATCATTATCAAAAATTAAAAGCATTATCCAACAATGAAATTAAATTAATTGGTTCATATCCATTAGATTATAATTTTAAAAAAATAAAACCTAAATATCTTATTGGTATGTCAGTTCCACCAATAATGACAGCCCAAATAGCGCATCAAATTTGGTTACAATGGTTTAAAACAGCATAAAAACAGCACAATGGCAAGTCAAGATATAATTGAACACCAATTTAAACCAGGTGAATCGGGTAACTTAAAAGGACGCCCAAGAAAGTATGTTAGTCTATTAAAAGAACAGGGTTATAAGTTAAGCGAAATAAACGACACGATCCAAGTAATGATGTCAATGAATACAACAGAATTAAAAGAAGTTTACGATAACCCAAAAGCCACAATACTTGAAAAGACGATTGCAGGCGCTATGAATAAAAGTTTAATTAAAGGCAGCCTTTATAGTTTAGATACTTTACTAACCAGAGTTTACGGAAAACCTAAAGAACAATATGATATTCAACAAGATACAAAGATTGAGGTTGTATTCGTTGAAGGCAAAACTATTTTATAGTGCGCATAGAATTACCAAACCCCCATATTAATCAAAAAAAGATATTAGAATGCGACAAGCGTTTTATTGTCGTAATGTGCGGAAGGCGTTTTGGTAAGTCGGAACTATCACAAATAATGGGGATCAAAAAAGCAATCACAGGTGGACAAGTTGCATACATAACCCCGACATATAAATTGGCTAAGGCATTTTTTGAAAGGCTAACGGCTGCTATCCCATTTAAAAACAATATAAGCAATCTTAAAATCTATTGCCCTAATAATGGATCTATTGAATTTTTTACAGGGGAACGTCTGGATAATTTAAGAGGGCGAAAGTTTCATTTAGTTATAATAGACGAGGCAGCATTTATCCCTGAATTAGAATCAGGATGGCAAAATAGCATACGCCCAACCTTAACCGATTATGAAGGCAAGGCGGTTTTCTTATCCACGCCCAGAGGTAAGAATTTCTTTTACTCAATGTTTATGAAACAGGGCGAAAATGATTGGCGCAGTTTTAAATTTAGTACCTATGACAACCCATATATTAATACAAGGGAAATAGACGAGGCAAGATTGCAGTTGCCGGAAGTAGTATTTGAACAGGAATACCTTGCAAACCCCGCCGAGAATAGCGCTAACCCGTTTGGCAATGCCTTTATACAAAGATGCATCAAACCGATTTCAGCGCAGCAAATTGTGGCTTATGGGATTGATCTTGCTAAGTCTGTTGACTTCACCGTTATCGTAGGGCTTGACAATGGGGGTAACGTGGCTTATTTTGACCGCTTTCAGATGGATTGGCATAATACTAAGGCAAACATTAAAAGGCTTCCTATTGCGCCTATATTAGCAGATAGTACAGGCGTAGGTGATCCCATACTTGAAGATTTAATAAGGGAAGGCGTAAATATTGAGGGATTAAAGTTTACAAGTCAATCAAAGCAACAATTAATGGAGGGATTAGCGCAGGCGATCCAACAGGGCAAGATAGGTTACCCAGAGGGGGTAATTGTAGACGAATTAGATGTATTTGAGTATCAGTTTACGGCTAACGGGGTACGCTATTCAGCGCCTTCAGGCTTTCACGATGACTGCGTTATGGCATTGGCTTTAGCGTGGCAGAATTTCAACTTAAAAAGAGGATCAGGGCGCTACGCTTTTGCCTAATTACCGCTTATCCACCATATTTACCGCTTATCATATAGTGCCTATAAATGTATAAAATATGGGTAAAAGGTGTATATTTGTATAACAAAACAAAAAAACAATATATGAAAACAACAACCGAGAGAGTAAAAACAATTAGATGCGAATTAAAGAACGCATTGCCTGCTTACAAATTTTCAGTAACTAAAAGACATTACAACGGGGTTAGTATTGTGATCCAATCGGGACCGGCAAAATTAACTGAAGAAAATTATGAAGATGTAAACGTATATTACATTGATGAAAAACCTGAAGGGGTTAAAAAGAATGTTTTAAACGTAGTTTATAAAATAGCAAGCGAAGGAGTTATATATAGAGAAACAGGCGACTACGGAACGCAGCCTGACTTTTATGTAAATATTAAGATCGGAGAATTTAATAAACCATATATTCATAACTAAAACCCACGCAGGGGTGCGCCTGCTTAACGCACTTTTATTATGAACAGATTAAAAACCTTACAGGAAAAAAGAAACGAGCAATACAAAGCAGAAAGCCTAAGCGGAAAATGGTTCTGGTATATAATGGGCGGCGCTTTATTATTAACGGCTTTAATAGAAAATTTATAACTATGCCTTATTCAACTTGCTGCGGCGCACATACTAATTTTGAGGAGATCGGAATTTGTCCTGAATGCTTAGACCATTGCGATTGGGAAGACGAGGACGAGGAAGACGTTGAGGCTGATAAGGAAGCCGACAACCAAATTGCTCAAACTAAAATAGATAAATATGAAAAGTAATTATGAGTTAAAGCAATCCCTTCTGGATAAATTAGAAATAGAAGGGCTTATTGAAAAGATACAAAGATTGGAAAAAACTATTGCTGAAAACGAGTTTGAATTAGCAAATATTCGTAAATTAGTAACCAAGCATTCTAACGATACCGAACTTGGAATGCTATTCAGAATAAAATATAGACTATGAACTATTGGCTAATACAGGCTATTGTAAATCAAATCAAAAGTAAAAAAAAATGATTACTAACTTTGAGGAAATTACAAAAGAGATGACAGAGGACGAAAAAAAACTTGTGCCTTTGATAATCAAGGGGTTAAGTACAAAGACTAAAGTAAATCCTATTAAGGCTGCGGATATTGTAAACGCAATAAACGAAAACAAAAATAGGTATGGCATCAAGTTATTTAGTGAACCCAGATTAAGGAAAATAATTAACTTCATTCGGTCGGAGGGCATACTTCCTGTAATGGGTACTTCAAACGGGTACTACATTACAAAGGATCGGGCGGAATTAGAAAGCCAAATTGAAAGCCTTACACAAAGAGCAGAGGCAATAATGACAAGCGCTAACGGATTAAAAAAGTTTTTATGATAATATTTTTATCTATAATATGTTGGGAATGTACTAAATTTATATTCTATAAACTTATAAATAAATAACCTATGAAAGAATTAATTGAACTTCGCGATTGGGTGGATCAGCAATGCAAAACAGGGCAACCTTTTAATTGCGCTGACGTACTAAATAAGATTGATGAAATATTAGAAAAGGACACAGATATTGATGAAATATATTTAACTTCGTGCTATGAAATGGAATGAACTAACCCTTTGGCAGTACCAACAATTAATGCCAACCATAACTAATCCTGATAAGGATTGGACTGAATTAGATGCGGAAGTGCATAGGCTTTGTATTGTAACAGGGCTAACAGAACACCAGATTGATAGCCTTTCAATAAGTGCATTAAAGGAATTGCGAAAAGAATTAGAGTTTTTAAATGAACCTATTGAAGGCAAACCCGTTGATTATATCCAGATAAATAAAAAGCGTTACAGGATCAATTATAATATTAAAAATATGCCTGCGGCAAGGTATATAGAAAGCAAGGTATTTAGTAAAGAGACTTTAGTAAACTTACATAAGATAGCAGCCTCAATGGTTATTCCCCAGAGGAGAAATTGGTTCGGGAAATGGGTTGATGATAAATATGATGCGAGTAAGCACGAGGAATATTCAACAGATATGCAAGAGGCAAAATTCGTAGACGTTTACCATTCGTTGGTTTTTTTTTATCAAGTTTACAAAAATTGGATAGAAGTTTCGCAGGATTATATGATAGCGGAGATGATGAAGGCGGGGATGACGCAAGCACAGGTCGATATAATGGCTCATCTTTTATCAACATCTATGGATGGCATTATACCTGTTACCTTATTGCCGACCAAGAAAATATCGGAATTAAAGAGGTATTTGAAATGAATACAATAGAGTTCCTGAATGCAATGGCATATATGAAAGCTAAAAATTCATACGACAGAGAGCAGTCAAAAAGATTATAGTTTAGTTGTTTTTTTGTGAATCCCCGTTTATAGCGGGGGTTTTTTTTGTGCGGTATTTGAAAGACTTTTAGCTATTTATGGGTATGAGTGAGGGAAAAGCACAAGCAGAAGCATTTAAGGATGGATTTTTACAATCTATTGGCGAATCTTTTGATTTGATTGATCCAACAGAATACCCTGTTGCTAAACAAATGCTTATTTATTACGGAAAGCAATTTAATGAAGCAGTACGAAAGAACCTTGACAAATCAGGATCAGTTGCTTCGGGAAAAATAGGAGACTTAGTCGTTCCAAAGATTAGTAAATTTGGAAACGATTATGAAATGTACTTAGGATATGATTTAGACAATCCTGCTTCTGTTTATTATAAGTTTATTAATAAAGGAGTGCGAGGAGTAGGTGGCGTCAATGCTAAACCTAAAAGAGTTAAGTCTGATTCACCCTACCAATACAAGACGCCGTTCCCTAATAAGAAAATGGCTACTTCAATACTTCAATGGTATAGATTAGGGAAAGCAAAGGCTTCTGGAGAATCTCAAAAAAAAGGATTAAGTAAAAGTCAAAGAAAGAGTAAAAAGCTAAAAACGATTGTGGATAAAGCAACATCTTTGAAAGCAATCGCATACGCAACGGCTTCTGCAATAAAAAGGGATGGTTTAAAAACTACTTCATATTTTGATAATGCGGTTAAGTCAGTATTTAATAAAGATTTTTTTACTGCAATGGCTACCGCTTTGGGTGGGGATGTTCAAATACAAATTAGACAAATAGGAAATAAAATGGAAAATAATGGCTATAACAATAAATAGTACACCCGCAACATATCCAACAATGCACGAGGATCTCTGGTTTGTTGCATCTTCTACAAATGTAGGAACTACAAACTTTAAATTTGTGTATGATGTTTACATAAATAATGCGCAAGTAAGTAGAAACAAAATATATCCTTCGCCAAGTGCGGAAGGTAGCTATGGAGTTTTTAATGCATCACCAATGGTGAGGGCTTACGTTACTAATTATTTTGAGCCTTCTGGTTCAAGCGTTTTAGTGGCTTCAAATGATAAAATTAAAGTTGATTATCAGGTTAAAATAGGCGAAGATTTGAATGGAACAGTTACCCCTAATTTAGCATCTGGATCATATTCGGCTTATAATTATTATTCACCTTTATTCGGTGATATATTTACAGAGAATGGAAATGTGCCTTTAGTATTATCTAATTACTATGATAATTTATTAATTGAGAATTACACAGACGATTGGTTAAGCGATAGGGATAATAGCAATATTACGATTGAGTATGGGGATCAATTTTTTATTACCTTCTTAAAGATAACAGGCGGCTCATATAAACTTTGGGTTCAAACTACAAATGAAGATGGAACATCAGGAACTGCCGTTAGTGGTGCTTTGACTTTTACAGGGGAATTTAATTTATTTAATTTTCAAGCTGCTGCAATCAATACCTTTTTTGGATCTACAATAATAACTGAGAACACTTATGGATACAATGTTTACATATCACTCGGCGCAGCAACCACAAGGGTATTACGATTTAGACAAGTATGTAACCCCAAGTACAGACAATATAACCTTCACTTCCTTAACAGACTTGGAGGGTACGATACAATGGCATTCAGGCTTGTCAATAGGCGAAGATCTGAATTTCAAAGAACTTCATACAGAAGAAATCCTTATCAGCTATCAAATGGTCAAATGACAAACATTGATACGTATAACAAATACAATGAAAGTACGTACAACTTTGCTATTCAACATTACGATTTTTATAACTTAACTTCTGATTGGGTTGATGATCAGGATTATGCGTGGCTTGCTCAATTAGTAGCTTCACCTATTGTTTATATGGAAGTACAGGGTGCGTTTTTTCCTATCACAATAAGAAATACAAACTACCAATATAAATACCAGATAGCAGACGGAATATTTAATTTTGATCTGGAGGTTGAAGTTGGCAAGTTTTTAAATAGTCAATTTAGATAATGATAAGAACTGAAATATATATTGAAGATGAAGTAATTGATTTATTACAGGACATAAGTTCAGAATTTACTTATGCGATTGATGACGTAAGAGATTTTGGAAGTCGCAATACTTCGTTCAGCAGAACTATATCTATTCCTGCAACTGCAAAGAATAATAAGATTTTGGGATTTGCTTTTGAAATAACAATGTCAAATAATCATAATTCAGACTTAGCAAATGTCAATACAAACTTTACTCCTTCACAGGCTGCAAAGTGCGAAGTATATATAGATAAGATTCAGATATTTAAAGGTGTTATTCGTATGCTTGAAATAGTTATAAACAATAATGTTATACAATATCAGTGCGCCGTATTTGGTGAATTAGGTGGCTTTATAACTGAATTAGGAAATAAGCGTTTAGAAGATTTGGATTTTAGTGAACACAATCATACATATAACGTAACTGAAATTGAAAATAGTTGGAATACTATAAATGGTTCTGCTTACTATTATCCATTAATTGATTATGGTGATGTATCAAGTAATAAAGATGACTTTAGTGTTTCAACATTCAGACCTGCTTTATATGTTAAAGAATATATTGATAAAATATTTGAAGGAACTACATATACTTTAGATTGTGATTTTTTTGAAACAAGTTTTTTCAAGAGTTTAATTGTACCTAACAATAGTCAGGGGATAAGAGGTGCGAATGATAGATTTATTTTAGGCGCAAAAACAATTTCACAAATACTATTAAATAGTAATACACCTACCGCAAGAAATGCAGACCTTCCTTTTGATACTACGACTTTACTTAATTTTACAGAGAATGCAGGAAAAAGTATATTTACATATACTGATGTTACAAAGACGATTAGAACGATTGCTTCAATAGTTGGAACATACCAAACAGATGCGGCTTCTTCTATTACGGCTACATTATATATTGGTGGCGTATCGGTGCAAGCCTTTACTCAAAATACTTCTTCAGCTAATAACCCTTTCAGTTTTAGTTTTGATTATGAAGGGAATATTTTAAATACAAATCAAGTGCGTATTGAAATAAGTGTACCTATAACGGCAAACACTTACATAGTAACAATTTCAAGCGCTTCAATAAATTTATCCCAAATAACTTCCCAGATAACAGACGTAGCCTACAATGGTGTAATATCTATAAATGAGAATTTACCAAAGGGAATATTTCAAAAAGACTTTTTTTTATCTGTATGCAAAATGTTTAATCTTTATGTATATCAGGATAACTTAAATGATAAGCAAATTAATGTTTCGCCTTATATTGATTTTTATTCTTCAGCCGTTACTAATAGTTTAGATTGGTCGCAAAAGATTGACTTAGGTTCTTCTATGTCTATTAAACCTATGTCGCAATTAAACGCAAGGTATTACGCTTATAAATATACGCCCGATACAGACTATTTTAATGACAACTATTTAAAAAAATACGGACAAAGCTATGGTGATAATTTATACGATTCAGAGTTTGATTATGTAAAAGACACGGCTACAACTCAGATAATATTTGCGCCAACAGTTATAACATTACATTCAGGACAAGACAAGTATCACCCTGCAATTTATAAGCTATCAAATAATAATACAAACGAAGATCCAATGGATAGCGTTATTCGTATATTAATAGCTAAGAAAAAAACAGGCGTTTCAACTTGGCATATTAAAAGTGGAAGCGGTGGCACAGGGACTAATTTAGCAACCTTAACTTCATACGGATATGCAGGACACTTAGACGATCCAAATACTCCGACTATTGATATTAATTTTGGAGTGCCAAAAGAGTTACAATTTCCGGCAACTACTTATCCAACAGATAATTTATTTAATACATATCACTTGCCTTACATATTAGAAATTACAGATATTGAAAGCAAACTATTGTCTTGCAAAATGTATCTAAATACTTTAGATATTTACAATCTGGATTTTAGCAAATATATATGGATCAATGGGGTATTATTTAGACTTAATAAAGTAGAGGGTTATAACCCAATGGCATATCAAACGACACAGGTTAATTTATTAAAAGTAATAAACACGAATTAATGGCAGAAGAAATTGTTGGTATAAAAGTAACGACCGATACCGCGCAAGCAACGCAAGAGGTTCAAAAATTAGATAAAGCATTTGAGAAAACAGATGAATCGGTTAAGAGTTTAAGAACGCAGCTAAAAGAAGCAACTGCAAATGTTGCTATTATGGCTGATAAGTTTGGTGCTACTTCAAAAGAGGCGGTAACTGCTGCAAAGCGTGCGGCTGAATTAAAGGATCGTATCGGTGATGCTAAAGCGTTAACAGATGCATTCAATCCAGATGCAAAGTTTAAAGCGGTTGCGGGTGCATTATCTGGAGTTGCGGGTGGATTCGCTGCCCTTCAGGGTGGGATGGCTTTATTTGGGAAAGAAAATAAGAATGTAGAAGCTGCTTTATTGAAAGTAAATGCGGCTATGGCTTTATCACAGGGCTTAAATGCTTTGGGTGATTCAATAGATAGCTTTAAAAACTTAGGTACACAGATCAGAGCAAGTACGGCATTCATAGAAATAAATAGCGCAGCAAATAAAACTGCTGCGGTTATCCAGAGGGCTTTTGGTGTTGCGGTTGCAGAAACAAGTACAGGATTTAAAGTTTTAAAAGGTGCTATTATTGCAACGGGTATCGGTGCGCTTGTAGTTTTATTAGGATTAGTTATAAATAATTTTGATGCTATTGCAGATTGGATTAAGAAAAGTCCACTTGGTGCATTAGCAAAAGGTGTCGGTGCATTAGTAGAACAATTTACAGACTTTGTTGGAATTACAAGTGAGGCAGAAAGAAACTTAAATAAATTATCTGCTGCTAATAAAAGAGCAAATGAAGATATTGCAAATAGAATTAAGATTTTAAAAGCGCAAGGGGGTTCGGAGGAAGAAATTTACAAATTAAGCCAACAAAGAGTTGAGAATGAATTAAGTACTTTAAGAGAAAGTTTAAAAACAAAAGGGAAATTAACAGATGAAGAAAATAAACAATTCAGAGATTTAAAAACTGAACAATTAGTTTTAACTGCTGATTACAATAAAAAGACTGCTGACGCAACTGCAAAGGCTAATGAAAAAGCAAAAAAGGATCGTGATGATGCAGCTAAGCAAGGAATAGAAGATACAAAGACTGCTAATAAAATGCTTATTGAATTGCAGAACGCTAAGAGTGTTGCAATATTAACAGATGAGAATGATAAGGCTATTAAGCAATTAGAGAATGATAAGAAACTAAAAGATGACGAAATTAAACAATTAAAAGTAAGTCAAAAAGTTAAGGATGAATTATTAAAACTTAATAATGAAAAGTTTGTTGCAGATAAGGATGCTATAAATAAAAAGGCAAAAGAAGATCAGGATAAAATAGATAAAGAGGATGCAGAAAGCCTTAAAGCATTTAATGATAAAATTAAAGATATTAAAATTGCTGCTATTGATGATGAATTAGAAAGAGCAAAAGAAGAAAGAAAAGCTAAACTTGATAAGGATTTAGCAGAATTAGAGGAGGATAAAAATTTTATAAAATTATCAGA
>Ga0247723_1001039_pt1 | contig 16919 bp, 20 predicted proteins | sample MSEWelMarce5H_FC_FD_189079 | JGI IMG/M metagenome (GOLD analysis project Ga0247723, IMG submission 189079) | Subsurface sediment microbial communities from gas well in West Virginia, United States - MSEEL Well Study Marcellus 5H_FC | ecosystem: Environmental > Terrestrial > Deep subsurface >...
GACACGATCGGTTCTTGAAGACTGATTTAATTTCGCCTATGATGAAGCCTGATTCACGTGGAACAATTTTCTTGGAAAGCAAGAAAGACATGAAGTCACGTGGGCTGGCGTCACCTGACGCGGCGGACGCGATTGCTGTTACATTTGCATTTCCTGTGGCGCATCGGGAGTACACTGAAGCCACACGCAAGGTATACTCGGGCCAACGTGCTGTAGCAACTGGATGGATGGGGAGTTAAATGGCAACTAAACCTGGACTTTACGCTAACATTCACGCAAAACAGGCTCGTATAAAAGCGGGCTCTGGCGAAAAGATGAACAAGCCTGGCAGCAAGAATGCGCCAACGGCCAAGGCGTTCAAAGAGTCAGCTAAAACTGCGAAGAAAAAATAAATGGCAAACACCAAACCCATCGGCGTTGCGTACGAAGACCAAAACATCATTGGTGCTGATATTGTCAAAGCCACCAACATTGCCACTACTGGCACAATTGGCTATGCGGCTGGCGCTTACGACGTGGTAACCCAGACCAACAACAAGACCACAGCGGTCACGATTAACACGCCTTCTGGTCAGATCATCACGGCCAATGCTCAAATGGCCCCCAACGCCAATGCGGTGTTTGTGGTCAATTGCAGCACAGTCAGCACCAAAGACGTGGTGGTAATCAGCGTTGCCTCTGGCGGTACTTTGGGCGCATACAACGTGTTCATTGTGGCCGTTAGCAATGGCTCGTTCACGGTAGAAATTAAAAACGTAACCAACAATGCGTATAGTGAAGCTATTCACTTGAACTACGCCATTTTTCACACGGAGACTTAAATGCCACTCGTTAAGTCAAAATCGCCTGAAGCATTTCGCAAGAATGTAAAAGCTGAAGTCGCTGCTGGCAAACCTGTCAAGCAGGCCGTGGCGATTGCTTACGCAGTAAAGCGCGAAGCGCAGAAAAAACCAAAATAATGGACTACACAGGCATCGCCGCAGCAGGTGCTGTGGCCAACGGCGGCAAGCAAAAGGACACAACATCCAGCGTCTTGGCGACTGCCCGCTCACGTTTGGACATGGCCATTGCTGCTTTGTCTGAGTCCCGTGAAGATGAAATTGACGACCTGAAGTTCTATGCAGGTTCGCCCGACAACCACTGGCAGTGGCCTGCTGACGTACTGGCCACACGTGGCGCGGTGCAGGGTCAAACAATCAACGCCAGGCCATGTCTGACGATAAACAAGCTTCCTCAGCACGTAAGGCAGGTCACCAATGACCAAAGGCAAAACCGCCCAAGTGGCAAAGTTATTCCAGCCGACGACCACGCAGATGTTGAAGTTGCAGAAATCTTCAATGGAATGGTCAGACACATCGAGTACATCAGCGACGCCGACGTTGCTTACGACACGGCCTGTGAAAACCAAGTCTCCTACGGCGAAGGTTACATCCGCATCCTGACCGAATACTGCGACGAGAACACGTTTGATCAAGACATTAAGATTGGCCGTGTACGCAACAGCTTCTCGGTCTACATGGATCCAACCATTCAAGACCCAACAGGCGCAGACGCCAAGTGGTGCTTCATCACTGAAGACATCAGCCGCGACGACTACGAGCGGATGTACCCCGACTCTGCGCCCATCACCACACTGCAAACACTGGGTGTGGGCGACCAGAATTTGAGCCAGTGGCTCACTGAAGACACCATCCGCGTGGCCGATTACTACTATCTGGACTACGACCGCGCAACTCTCAACTTGTACCCAGGGAACGTGACCGCTTTTGAAGGCACACCCGAGGACAAACAACTGAAAGCAATTTATGGCAAACCTAAAAGAAGTCGTGAGTCGGATCGTGTCAAGGTTAAATACTGCAAGATCAACGGCTATGAAATTCTTGAAGAACGTGATTGGGCGGGGAAATACATCCCAGTAGTCCGCATCGTCGGCAATGAATTTGAAGTCGATGGTCGCTTGTATGTGTCGGGCTTGGTGCGTAACGCCAAGGATGCCCAGCGCATGTACAACTACTGGGTAAGCCAAGAAGCAGAGATGCTGGCGCTGGCCCCCAAGGCACCGTTCATCGGCTACGGTGGCCAGTTCGAGGGCTACGAGAACCAGTGGAAGACCGCCAACACCAACAACTGGCCGTATTTGGAGGTCAATCCAGACGTCACAGACGGCTCAGGTGGCATGTTGCCACTACCCCAGCGGGCACAGCCTCCAATGGCCTCCAGCGGCCTGTTGCAAGCCAAATCGGGCGCTTCTGAAGACATCAAGAGCACCACCGGCCAATACAACGCGTCTTTGGGCATGGGAAGCAACGAACGCTCAGGCAAGGCCATTCTGGCCCGCCAGCGCGAAGGCGACGTGGGCACGTACCACTACGGTGACAACTTGGCCCGTGGCGTGCGTCACATCGTGCGTCAGTTGGTGGACTTGATCCCCAAAATTTACGACACACAGCGCGTGGCCCGCATCATTGGCTTGGACGGCGAAACCAAGATGGTCAAGATTGACCCGTCTCAGCAAGAGCCGGTCAAGAAGATCATGCAAGACGACATCGTGATCGACAAGATCTACAACCCCAACGTCGGCAAGTACGACGTGGTGGTGGCCACCGGCCCAGGGTATGCGACCAAGCGCCAAGAAGCCTTGGAAGCCATGGCCCAGTTGCTGCAAGGCAACCCAAGCCTGTGGGCTGTGGCTGGCGACTTGTTTGTCAAGAACATGGACTGGCCAGGTGCTCAAGAGATGGCCAAGCGGTTTGCCAAAACCATCGACCCCAAACTCATGGAAGACGGCGACAAGCCGCCCGAGTTGCAAGCCGCAGAGCAACAGATTCAGGCTATGGGCCAAGAGTTGGATCAAGTGCACCAGATGCTGCAAAACGTGGGTAAATCCATGGAAGCGCAGGACATGGAGCGCAAGAACTTTGAGGCTGAAATTAAGGCGTATCAGGCCGAAACACAACGTATTTCGGCGGTGCAAGCCGGTATGAGCGAGCAACAGATTCAAGATATTGCCATGGGCGTAGTCGCAGCAGCAATGGAATCACAAGGCATGATGAACCAGATGCCCACCATGCGTGAAGAACCGATGCAAGAGGAAATGATGCTGCCACCTGAAGGAATGCCACAATGAAAGCTGCTGATTTTTTAGGCTTGTTGTTTTTGGCAAGAGACGTAACGCACAGTGTTCATCTGAACACTCGCAGTTTCAGCAAACATAAAGCGCTCAACATTTTTTACGATCGTATTGTTGATGCGGCAGATGACTTTGCTGAAACCTACCAAGGCCGTCACGGTCTGATTGGCCCCATCACACTGCATTCAGCTAAAAAGACATCCAACGTCATTGAATTTTTGGAAGACTCGCTTAAGCAGATTGAAGAAGGCAGATACGAAATCTGCGACAAAAACGACACTGCGTTGCAACAGTTGATTGATAATATCGTTGAGATTTATCTGCGAACTCTTTACAAACTCCGCTTCTTGGCATAAGGACACACCATGGCAAATTTTGCACAGATCACCGCTACCGCCAACATCAAACCCATGGGCGGCAAGCTCAAAGGCATTTTTGTCAGCGCGGCTTCATCCACGCCGACCATTACCGTTTATGACTCTGCGGCTGCGACCACCACTCGGACTGTTCTGAGCGTGTTCACACCCGCCGCCGCGACCTCGTACGTGTTCCCTCTTGACGGTATTTACGTCAACAGTGGCATTTATGTGGTAATTTCAGGTACAGTGTCAGCAACAATCATTTTCGAATGATCCAAACCCGTACTGGTGCGGTTCACCAGGGAATCATTGAGATTCAAAAATGACTGAAGAAGTCCAACAACCCTTAGCGGAAGTAGACTCCGCGCCAGCTCAAGAAGTGACGGCCACTCCTGAAGCAAATCAAACGCCGGAAGTCGCTGAAGAAGCAAAAGAGCAATCGAGGGTTTTTACCCAAGAGGAACTTGATGCAGCAATCGGCAAACGACTTGCAAGAGAACAACGTAAGTGGGAAAGAGAGCAGTCTCAACGTCAGGCGGAAGCCCAAACGCTGAGAGCGCCAGCAGACATCTCGTCAGTCGATCAGTTTGAAAGCCCTGAAGCCTATGCAGACGCATTGGCCTACCAGAAAGCCGAACAACTGCTTGCCCAACGAGAACAAGCAAGGCAGCAATCTGCAATTCTTGAGTCCTATCACGAAAAGGAAGAAGAAGCTCGGAGTAAGTACGATGACTTTGAACAAGTCGCCTACAACCCGAAACTTCCAATCACAGACGTGATGGCTGAGTCGATCCGAGCCTCGGACATAGGCCCTGAAGTAGCTTACTACCTCGGTGCCAACCCCAAGGAAGCAGATCGAATCTCTCGTCTTGCGCCTATCATGCAAGCCAAAGAAATTGGGAAGATTGAGGCCAAAATGGCCAGTGATCCTCCTGTGAAAAGAACCACGTCTGCGCCAGCACCGATTTCGCCTGTCACAGCTCGCTCCTCTGGGGGCCCAGCCTATGACACTACGGATCCACGGTCTACCAAGACCATGACCGATTCGCAGTGGATTGAAGCTGAAAGAGCACGGCAGATGAAAAAATGGCAAGCGCAAGCCAACCGCTAAACAATTTTTGAAGGATTTTCTCCATGTCTAATAGTATCTTAACGATCGACATGATCACCCGCAAAGCTCTCGAGATCCTCGAGAACAACCTGGTGCTCACCCGTAACGTGAACCGTCAGTACGACGACAGCTTCGCTGTTGAAGGTGCCAAGATTGGTTCTACCCTGCGTATTCGCCTGCCCGACCGCGCTTTGGTGACCGACGGTGCCGCCCTGCAAGTTCAGGACGACAACGAACAGTTCACCACTTTGTCTGTGGCCAGCCAAAAGCACATTGGTGTCAACTTCACATCTGCTGAATTGACCATGCAATTGGATGACTTTGCAGAGCGTGTGTTGAAGCCTCGTATTAGCCAATTGGCTTCCAGCATTGATGCTGACGTCGCCAACGCTTACAAAACCATCGGCAACACCGTTGGCACACCTGGCACCACTCCTTCTACTTCCTTGGTCTTGTTGCAAGCCCAACAGAAGCTGAACGAAAACGCTGCCGTGATGTCCCCACGTTACGCCACCGTCAACCCTGCCGCTAACGCTGGCTTGGTCGAAGGCATGAAAGGTTTGTTTAACCCCACCGACACCATCAGCAAGCAGTTCAAGAACGGCATGATGGGCACTGGCGTGTTGGGCTTCGACGAAGTGAACATGTCTCAGTCAATCAAGCAACACACCACTGGCTCACGTAGCGCGTCTGCGTCTACATTGGTTAAGACCCCAGGCGTTACTTCCGAAGGTTCATCAACCATTCTGTTGGAGCAAGGTTCTGTAACTACAACAATCAATGCTGGTGACGTGTTCACTATCAGCGGTTGCAATGCTGTTAACCCACAGACCCGTGAATCCACAGGCTCTTTGTTCCAATTCGTGGCTTTGACTACCGTTGCTGCCTCATCTGGTACTTGGACTGTGACTGTTGCCCCTATGTACTCAGCTAACCATGCTTTGGCCACTATGGACGCGCTGCCTGCAACTGGCGGTACTGTGACTTTTGTGGGTGCTGCTTCTACTCAGTACGCGCAAAATTTGGTCTACCACAAAGATGCGATCACTTTTGCAACCGCTGACTTGTTGCTGCCCCAAGGCGTCGATATGGCTGCTCGCGCAGTTCATAACGGTATCAGCTTGCGCGTTGTTCGTCAGTACGACATCAACAACGACCGTATGCCTTGCCGTATTGACGTTCTGTACGGCTACAGCACAATTCGTCCACAGATGGCCTGCCGCATCTGGGGTTGATCAGAAACTTTTTTGAAGGAATAAATCATGGCTACATTACCTAACGGCGCAAGTGGTTACCAAGTTGGTGACGGCAATCTTGGCGAAATCAGTTTTTATAACACCAGCGCACCCGTCGCATTGGCTGGCGCGTCTGTCACTATCACCGCAGAGAATTTGGCTGCTGGTGTGTGCACTATGGACTCCGGCGGCACAGACGCAGGCACCTATGTGTTTCCAACAGGTGCACTGCTTGACGCTGCATTCTCTAGCCTTAAAGTTGGCTCGACATTTGATTGCTCATTCATCAACATTGGTGACAACGCAGCAAATGACGTGACCTTTACTGCTGGCACGGGCAACACCCTAGTCGGTAACGACGTGATCCAAGATGCGGTTACTAAAACTAACAACACATCTGGCACGTTCCGTTTCCGCAAAACAGGTGACGCAGCGTATTCAATTTATCGCGTGTCTTAAACCTAAATAGGGGCTTCGGCCCCTATTTTTAAAGGAAACATCATGCCAAATACAAAAGCTGTAGGTGTTGCATTTGAAGATGCACAACTTGATGGCGCAATTATGGGTAAAGCTGGAGGAACTGCTGGTTTCTACGGTACTAACCCGACAACTAAGCCTGCGGCTAACACCGCTGCTTTAACTACAATCACGTCTACTGCACCTGGTACGCCAGACTTTGCAATCCAAGACTTGACTCAAACAACCCCGTTTGGTTTTGTTACCAAAGATGAGGGTAACTCAGTGTTGGCGGTGATTGCAAATTTGCAAGCCCGCGTAACGCAATTAGAAACTAAACTTCAAACTCTTGGTTTGTTGTCTTAAACCAACTAGGGGGCTAATCACCCCCTTCTTTATATGCAAATTTATCTTCAGCATGAAATTCATGGCCGAAAAATAGCTTACATGGAAATGGAAGCTGAGTTTGATGAAAAAAATGGCTGGGTGCGATATACTTTAGACACGCCCGTTGAGGCGGCTCCTGTCGTCAACGAATTGGAAGTTAAACGTCGTCGTAGCCGACCCACAGAGGTGGTCGAACAAGGAGCATAACCATGGCCACATACACTGCTGGCGATCAAATCAATAGAGCATTACGATTGCTTGGTGTGTTGGCTGAAGGTGAGACGTCTTCTGCGTCTGTGTATCAAGATTCGCTGATGGCGTTGAATCAGATGATTGATTCATGGAACACCGAACGCTTGTCGGTATTCTGTACCCAAGACCAAGTATTTACTTGGCCTGCCGGTGAAATTAAACGCACACTGGGCCCAACCGGCAACTTTGTAGGCTTGCGCCCTGTCTTGTTAGACGACGCTACCTACTACCGTGATCCAGGCACCAACGTGTCGTTTGGCATCAAATTCATCAACCAACAACAGTACAACGGCATTGCGGTCAAGACCGTGACGTCAACTTATCCACAGGTCATTTTTGTCAATATGACCTACCCTGATGTTGAAATGACCATCTACCCTCGGCCCACACGGGACTTGGAATGGCATTTTGTAAGCGTCCAAAAGCTGGCTGAACCGGCCACTTTGGTGACTGAAATTCTGTTTCCACCTGGTTATTTGCGCGCTTTCACGTACAACTTGGCCATGGAAATTGCACCTGAGTTTGGCGTGGAGCCCAGCCCCCAAGTGCAGCGGATTGCAATGACATCCAAGCGTAACTTGAAGCGCATCAACAACCCTGATGACGTGATGTCAATGCCCTACGCCATTGTGGCCACTCGCCAGCGTTTCAACATCTACGCAGGTAACTACTGATGAAAACCCCGATTCTCGGCTCCAGCTACGTTGCGCGCAGCGTCAATGCTGCCGACAATCGCATGGTCAACCTGTTTCCAGAAATCATCCCAGAAGGCGGCAAAGAGGCCGCTTTCCTAAGCCGCTGCCCTGGGCTTCAATTTCTGCAAACGGTCGGCACAGGCCCCATTCGTGGGCTCTGGGCGCACCAAACAAACGGCACTGACTTCTACGTTGTGTCGGGCGTTCAGGTGTTCAAGCTCAGCGGTTTGACCGCCACCCCTACGCTTTTGGGCACCGTGTCGGGCACTGGCCCAGTTTCAATTGCTGACAACGGCGCACAAATCTTTTTTGCCTGCAACGGCCCCAGCTACATCTACAACGAAGTCACCAACGTCTTCCAACAGATCACCGACCCAGATTTCCCTGGCGCGCTGACTGTGGGCTACTTGGATGGCTACTTTGTGTTCACTGAGCCCAACAGCCAACGAGTGTGGGTCACCAGCATCTTTGAAGGCACCCAGATTGACGCGCTGGACTTTGCCAGTGCTGAGGGCTCACCTGACGGCTTGGTGGGCTTGATTGTTGACCACCGCGAAGCGTGGTTGTTTGGCACTGATTCGGTTGAAGTCTGGTACGACGCAGGCTTGGCCGACTTTCCGCTCACTCGTATTCAAGGCGCGTTTAACGAGATTGGCTGTGTGGCCACTTTCTCAATCGCCAAGCTGGACAACGGTTTGTTTTGGTTGGGCACCGACGCCCGTGGTCAAGGCATCGTCTACCGAGCCAACGGCTACACCGGCACAAGGGTTTCTACCCATGCGGTTGAGTATGCCATTGCCCAGTACGGCAATTTGGCCGATGCCATTGCCTACACGTACCAACAAGAAGGTCATGCTTTCTACGTTTTGACGTTCCCAACCGGCAACGCCACATGGGTTTACGACGTGGCCACAGGCGCGTGGCATGAGCGCGCAGGGTGGGACAACGGTGCATTTATGCGTCACCGTTCCAACTGCCAGTGCAATTTTGGCGGCAACATCGTTGTGGGTGACTATGAAAACGGCAACATTTACCGTTTCAACCTTGATGTGTTTGCTGACAACGGCGGCATCCAGAAGTGGCTGCGGTCGTGGAGAGCTTTGCCAACCGGCCAAAATGACCTCAAACGTACCGCTCACCACAGCTTGCAGTTGGACTGCCAGTCCGGCGTGGGCTTGAATTTGGGGCAGGGGAGCGACCCCCAAGTTGTTTTGCGCTGGTCTGATGACGGTGGCCACACGTGGTCAAACGAGCATTGGGCGTCCTTGGGTAAGATCGGCCAGTATTTTCACCGCGTGTTTTGGCGTCGGCTTGGCATGACGATGAAGCTACGGGATAGGGTTTACGAGGTGTCCGGCACTGACCCAGTAAAAATTGCCATTGTCGGTGCTGAGTTAATTCTGAGCCCGACCAATGCCTGAATTACTTAACATAACGAACATACCCTCCTCGCGGGTCGATTTTATCGACCCCAGGACAGGCTTGATGTCGCGTGAATGGTATCGGTTCTTCTTGAACCTGTTCAACCTGACCGGCGGCGGTAGCAACACAATTACGCTGGACGAGTTGCAGATTGGCCCACCAGCCGGTGCTGGCGAAAGTTATTTTGGCACAGTGACTTCGGTGGCCATGACTGTGCCAACCGGCTTAACCGTCACCGGCTCGCCCATCACGTCTGCGGGCACCTTGGCGGTGTCGTTCACAGCAGGCTACTCGATCCCTACCACCGCCAAACAGACTGAGTGGGACACGGCCTACTCTGAGCGGTTGCAATGGGATGGCGGCGCGACCAACTTGGTAGCGGCCACTGGCCGCACGTCTTTGGGGGCGACCACCATTGGCGGCAACATGTTCACGCTGACCAACCCCAGCGCGGTCACATTCCCTCGGTTTAACGCCGACAACACCATCAGCGCGTTGGACGCAGCTACTTTCCGTACGGCCATTGGCGCGGGCACTGGCGGCGGCTCGGTGACATCCGTAGACATGACGGTGCCCACCGGCCTGTCGGTGTCAGGCAACCCCATTACGACATCAGGCACTTTGGCGGTGACTTTTACCGCTGGCTACTCAATTCCAACAACCAGCAGCCAAACTAACTGGGACACGGCCTATTCCGAACGCCTGCAATGGGACGGCGGCGCAACCAATCTAGTTGCGGCGACAGGCCGCACATCGCTTGGCGGCACGACAGTTGGCAGTAACTTGTTCACGTTGACCAACCCCAGCGCGGTTACGTTTTTAAGGGTAAACGCTGATAACTCAGTATCCGCGCTGGATGCAGCCACTTTCCGTACAGCCATCGGCGCAGGTACGGGTGACGGTTCGGTTACTTCTGTAGGGTTATCCCTACCTAGTATTTTCACTGTGTCTGGCTCGCCGGTCACAACTTCAGGCACTTTGACCGGCACCTTGGCCAGCCAAACGGCCAACTTTTTCTTCGCCGCGCCCAACGGTTCGGCAGGCACACCGACCTTCCGCGCCATCGTGGCGGCGGATGTGCCGACGCTGAACCAAAACACCACAGGCACCGCGTCCAACGTGACGGGCATTGTGGCGGTGGCCAACGGCGGTACTGGTACGGCCACACCGGCGCTGGTAGCGGGCACCAACGTCACCATCACTGGCAGTTGGCCCAACCAAACCATCAACTCAAGCAACCCTGGCGGCACAGTCACCTCGGTGGCTACTGCGGGCACGGTCAACGGCATCGCCCTGACCGGCGGGCCAATCACCAGCTCCGGCACCATCACCTTGGGCGGCACCCTTAGCAACGTAAGCTTGGCCACGCAGGTCACTGGCAACCTGCCGGTCACCAACCTGAACAGCGGCACTGGAGCCACATCCTCGACTTACTGGAGGGGCGACGGCACTTGGGCCACAGTCGTGTCCGGCGCGTCAATTAGCAACGACACGGCCACGGCGTCCAACCTGTACCCTCTGTTTGCAACGGCAACGACCGGCACACCGACCACGATCTACACCAGCAATGCCAACTACCTGTACAAACCGTCCACGGGCGAATTGACGGCCTTGGCGCACGTATCCAGCAACGGCATACAAATTAATGCCAACACGGTGGCCACAAGCTATACTATCGCCACTGCAAACAATGGTTTGTCTGCTGGCCCTGTGACTGTAAACAGCGGTATTTCGGTGACCGTTTCTTCCGGCTCCACTTGGGTCGTTGTTTAAGGAAAGACCATGACCGTAACGGCAAAAAACCTTGTCCCCGCCAAATTTGCTGAAGCCACGCAGACGACTCAGTACACTGCCGTCAACGTCACGACCATCATTGACAAGTTCACTGCCACCAACATCAGCGCGTCGCCCGCAACCATCAACGTGAACTTGGTGACATACACCGACACGGCAGGTGACCGAAATTTGATCACCAAGCAAAAGTCCTTGGCCGCGTCTGAGGTTTACACGTTTCCTGAAATTGTTGGCCAGATCTTGTCTTCTGGCAGCTTTATCTCGACAATCGCCGGAACAGCCAGCGCCATCAACATCCGCGTAAGCGGGCGGGAGATCTCGTGAACGACGTCGCAACACCTGATTTGATGCGTGACAAGGTTCAGGCGTTGCAAGACGCGTTGATGAACTTTGAGCCTTACGAGCCTGAGACTGAACATGTGTTCCATGCTGGCATGTATTGCCGCAAAGTCTTTCGTCATGCGGGTGTGTTGGTGGTGGGCAAAGTCCACAAAAAAGAACATTTTTATTTGATCGTGTCCGGCACTGTGGCGATAACCACGGATGACGGCGTACAAGTTGTGACTGGGCCGCATCTGTTGTGCAGCAAGCCTGGCACCAAACGAGCTGTTTACGCTGAAACTGATGCTTTGTGCATGACGTTTCACAGGACAGATTCAACGACTGTGGAAGACGCTGAAGTGGAATTGGTTGAAGAAGAACCCAACAGCATGTACAGTCTCGGTAATCAATTGAAAGTTAAGGAGTTACCATGACTTTTTGGGTAGCAGGCGCGCTTGTTGGCGGCGCAGTTATTAGTTCTAACGCAGCATCTAAAGCATCAAACGCTCAAGTCGCAGCCGCTGATAAATCGGGCGCAATTTCTGAAGCAATTGCAAACAAACAGCTTGCTTTGCAAAAAGAACAGTTTGACACGTCAACAGCAGTTCAAAAACAACAGTATGCTGACGCAGTAGCGTTGCAAAAGCAACAGTACGCTGATACTGCGGCGTTTCAAAAGAAACAATATGAAGAAGGAGTTGCTCGTCAGCAGCCATGGCTTAGCGCGGGCACAAACGCCTTGGCTGAAATGCAAAAAGGTACGTTTGCTCAGCCCGCCGCGTTCAATAAAAACGATCCTGCGTATGCTCAGCCTGCTGCGTTTAACCCTAACGACCCTGCATACGCTCAACCTGGCGCATTTACCTTTACCAACAAAGATTTTCAAGCCGACCCAGGGTATGGGTTTCGGTTAAGCGAAGGATTAAAGTCGTTGGAGCGTTCAGCCGCTGCTCGCGGTGGTTTGCTGTCTGGTGGCACTGGCAAAGCTTTGCAACAGTACGGCCAAGACATGGCGTCGCAAGAGTACCAAAACGCATACAACCGCGCATTTACAGGTTACGGCACCAAAGTGCAGCAAGCAGACACTGCTTTTAATCGCGGGTTGACAGGGTACAACGCTGCGGCTGCGCGGTCAGATACCGCGTTTAATCGAGGGTTGACGGCGTACAACGCTGACGTAGCGCGTTCAGATACGGGGTACAACCGTTTGGCGGGAGTAGCGGGCGTTGGTCAAGTTACTTCTCAACAAATGAATCAAGTAGCTCAAAACTACGCCAATAACCTTGCTGCCGGAAGCCAAAATTACGTGAGCAACATGACCAACACCGGCCAAAATTACGCCAACAGCGTAACGTCAGGGGGTCAAAACTATGCCAACGCGTCAAACGCGGCGCTGGGCAACTACGGCACAAACGCAACAAACGCATTGCTTAACGCGGCTAACGCTCGGGCGTCTGGGTATGTTGGCCAAGCAAATGCGTTGAACAGCGCGATAGGTATGGGCACAAACTACTATCAAAATCAACAGCTTCTCAAACTGCTAAGCTAAGGTAAATCATGGCAACACTTGATACAAACATTGCACTTGGGGTTCGGCCAGTTCAGATTGAAAACCCCATGGCTCAGTACAGCCAGATTGCTCAAATCCAAAATGCGCGCAATCAAAACGCGTTGGCAAAATTTCAGTTGTCTTCAGCGGAACGCGAAGACAACGCAACCAACGCGTTGAACACCGCGTACAAAGATGCCTACGATTCCGCCACAGGCAAGATTGACATTAATAAGTTGCGCGGGAGTTTGTCCGCTGGCGGCTACGGATCCAAACTGCCTGCGATTGAAAAAAATATTGCCGAGATGGAAAAGGAAAGAACTTTAGCTTTGAAAACGCAAGCTGAATTGCTTGACGTTAAGCTAAAACAATCTCGCGGGTTTTTAGACACCATTGACCCAATGAATCCAAACGCGCCAGCACAATACATTGCTTGGCACGAAGCCAACCACGCCGACCCTATTGTTGGCCCTGCTTTGGCGGCGCGCGGCATAACCGCAAAGCAATCACGCGCTCAAATTGAAACGGCAATCGCCAAAGGCCCACAAGCATTTGCTGATTTAATTAACGGGTCTAAGCTTGGCACTGAAAAGTTCATTGAGATGAACAAGCCAACTACGCAAGTGATTGACCAAGGTGGCCAAAAACAAATTCTTGAGCGCCCAGGTTTAAGCACTGGCCCCTACACATCAGTTGGTACATACGCCGATACGCCGTTGCCTGCGGCTGTGGCGGAGCAAAAGAAAGCAATTGCTAAAGCTGGCGCGTCAAACATTACTATGAGCACCGAGAAAAAATACGGTGAGCAATTTGCTGGAAAAATGGCCGACACTGACATTTCCAAAATGACCACCGCTGAAAAAGCGCCTCAGTTGGCTGAAAGTGCCAATCGGATTATTAACTTGGTAACACAAGGCAACGTGTTCACAGGGCCAATTGCAGACGTTAAGTTGAACATTGCACGTGCCCTAAACGTGGCAGGCGCAAGCAACGAAGAAAAAATTGCCAACACCGAGTCGCTTATTTCTGCTACCGGTAAAAGCACTTTGGACGCAATCCAAAGCGCTGGCTTAGGTACAGGACAAGGCTTTACAGATAAAGACCTTAACTTTTTAAAAGGTATCGCAGGCGGCACAATTCAGCTTACCGCGCAAACGCTTACCGAACTGGCCAGACTCCAACACCAAACAGCTACGCGCAGCGCGGAATCATGGAACACACGTGTCAAGCAATTGCCTAAATCGGCAACTGAAGGGACAGGTCTTTCTACCGCTCCAATTAAAGTGCCGCCGCTGGCACCTAGCGCAATATTTGCGACAAACCCAAAAACAGGCGAGCGCATTCAGTCTACTGATGGCGGCAACACTTGGAAATTAGTAGGGGGTAAATAATGGCTTTACCACCGGGATTTGAACTTGAACAAGCCGCGCCAGTAGCAGCTCAACCTGCGGGCATGAAGTTGCCACCAGGTTTTGAAATAGAAACTAACAGCGGCATCCCCAAACAGCGCCGGTCATTTTCAGATGTGCCTGGCGAAGCCTTGGCTAACGTAGGTACAAGCGCCCAAAATTTTTACAAAGGTTTGTTGACCGCCATTACAAACCCTGTGCAAACTGTGTCTGGCGTTATAGACGTGGGCGCAGGCACGTTGCAAAATTTGCTTCCCAAAGAACTTGTTGATTTGGTCAACCAAATTGACAACAAGCCCGAAGCCGCCAAACGTGCGGTTGACGCGGCAAACGCTGTTGGCGGCGTGTACAAAGACCGATACGGTAGTGTCGAGGCGTTGAAAAACACTTTGGCAACCGATCCCGTTGGTGCGGCGGCTGACCTGTCTACGCTGTTTACTGGCGGCGCGTCTGCCACGGCTCGCGTAGCCCCTGCGGCATCTAAAGTAATGGGTGCCGTTGGCAAATACACCAACCCACTGGCACCCGTTACTGCGGCGGCTAATTACGGGCTGGCGTTGGGCGCAAAAGGCACAGGCAATGTAATTGATGCAATTACTGGTGAACGCGCGGCAACACGCGCGGGCAATATTGTGCGTAACGCGCTGACCGAAGAAGGCAGAGTGCCCCAGAATTTAGCCGCCGCGCAAAATGCGTTGGCTAACGCGCCGCCCAATATGACCGTGCGGCAAGCATTGGCCGATGTGACGTCGCCTCAGGTTCAATACCTTGGCCAAACAGTTGAATCCAAGACCGCCCCAGGCCGCGCATTGTCGGTACAACAAGCGCAAGAAGCTGACCGCATGGCGCGTCTGCAAGGAGCTACGCCTAATTTGCAAGCTGCTGAAGCTATGCGCGGCAACGTAAGCGGCCCGCTGTACACCGCCGCTACTCAGCCCACCACAGCCGTCAATGTGCTGCCTTTAACGCAACAGATTGACGGGTTGCTTGCCGCAAACCCAGGTAACGCCAAACTGGTGTCTGCGTTGAACCAAGTCAAAACTGGTTTAGAAGCCAGCACAGACGCGCAACAAGTGTCCTCGGTGTTGGATAACCTGAAAGACTTGATCGCCAACAAAGACAATAAGTTTATTGTCAAAAACCTGACAAACGTTAAGAGCACAATTGAACAAGCGTTGCCTGGCTACCAACAAGCGCAAAAGGTATTTGCCGCCGCCTCGCCGCCAGTTAACCAAGCCAAAGTCTTGGGCGCGATGCAAGAGGTGCTTACCCAACCTCTTGGCGTTGGTGAGCGGGCAGGGCCGTTTATGACTGCGCTGGGACGTGGTGAGAACGCGTTGCTTAAAAAGTCTACCGGCGCGGCAAGATACGATGACCTCAGCCAAGTACTGTCACCTCAGCAAATGAACGTTGTTAAAGGCGTCGAGGCAGAGTTAAAGCGCAACGCCGAGGTTGTGCGTCAGACTCAAGCAGGCGCGGATGCCATGAAGATAATCTTGGAGGCTAACCAGTCCAAGTTTCGTTTGCCGAGCTTTTTGGATGTCAAAGTAACAGTGACAAATCAAATGCTGGACATCTTAAAAGACAAGATGAGCGCAAACGTGCTGAAAGAACTTGAAAAAGGTTTTGCCTCTGCAAAAGATTTTGAAACGCTTCTGAAAAAAGTTCCCTCGTCTCAACGCATTGATGTGCTTAGAGCCCTTGGCCAAGCTAATTTGAGCCCAACCAAATTGAATATCATTACGCAGACTCAAAACGCTTTAGCGCCAACGCAAGAAAATCAAAATGCGTTACGCGTCGAAATGAACGGCATGGCTCCACAGTATGACTGACAACCAAAACAACTTGAGGTAACCACATGGCCTTGCTCTCCCCAACCCCCAAGCAGCAGTTCTTCGACTCCGACGGCATTCCGTTGGCGGGCGGTAAGATTTACACCTACGCTGCCGGTACGACCACGCCTATCACTACCTACGTCGATGCGGCTGGCGTCACCACCAACACCAACCCGATCATCTTGAACTCGCTTGGCCAAGCCGACATTTGGCTCCTGAGCACCGCGTCGTACAAGTTTGTGGTCAAAGACGCCAACGAGGTGCTGCTGTTCACCACCGACAACATCGCCGTCACCCTGACCGTGGCGTCCTTTGCCGCGCCTCCAGTCATCGGTAGCGCGACGCCTAACTCGGCGTTCTTCACCACCATCTCGCTGACCGACAACACAGCCTCCAAGCTGAACGTGGGCACCACCGGCCAGCGCCCAACGCCAGTGACTGGCATGGTGCGCTATAACTCCACAACCAACAAGTTCGAGGGCTACAATGCATCAGCCTGGGGCGCTTTGGGCGGCGGAGCAACTGGTGGTGGCACCGATCAAGTCTTTGTGGAGAATGGCCAAACAGTGACGGCGGACTACACCATCACGACCAACTTCAACGCAATGAGCACGGGGCCGATCTCCGTAGACTCGGGCATCACAGTCACCGTACCAGACAACAGCGTCTGGGTTGTTCTCTAAGGAAAAATCATGACTTTAATTCTCAGTGGCACAAACGGTTTGTCCGATGTTGACGGCACGGCAGCTACACCAGCCATCCGAGGCACAGACACCAACACAGGCATCTTCTTCCCTGCGGCTGACACTATTGCCTTTTCTGAAGGTGGCGTGGAGTCGATGAGGATTGACTCAAGCGGTAATGTGGGGATTGGTACTACGAGTCCTTCGTTCCGTTTTGAGGTTCGTGATACCGCTGATGCTGTTATTGCTTTAGTCAAATCTGGTGCAAACTCGTTACGTTT
>Ga0247723_1001040_pt1 | contig 16909 bp, 36 predicted proteins | sample MSEWelMarce5H_FC_FD_189079 | JGI IMG/M metagenome (GOLD analysis project Ga0247723, IMG submission 189079) | Subsurface sediment microbial communities from gas well in West Virginia, United States - MSEEL Well Study Marcellus 5H_FC | ecosystem: Environmental > Terrestrial > Deep subsurface >...
ACTTTATCTCACGAGAATCTGAAGAAATTATAGATGCTGAGATTGTCCCACTTGCGATAGAAGGATAACCTATGACTAAATCAAGAACCCTAGCAGATTCTGGTACAGCATTTACCACTGTAAGTGCTACTGAACTTGGATATGTAGATGGTGTTACCTCTGCTATTCAAACACAGATAGATACTAAGGCTCCGACATCTACAACTACTACATTAACTGGAACTCAGACCTTAACTAATAAGACTCTGACTAGTCCAGCAATTAACACTGCAACTATTGTAGACGGCGTAATGCGTGGACTTGAAGAAGATGTAAATGTTGTGGCTTCTGCTGCAACTGGAACAATCAACCTTGAAGTTGGTACTGCATCTGTTTGGTACTACACAACCAATGCAACAGCAAACCACACATTAAACATTAGATATAGCAGCGGTGTTTCCTTAAACACAGCACTTGCAACTGGTGATGCAATCACAGTTGTTTGGATGAACACCAATGGAACGACTGCCTATTATCCTAACGTAATTCAAATTGATGGTACAACTGTTACTCCAAAGATTCAAGGTGGAACTGCTATTGCTGCTGGTAACGCATCAAGCATTGATGTTTATGTTTTCACTATTATCAAAACAGCAGCAACACCAACATATGTTGTCTTTGAATCACAAACCAAGTTTGCTTAATTAGGGGGAAATTGTGTCACCAGTAATTTCAACGCGGGGTGGTGTATCTGCCGGAGCCTATGGTTGGGGTGCGGCAAGTGCTGCTGCAATTCCTGTTTATGAATCTATTGCCACTGCAAATGGTACGGGTTCAAGTACGACCATAACTTTTAGCAGTATTCCTAGCACTTATACGCATTTACAAATACGGGGGATTGCTTTTGATGGTGGTGCAAACAATGTTTACATACGCGCAAATAGTGATACAGGAAGCAATTATGCACGACATAGATTGCTAGGGCAAGGCGTATCCGTAACTTCAAATGGTTTAGCAACTCAAACTCAAATTGATTCTGGAATGTATGGTGGTTATACAACCAATATAATGTCCGTATGGACTATAGATTTGCTAGATTACGCTTCAACTACAAAATATAAAACTTTTAGAGGTTTAGCAGGTTATGACCAAAACGGAACCGGTGCAATAGATGTATTTTCCGGTTTATGGCAATCTACTTCCGCAGTAACAAGTATAAGCATTATAGATTCTGCAAGCAATTTTAATACACAAACAACTTTTGCACTCTACGGAATTAAGGCGGCAGCATAATGGCAGCGGGCGCAACTTACGAACCAATAGCAACAAGTAGCCCTTCTGGTGTCAGTACTGTCACTTTTTCTTCCTTAGGAACTTATACAGATATCAAAGTGATTGTTGCAGGATTGACAACAGCCTCGGCAGGGTCTTTGGCATTTTTAAGATTTAATGGTGATACTGGTTTTAATTATTCAACCACGCAAATGTATGGAAATGGTACGAGTGTAACAAGCGACCAGACTACGGGTAACTCTTTAATATATATAAATACAGATACAAGTACTACAATTCCACAGATGTCTGAAACTGACATTTTTTCTTATCGCGGTTCAACAAAGAAAACAGTTTTACACAAAAGTTCAAATGACCAAAATGGTGCAGGATTTGTTTATAGAGGCGTGCATTTATGGAATAATACTGCCGCTATCACTTCTATCACTGTTGCTTGTTTTGCTAACTTTAGCGCGGGCACAACAATATCCCTCTACGGAATTAAGGCGGCTTAAATGGCAAATACTTATGTGGCTTTGGCAAAGACTGTTTTGACAAGTTCTGCTGCTTATGTTGATTTTGATTCAATACCGCAAACTTATACTGATTTACTCATTGTTGCTTCCACTAGAGATGATGGCGGCGCAGGAGAACAAAACATTTATGTTAGAAATAACAAAGCCGCATTTTCAAGTGCCAGAGGTTTGGAAGGAAACGGAAGTTCAGCAAGTTCAAACAGTTATGCCAATCAAGGAAGTGTGCCAAATACTGCTTTTACAAGCAACACTTTTAACAATTCTGAATTTTATATTGCAAATTATACTTATGCCGGAAAACATCAAACATCTTCAACAGTAGCAAATGAAAATAATACAACAACAATAACAAATGGAACTCGCCTTACTGCGGCAGTAGATTCAGAAACAACTGCTGTGACAAGTATTCGCGTGGCTTGTTCTGGTGCATCATTTGTATCAGGCTCATCATTTTACTTATACGGCATCAAGAACTCATAAGGAGAAACAATGACAAAACCAACCAGACTAGAAATCAACTGCGAAACAGGAGAGCAAACTGTTATTGAATTAACAGATGCAGAAATTGCTCAAATGGAAGTTGATGCAGCAAACGCAGAAACAGAACGCGCAGCACGTGAAGCAGAAGCAGAAGCAAAGGCAGCAGCCAAGGCTGCAGCACAAGCAAAGTTAGCAGCATTAGGATTAACAGCAGAGGAAATTGCAGCACTGTAATGTCTTTACTGACAGGCAGTTGTACAGATGACTACCTCCCTTCTTGGGAGGATAGGTCTGACCCATTAGATGAGCAGATGAAACCAAAGGAGAAGTGTGGCTAGAGATATTACAGAAGGTCGTGGAGATTCCTCTGGTTATGGTCGTGCTATTGCTGCTGACATTGGAATAGTTTCTTCAACTACAACGTGGCAAAACACAGACGTTGCCTATGATGTTGCTATTGGTGGTATGCCATTCATCTATGCAATCAACGACCAACGTCCCTACTTAAGACAGACAGCACCATTCCGCAAAGACCAGTTTGATAATGGTGCTGAGCCGGGAGAGCAATCACTTACCGGATGGTGGATAAGAAGCCAATCCTCATTCCACTCTGGAACAGGTATTAACTTCTTTGACCCAAACACCACCGATGAAGTAGGTCACTATCGTTTTAATGATAGCAAGGGTGTTGACGTATGGACAAAAGGTGAAGTTACTCTTCTTAAGAATGTAACTCAAACCCATAACATTACTGGAACTATTGCAAGCAACCGTAGACCTTGGCAATTATCTAGAGGTATACATTGGAATGGCATTGCTTCTATTAATAACAAAGCACTTACTACTAACGTAGCCACATTGACTGCTGCATCTGCCCATTACTTTTCTGCTGGCGATACAGTTACAATCTATGGAGTAGATACAACATTTGATGGAATTTACGTTATCCAATCAACCCCATCAACAACTACCTTTACTTATAACTTAACTGCTACTAACGTTCCATCAACTGCTGTATCTCCAACTGGTACTGCAATTATATCAACCAGTTTAGATGCTGTTCTTATGCAAGATAAATATGATGTTGATAAAATATATCCAACAATCACTGCATATGTAAGCAATAAAGCCCTTACATCTAACGTTGCTACATTAACAACCAATGCAAGTCATGGATTTAAGATTGGTATGGATGTAGAAATTACTGGCGTTGATGCAACATTCAATGGGGAATATACCATTACAACAGTACCAAGCCCAACTACATTTACTTATGCAAAGACAGCAACAAACGTAGCATCTACTGCTGTTTCTCCAGTGGGAACAGTAACAAGCAATGTAACTCACTTCATTAATTACAATGCTGGTGTTGGAATTTATCCAGTGCACGCTATATGTGATGATGGAACTCATGCTTACTGGGTAACAAATGTTACTGCTGGTGGTGTCACAAAGATGACAGTTTTCAAAAAACCATTAACAGGTACTGCGTTAAATACTGCAGATGAAGTTACATTGTTCCAAGTTACTGGAACTATTGTTGACAATGCTGTCATGGAATATGTCAAAGACCGAATTGTTGCTTGTTTTGATAATAAGATTTATGAATTCTCTAGTACAGCAAGTGCGCTTCCAACTCCGTTGTATACAAACACAGCGAATGACTATGTTTATACAAGTATTGCTGCATCTGGTAGTGCAATTTATGTAGCAGGATTCAATGGAATCCAATCAAGTATTCAGAAATTTACCATAGCAGCAAACGGAACAATGCCAACCCTAAGTTCTGCAGTTGTTGCTGCCGAATTTCCATCGGGTGAATTGGTATATCGCATCTACTACTACCTTGGTTATTTAATGATTGGAACAAACAAAGGAATACGAGTTGCTACTATCTCGGAAATAGATGGCTCCATATCATACGGTCCACTAATCGTTGAGACAACTCAACCTTGCTATGACTTTGCAGCAAGAGATAGATTTGTTTGGTGTGCTACTGGAGTAGATGGTGAACCCGGACTTATCCGAATTGATTTAGGTAATTCAATTGAAACTCTACGCTTTGCTTATGCAAATGACATTTACTATCCGGGAGTATCCAACCATAGTACAACATCTTGTTCATTCCTTGGAACTACCAACAGAATATTCTTTACTACCGCTGCCGGAAGTGTTGGCTACGGTTACATTGAGGATGCAGATACCTTAATAACCAATGGCTATTTAACAACTGGAAGGATTAGATACGGAACTCTTGAGCCAAAGAACTTTAAGAGACTTCGTGGACGTGGAGACTTTACTTATGGGTCAATGACCCTTGAGACTGTTGATAAAAACAATACAGAGTACGACCATATTTCATATGACTCTGTAGTTGGAACCCCAGAAATCACTACACTCCAACCAGCATCTGCACAAGAATATGTTTCATATAAATTTATTCTTTATCGTGATGCAACAACCTCATCTCGTGGACCAGTGTTTAAGGGCTATCAAGCAAAAGCAACAATTGCTACTCCAAGACAACGGGTAATTCAATTTCCTGTCTATTGCTTTGATGTAGAAACCGATAGATTTAATTCAGTAATTGGGTATGAAGGCAGAGCCTTTGACAGGATTCAATTACTTGAAGACATTGAAGAAGGTGGCGATGTCATTAACTGGCAAGACCTGAACACTGGAGAAACCAGACAGGCAGTTATTGAACGAGTCACATTTACCCGCGGTACTCCACCTGACAGAGGTTTTAGTGGTTTCGGTGGAGTCCTTGAACTAATGATAAGGACTGTGTAATGACTCCTGCTGATTGGGCTGGCTTAGCCGTATCTATCTTAACTCTTATTGTTGGATTTACAACAATGATTCGCTTTCTAGTTAAACATTATCTATCTGAACTGCGCCCCAATGGTGGCAGCAGTCTCAAAGATTCTGTTGCTAGATTAGAAATACAGATGCAAGAAGTAATGCGAATATTGAGAGAGAGATGATATGCCTACAGTAAATTTTCCCAATTGGACAGAACCAGTTTTCCCCGGCATTGACCCAGCAGAAATCTGGGAAGACGAAGAAGACGAAGATTAAAGATGTGGTCCGAATACACGCCAATACTAGAACCTAGGAGTAAAGATGATTCCTCTCGCCCGTGTTGCACAACCTGCAGCGATTGCGGTACTACGCCAAGCGACAGCCTTGAAACCGAAAAGGAAGAAGGCATCGGATGGTCTGCTCCCATCTAAGGCACACATCAAACAGAATCCAAACTCTGACCACAACTCAGGCTTTGCTTGCGACTTAAGTCATGACCCTGTTAATGGGATTGATTGCAAGGTTGCATATCAAGAATTACAAAAAGACCCAAGAGTTAAGTACCTAATCTTTCAGGGACACATCTGGTCTGAGGCTAAAGGACACCGTGAGTTTGATGGCTATGCCCATCCTCACCATTTACATATCAGTATCAAGGAGACCAAAGGAACTGACACTTCCCCTTGGTTCCCTTGGCTAGGGGATGCCACAAAACTAAATAAAGTAAAGGCAGTAATCGCTCCCAAGCCAAAAAAGAAAGGCTAATATGAACAAAGAAAAACTTAATGCAATCGCTGGCTCTTATCTAAGAGCAGCAGTGACTGCAGCAGTTGCACTTTACATGGCTGGAATTACCGACCCAAAGGCTCTAGGTGCCGCTGCATTAGCAGCAGTCCTCGCTCCTCTTGCCAAAGCCTTGGATAAAACCACCAAGGATTATGGAGTTGGTGCTAAGAAGTAGTCTTAAAAAGCCGTATACGCCTCATAGAGGCACTCTGACCCCTGTCTAGGTATCCTTACCTAGGTGGGGGTCTTTTTCTATTTTATAACCATCTTTTTCTAGGGCAAAAAGTATTATACTGGACATCTTGCTTGGAGCATCGGGCAACCCATATCCATATTCATTCCATAACAAGGAAGAGATTAATGAATAAGGGCTACTCATTGATGACCAAGTTGTGCCAGTACTGTGGGTACTCATGAGCATTGAAGGCAACTACTAAGTCACGCTCTTGTGTGTCCTGTCTCACATGGAAGTAAGGGATTTGTCCTGTCAGAATACGGACTGGAATTATGGAAGTCCCATCCGCAAAGCGGAAACAGATACGGTGGTAAACATCTACACCATCCGTATATGGGGGAGCAATCATCATTTGCTGGAGTTTATTGAAAGGGAAAACCGCCACCTGATTAGAGGAAGAGCGTAGCCATTTGATTTCTAAATCTCCCATATAGTTTTCTCGTCCATTGCCGTGGTCTTTCGTCAAATGGAAATCAGCGAAGTAGTAACGAGGCGTGCCGTAGAATCTCCAGTCAGGATAGATTCCTGATAGAGCAACAGCAGCGATGTCTTCTCGCTTACCATCTGAGTCAACTTGACGGATAGGTTCCATGTATGTACTATACCACAATCCCTGCGAGGGGATGGGGGCGAAACCTCAAACTCGGTTACACGATGGTGAGGCTTCCTTACTTCCATAATAAAAAAATTTTATGGGGGTAAGGGGGCATTTCCTAAATCTGGTTTCCGATGGTGTAATAACTTAATATATGATATAATAAAATTACTTGGTTCTCCTTTGTTGAGTACCCTCCTGTCCTCCAAGGGAGGACCAAGTAACTATGACAGGGGATTTATGATTAAGTTAGATTCATATGAATTACCAGAACATATTTCTTATTCTGCATTTACTACTTACTTAACGTGTGGTTATCAATATTACCTAAGTCGTCTTCTTAAGATAGAAGACTTACCTAGTATCTGGTCTATTGGTGGTCGTGCTTTCCATGAAGCAACAGAAAAGTGGGACTTAGACAATGACTAACAAATACTGGGAAGAGGCATGGAAAGTTCATGCTGCCGAAACAAACTTACAAAATGCGCGTGTCGCGGGTCGGGCTACTAAAGCCAATCCTAATAAAGAAGATTCTACGTGGTGGAATGAACAAGGTCCTAAATGGGTAGATGACTACATTATGTGGCGTAAAAATAATCCTGACTGGAAGATATGGAAAACTCCACAAGGAACAAAAGCAATTGAATTAGAATTAAATCCAGTAGTAGCAGGTGTTCCAATCAAGATGGTTATTGACCGAGTATTTGAAGTTAATGGTCAGTTAGTTATTGTTGACTTGAAAACATCTGCACGTAGACCTACTTCTGATTTGCAATTAGGTTTCTACAAAGTTGGAATTGAATTAATGCTTAAGACAGAAGTTAACCTAGGCAACTACTGGATGTCCCGTGAGTCTGGGACAGCAGAGATGATTGACCTAAGTCGTTACAATTTGGACATGATGGAATACTTCGTGTCGGGATTTGACAAGGCTCGTAAGAGTGGTATCTTTTTACCTAACCTATCAAGTTGCAGTTTCTGTGGACTCACAGAACACTGCCAGTTCAAAGGAAAATAATATGGCTAATGATGACTGGAAACTACAAGTATCAATTCGTACATCTGCATCTCAACACGCAGATATGATTAACATTCGTGCTAATACTGCGGATGAGTTAAGTGTTTTACTAGAAGGTATTGGTGATTACTCTCACCAAATTGCAGCAGTTGCTAAGTTAGTGCAAGGTGCTTACGTCGTACTCCCTTTAGCAACCTCGCCTTCAACTCAAGACACAACGCCATCCATATCCTCCGCTCCGACCCCGCCAGCGGAAGCGTCGCCTACCTGTATCCACGGACCACGAAAGTATCTATCGGGAATCAGCAAGAAAACGGGGAAGCCATACAAGATGTGGGTCTGCCCTCAACCACAGGGCGAGGCTCAATGTCAGCCGGTAAATCCTTAATAGATGTACAGTTGTGGTGACAGGGTTAGGGTTGGGGATGAGGCTCTAACCCCGTCATCCTTAAGACAGGAGTAAAGTGAAAACATTAGTACGTAGTATCGGAAGACCGGACATTGGTGGAGAACCTCTGCCTCCGGTCTTCAAAACTTTTGAAAACAATAAAATTATTATCCGAAGAGCAGAAGTATCTATGCTTGCTGGAACTCCCGGAGTTGGTAAGTCAACACTTGCACTTGCTTTAGCACTTAAGATGAAAGTCCCAACACTGTATATATCAGCAGATACCAACGCACACACTATGGCTATGCGCCTTGCATCAATGATTTCAGGTAAGAATCAAACTGATGTTGAAGCAATGCTGGAGAATGACCACGGTTGGACAAAGGCAACTCTGTCTAAAGGTGCACATATTGTCTGGTCATTCCACTCAAGTCCTACTCTTCAAGATATTGATGAAGAAGTACAAGCCTTTGAAGAATTATGGGGTTGTCCACCGACTGCAATATTTGTGGATAACTTAATGGATATTGCTACAGATGGTGGAGAAGAGTTCGCATCAATGCGTGCGATTATGAAGGAGTTGAAGTATCTTGCTAGAGCGACTAACGCTGCGGTTGTTATCCTTCATCATACGTCGGAGGCTATTGAAGGCAAACCATGTCAGCCCCGTTCAGCCCTTCAAGGTAAAGTCGCTCAACTCCCTGCGCTTATCTGTACTCTTGGAGTTGTCGGAACTAGTATGGCTATTGCACCCGTTAAGAATAGATACGGAAGAGCAGACGCAAATGGACAACTACTGGCTTGGTTAGCATTTAACCCTGAGTATATGTTCATGGATGACATACCGGAGAACGCATGACACACGATGAATTGCTAGACAAAATAACCAATCGTACCGAATTAGAAGATTGCTGGATGGCTTTGCGTAAAGTAGTGGAGTTGCATAAGCCAAGTGAAATACCCGACTGGGTACCTGTTCGTGGTCTTATGTGCTGGTGCGCTCATATGTATCCTTGCCCAACCATTCAGGCTATTGAGAAGGAGTTGAAATGAGTATTAGGAAAAGGCTTGAGCAATTAAAACGTTATCACGACACTAATAGGTTACTGATTCACGATTTGGAATTGCGACACTATCAATTATTATGTCGTGTTCGTGTCTTAGAAGAAGCCGATGTAAAAGAATTAAAATGAGCCAATCGCGCAAACATAGAGGTTATCGCTCTCAGAAGGTACTTGCTATGTATCTAGCAGAGAACGGTTTTCCTTATGCTGAAAGCACTGGAGCAGGTCGTTCGGGAACTGATGTTACTGGGTGTATTGGTATTGATTGGGAAGTAAAGGCAAGAACAGGATTCAATCCTTCGGAAGCATTAAAGCAATTAAAAGAACGTTCACGCAAGAAAGTCCTAGGTATTGTATGCTTAAGACTTAATGGTCAAGGTGAGTCCAAGATTCAAGATTGGGCAGTTATGATGAGGTTAGAAGATGTCGTCAACTTATTACGGGACGCGGGGTACGGTGAACCAAGACAATGACCTCCCTCCGATACGAGAGATACTCAACTATTATGGAGCGAACATACAAAGAGACTGGGGACAAATCAATATTCGCTGTCCATTCCACTCCGACACACATCAGTCTGGTTCTGCAAACCTTGACAAGAATATCTTCATATGCTTTGCCTGTGGAGTCAAAGGTAACAGTTTACAAATCATTGCCGATAGAGAGGGTATAACAGTTAATGAAGCAAAGCGTTTCACAGAAAGAACTATTGGCGAAGGCAGCGCACCGCTACTCGGAAAACATTTATCAGGCGGAAGGCTACCTAAAAGGAAGAGGAATTCATCTGGAGACAGCACGGCTGGCTCAATTAGGCGTAGTCGTGGAGCCTGAGACAGGACATGAAGCATTTACTGGTCGTCTATCTATCCCTTACATCACCAAGACTGGTGTCGTTGACATACGATTTCGTTCCCTTAATCCTGCAGTTGAGCCTAAGTATATGGGCATGACAGGAGCAGAGACAAAGATGTATAATGTCTTAGATGTTGAGAAAGCGGGAGATTATATTGGGGTTTGTGAAGGAGAGATTGACACGCTTACTCTTTCTTACTGCGTTGGAATTCCCTGCGTCGGTGTACCGGGAGCAAACAGTTGGAAGAAACATTACACACGATTGCTTGAAGATTTTGAACGAGTATTTGTATTCGCAGACGGAGACCAACCCGGAAAAGAATTCGCCACAAGTCTTGCCAGAGAACTTCCAGTTACTGTCATTCAACTCCCCGACGGGCAAGATGTTAATTCGGTGTTCGTGCAATCTGGTATTGATTACTTCAAACAAAGGGTTGATGTCAATTGATGGATGAAGACTACAATCCTAATACTTACTGTGAAGATTGTCAAGAAAAGTTTTCTAATTCATTTGATTATGTAGACCATTTCTTAGAAGAAGATGAAGAGTTTGACCCATATTTACTCCTTGAAAATGGGTATAAACTTATGCTTGGTTCACTCTTAAGACATATATATTTCAACGCTGGTAAGCCAGAAGAAATAAAAACAATCACTCAGTCTGCTTACGTAACCCTGTACGCTTGTGAACAGAACGCTGACATTGTGGATAAGTTAATAGAGAACATGGTAGTTGGTAGTGAGATGGTAGATTTTGATAAAGCATTAGAAGAATTTTTAGAAAAGGGGTTAACTAATGGCGACGAAGATAGAGGATGAAGAAGTATGGCAGATAATAAATTGGTTTCATCAGCATGGACTTCTTATAACCAAAGCGTTCAGGACAACAGAGAGTCTGGACATAACAGTGACAGTGCCAATCTTAACTTCAGCACTTCAGTCTCGGAAGTAATGGATGAACTCGCAGAATTACTCATCCAAAAACACCACGATTATGGTCCAAAGAACATATCAGCCTCACCCGGTGGACCTCTTAATGGATTGCGAGTCCGTCTTCACGACAAGTTGGCTCGCCTTGTTAACCTCACAGATGAAGCACGGGAACCAAAGTACGAAAGCCTAGAAGATACCTTAATGGATATGGCGAACTACGCTGTCATAGGTCTTCTGGTCTTAAGAGGAAAGTGGGACTCATGAAGGTAATCGTTTGCGTCAGTGACTTGCAGATACCGTATCACTCGCCAAAGGCTGTGGATAACTTGGCGAAATTTATTAAGTCATACAAACCTACTGAAGTAATTTCTGTTGGTGACGAAATGGATATGCAAACCATTAGTCGTTGGAGTAAAGGCACTCCACTTGAACATGAACGTAGCATAGGTAGAGATAGGGACTTGACTGTTTCTATTCTTGAACGTCTTAAGATTAAACATATGATTCGTTCTAACCATACAGACCGACTATTTAATACTGTAATGATGCGTGCTCCGGGGTTACTTGGATTACCCGAACTAACATTAGAATCTTTCTTAAGACTTAATGACTTAGGTGTTGAGTATCATCGTGAACCATATCAACTTGCTCCGGGATGGTTACTACTACATGGTGATGAGGGAACAATCAATCACACTGGTGGCATGACTGCACTTGGTTTAGCCAAGCGTGCTGGTATGTCTGTTGTTTGTGGACACACACACCGCATGGGACTTTCACATTTCACTCAAGCCTATGGAACTTCTAATCCTAAAACTATTTGGGGTATGGAAGTCGGCAACTTAATGCGCTATAAAGATGCCAAGTATGTCAAGGGTGGGCTGTTCTCTTGGCAACAAGGATTCGGAATGTTGTATATAGATGGTAACAATGTAACTCCTGTCTTAATACCGATACGCAAAGATGGTTCGTTTGTTGTAGAGGGAAAGGTGTGGGGTTAGTGGCTGAGTATCCTAATTGGTTTGCTCGCTTTGCTCAACCAAACTTTGAGAAACATTTATCTTCTTATAAAGGCAAGCCAGACTTAAAGTTTTTACAACTAGGTGTCTTCACGGGAGATGCAAGTGTGTGGTTACTTGATAACATATTGACTGACCCATCTTCTAAGTTAGATGACGTAGATACATGGGCTGGTTCTGATGAAGAAGAACATCATAAGATGGATTTTTCTGACGTGCAAAAAACTTACCGTCTTAAGACTCAAAAGTATAACAACTTATCTAGCCATCAAATAGATACAGTCAGTTATCTAACTGAGCGACGCAGATTAACCTACGATTTCATTTACATAGATGCAGACCATAGTGCTGCTGCTGTAATTAGTGATGCTATTTATGCGTGGCGTATACTTAAGACAGGTGGTATCATAGCGTTTGATGACTACACTTGGACTAGTGAGAAGGGTCTAGAGTACTCCCCGAAACCAGCAATTAACTTCTTCCGTTGGTGTTTTGCTGACCAACTGGAAATGATAGAAGCAAATGAACAGGTATGGGTTAAAAAACTATAATGGAATGGGAAAGAATATCTCGCTGGCAACACATTGTTGATGGAGTTGCTGCTGAATACCATAAAAAGTTTGATGTAATAGATACTGGTGATATTCGTCAGGCTTTATATGAGTGGTTTCTTACTCATCCCAATAAGTTAAATGACTGGGAAGCAATCGGTGAGAAGGACGCTAAGAATTTAATCTACCGTTCCCTCCGCAATCATGCTCTTGATTACTGCCAACATTGGAAAGCCAAGTCTGGTGGCTATGAAACCTCTGACCTTTTCTACTATGAGATGGATATGGTTGAGGCATTACTCCCTTCTGTCTTAAGAGGTGAGATGAGTAGCACCAGTAAACTTAATCTTGGTAGACCCGGAAGACCATCTGCTCCCTCTGAAGGTGGCAACCTATTAGCCATGATGATTGAAGTTGATTACGCTTACTGGAAGTTAAGTAAGGATGACCGTAAAGTATTGTTCTATAGATACGCTGAGTCTATGGACTTTGGAGATATAGCAAGAGAGATGGAACTTGGTTCAGAAGATACTGCACGTATGAGACATAAGCGTGCTATTAAAAAGTTAATCAATAAGATAGGTGGATTCAAACCTTTTTATGATGATGATACTGTTGAAGAAAAAGTTGAGTCTTAAGAATAATTTTCTTCATTCCAAATATCTTCTTGTTCCATTGGGTCAACCCATAACTTCTCGGTAAAGTCTTCGTATTCACCCGCCAGTTTTATAGAATCCTGTTCCTTTGAACTTGATTGCTGGCGGTGAATATACACGCCTCGCTTCCCATCCACACCCACACGAGACCGGCTCATCTCTTTCATCCACCTCTCTTGACATTACAAACATGGCATTACATTCCTTGCAACGATACTCATACGTTGGCATTAATCACATCCATCTATCTCTGTTGGTGCGGTGCTGATTGCTCCGCAAGTATGGCATTGTTGTTTCAAATCGTACCATCCAACTGCTCTAGTTTCCTCATCCCACATGACAGTTATATTAAACATTAAACTGCCACATATGCAAGCAAGTGTAGGCACCCCTCTTAAATCAATAGTAGTTGCGTCGTTCATGGAATCGGTAGGCTCGGCAGGGTGTTTCATATCTGTGCTTGATGTATCTATATGTCTTAAGGAGTTGGACTCCGGGGTCTTTGCTAGTCTCCGTAAGACGCTGACCAATCCCAAACGCTGATGAGTTTTTGTTATCCGCCAAGTGGTCATAGCGAGATTCTTTTAAGAAGATTGCGTCCAAACATTGCCACTCTTTTCCAGACCAACCCCACCCTGCTTGTGCGTATTTCTTTGCGAGGGCTTTGTTTGATTTCTTTTGTGCCCACGTTGCGTGCTTTTGTACTTTTGCTGACGCTTTTGCTTGGGCTTTTGGTGGTTCGTTTTTTACTGGTGCTTGCTTTGCTAACGGGCTTACTGTTAGTAGTGCGAGTGCGAGGCTTAGGATTACTATTCGCCATCTCATTGCTCACCTTTACTTTCTTGCTTGATTTTTTTGAATTGACTGGCACTGATTCTCCCTGTCTTTAGCACGTGTCTTACTTGGTTTTTTAGGTCGCGTTCTGCATACATGATATGTTTGTAAGTTGATTCCCTACCTGCATATTGTATCCGTTCTGAAGCCATAAGTCCACCCCGAATACCCCAAGGTAGATTCTCTTTCTCTAATCCTTCCTTAAGACATAAGGCTTTAACCGGACATTCATCACATATACGGATACCTTCGGCTACTTTGTATATTGTTTCCAGTACCTCATGGTTGTACCTATCATACTCATACCACCACATCTCAGGGTTATCTGAGTTAGCGCATGAGGCTTGGCTGTGCCATCTCGGTAATGGATTCATTCTCTTCTTCCTCCTGTCTGCGTAGTCCTTTGTGCAGATACTCCATATATTTCATAGCCTCATTTACTAAACGAGGGTCATCAGGATTTAATGTCTTAAGGCATAAGATAAAGTTGCGTTGATGATAGTCTGCTCGTGCAAATAAATATGCTGATGGAATACTCATCTGACCAACTCCAATCTGTTTGACTCTTTAATCTTGATGGGTACTGCTGTGTGTACATCTTCTCCATCGGTGCGTGATTGAATCTGTACCTCATACAACCACTCATCCTGCTCTTCAAGACTCAATGAACTCCAGTTACTTGGTAATTGAATTGAACTTGGAATCTCAACGAGTATGCGTCTTAAGCCGACAGTCTTATAGGTAATTAGAAATTGTCTTTTCATTTGTTCCCCACTATCTTGAATGAACATCTGCGTTCGTTGTCCTCTGTCATTAGGCTTTCAATATAATCATTGAAGGAATCATTGTCCATAGTTCCTCGCCATTCTTCTTCGCAAGTGAACTCAACAATAAACTTTGTATCTTTTGCTGGGTCGTACTCTGGTGCATTGAAATGTCTTGGATAATAATCTTTAGACATCTTTCTTCTCCCGTCTTAAGTCATCCATCAGTTCTTGTAACTGCTGTTGTTTGCACTCCCACCATTCATAAGTGTAAGCATGAAGAATGTAGCCTGTATCTCTAGCCTTGTCAAGGATTTCGTCAAAAGAATCTGCGTTTCCTAAATAGTTAGGGTCAGAATCTTCTGTACTTTTTGTGAACATCTGCCAGTATGGTTCACCGACACCATCTCTAGTTTCAAATACTTCTATAATCATTTCTTCCCCTGTCTTAAGTCGTAGTTCCTAATCCGTTTCATTCCGTCTTGATGAAAGTCAATCGCTAAGAAGACAATCATTATTACTATTGGAATTAAAAGTCCTATCTGCACCATGCTAGTTAGTAATCGGTTCACCTTGCACCTCCTTAACTGTGTATCCTAAGTGTGTCAGGCTGAAGAACATTGAACTATTGCCTTGCGTGTGGAACCAGTCCATTACTTCCCATATATCTTTGAAGACTGCTACCTCTTTGCCATGATGGTACAGAATTATCCCTATATAGTTTGGCATATTATTCTCCTGTCTTAAGTGGTGGATTTTGTAACTCGCCAGCCATAATAAGTATTGCTTCAAGGTGTTCAAGTGCCTTTTGTTTGCGGTTATAGTTGGTACCTAGCACCTCGTTTGCTTTGCGTAGCGTGCTGAAATTGCGGGTCATCTTCATACCAGTTTTTATTTCAAGTCTTAAGTAGCGAACTAAACTATGTAGCACGAATAAATCCATACCCGCACCGCTTGCTCCCATAAACTCGCCGTCTTCATTGTAGATAAAGTCCTTGCGCCCATTGGTTACGGCTTCAAGTGTTGATTCTGGTAGTGTCATTTGTTATGCTCCTGTCTTAAGTAATGGTTGGCTTATTTGGCATAGAATTACTTGACTGTTTTTACACGTGCATTTAGGGTCAGGGTTCTTGGTACGCTTGGTAGTTATCTCAATAGATGAATCACATGAGGCACACACATACCAATAAGTTGTCCACTCTTTCATTTGTTTTCTCCTGTCTAGTTGGTAGTTACTACTTTGCCAGTTGCGACTCGCCATGTCAAGCATTTATAATGTGATGTTGGTCACACTCTGCTTGAACTTAATGTGATGTTGGTCACATTATGTCTTAAGGCATATTTATTTTTCTTGATGGTGTGCAGATACATAACCATTCAACCTGCCCACAATCTTGGCAATAGTCTTTTGTCATTTTAGTTTCCTGTCTTAAGTTCTAACTCTTTAATGTATTTACGAACTGCGTTTGCTTTATCGTACTCGCCGTCATAATCAAAGTTATTCTTGGCTATCTCTAATGCTTCAATCAAAATGTCTTGCTTCATTTGTTTTCTCCTGTCTAGTTGGTAGTTATATTGAATCAGTTTTATATTCAGTTGTCAAGAACCTTACGCCAAATCTTTTCCCTCGTGGATACATTGACGGCACATATACCAGCCACCATCCTCTTTAATAAAAGAGGCAGATTCTCCACAGATAAAACAGTCGCTCATGCTTCCACCTTTTTTTCTGTCTTAAGTAGTGAGAGTGCTTGATTCATTAGATTAAGTTGTTCAATACTAAAGCCGTGCTCAATTCGGTCATGTCCCCACACTCTCTCGTCTGTCATCTGCTCTAAAGTGCTCATGAATAATTTCAAGGCTGGGGTGTAGACCTCTCGGCTATGTTTGCGTCTTAAGTGTTCAGCATACTTTTGCCCTCGGTCATCACGATAAGAGATTCTCGTGCGGTAATCAGTTGTTAGTAGTTGGATAGCAGTACTCCACTCGCAACGGATGTGAGTAAGTGGCACCCATATTTCCTTGCCTTCATGATTTCGTATTAAGACATCACGGGTTCGCCATTCCTTCTCATATTCTGTCTTAAGTTGTGTTTCTACAATAGTTACTTTTCTATATTTATTTTCCATGGCTGTCTTATGG
>Ga0247723_1001041_pt1 | contig 16886 bp, 44 predicted proteins | sample MSEWelMarce5H_FC_FD_189079 | JGI IMG/M metagenome (GOLD analysis project Ga0247723, IMG submission 189079) | Subsurface sediment microbial communities from gas well in West Virginia, United States - MSEEL Well Study Marcellus 5H_FC | ecosystem: Environmental > Terrestrial > Deep subsurface >...
ATCTTATATATACCTGATTTCATAATAACTGTATCCAAATATGAATACTTTGATATTACATCAAATTGATTATGTTGCGAACTTATTGTGGCCTGACTTGTTAATCTGCTTTGACTGCAATGCAACCCTAGCTTTAATAAGTTTACCGTATACACCAATTGGCTTATCCATCAAAGTTTCTCCAAATATGTATCAGCTAAAAGTTCTGCCATAGCATAAATACCAACCGCTGTAATCTCATCATCAAACCAGTCGGCGTCAAAAATTCTGGGTGACATTGCCAACATAAAATCCAATATCAATTCTTGTCTAGTTTTCATTTCATTCTCCTGAGTTGTAATCTTTCCATTGACCGCAGAAGCTACTGACCTGACAGTATTGAGCGCATCGCGTCCTCTCGCCCGGCCTTACTTCAATAACATGGCCTTTACCTGCGGCTTGTGCTTTCTCTTCTGCATCCTCTTCGGTGTAACAAATATGCTTTGCTCGCACATTGCCAACCTTTCTTACTGCCCATGTCGTTGGCTTTTCCCACATCTGCTCTGGCGTACATAGAGGTAGATCACCATTTGTCTCTGCCGAAAGTGATGCGGCAGCGTGTTCATGGATCCTGTCCTTAATGAACTGGGTGCGAACTTCGTAAGACCAAATCAAAACGGGTATTTCCTTGACGGGTGCTTCAGGGTATCCCTCTCTGGTCGTGGCCTCTCTACGGTTCCAGTCACGAATGATCGCAACGATACTCAAATGCTTAACAGGAATTTGCTTAACAGTCTCAACAAGCCAAGCATAGATATTGAGTTGTTGTTCCCATTCAGCTTTCTCGTTCATGACAGACCATGCGCCAGTCGTCTTGTAGTCACTGACTTTGATGCCGTCCTCTTCAATAACCTGAAGATCAATAGCGCCTGAGATTGCCCACCCATCTATAACGGCATGAAGCCTTTCCTCAACGATATGGTTATCGCCTTTGCCATGCTCTAGTACGGCGTGAATTGCCGTGCCAAAGATTGACCAGATTTGGTCTGCTACATCTTGCTCAAGGTGTTCATCATGGATCCGCTTAAGCTGAACAATGCGTGGACTGTTGATCAACTCTGTTGCCGATATATTTGCCTTGCCTTTCGTGTAAGTCGGGCGTTTCAATATATTGACAAAGGTTTCTGGAAGGTTGAATTTGTTAGTTGTCTTCATTTGACCTCCTTGATTTCTTCCGCGATTATCTTGATGATGTCTTGTTGTGCAGCAACCCAAGCCTCACGCCAGATATGAATAGCTGCATCGTCAGGGAAAGAGATACCTTTGAATTGTTCATGAAACGCATCTTCGCAACGCAATGAGAATGGCTTCATTCTTTCCACTCCCATGTCCATGTGATTGCCTCTATCGTTTGGGCTAAATCACTAATCTCTTTGGCCTCTTGCTTGGCTAGTGTGAGGTTTTTATTTTGAGTTGCTTCATAAAAACGATTGATGTGTTGCCGCAAATAAATCAGATATTCTGAATAGTCCATACTGCTCTCCTGTGTTATCCTCGTAATTAATCTGTTCCCAACAGATTGATACCATCATAATTCATGTGTTGCAAGGATGTCAAGCGTGGAAAAGAAAGTTTTCGTAGGCCTCGATCCGGGTAGTGCATCTGGAGCGTGGGGATCTATTGATCAGGACGGCCTGTATGTAGGGTGTGGGGATCTTCCTGTGCAGGATGGGCGTATCAATGCCGTTGAGTTGATGGAGATAGTCTGGAATGATCTGCCTACGCACATTGCCGTAGAGGATGTGCATACTATGCCGGGGCAGGGGATCTCCTCGTCAGGCAAATTTATGCGGGCAGCGGGGTCTATAGAGGCCGTGGCAGCGCTTGCTGGTGATAGCCTTACCTTGGTACGCCCCCAAGTGTGGAAGAAATACCACGGGCTTATAGGGACGGAGAAGAAAGCTAGCCTAGAGTTGGCTCGGTCTATCTGGTCTGATGCGCCGCTCAAACTAGCCAAACACCACGGCAGAGCTGATGCCTTGCTTATGGCTATGTGGTTGAGGTACAATAAATTGTCCTAGTTCAGGGACATCTCCTTGTTTGGGGGCAATCTTGTAGGTTGCCCTTTTTTTTGTTATATTAGGATGCCAAGTCCCTCCTTGGTCTGTCTCTCCGGCAGAAGCACTCTCCTCGTGCATCCCCCAGAAGCCTTTGGCATAAAAAACCAAAGGCTTCTCCTTTTGTGTCTTGTCTATGTGATATTCTAATTTTGTGGGTATACGGGGGTTAGCGCCCCGTAAGGCGTGGAACCATGAGTACCTTGGCAGGCACTCGCACTTTTCGCCGTTCTTTGATCTCAACCCTGCTTTATGGGAACCCACATTTTCTATATTTAAAATGTGGACTCTAAAATGAGCGATAGCCTAAGCACCCAGATCGGCGGCGACCACTACACCAAGCTCGCCATTCAGCCGATGGAATACAGCATGGCGAACAATCTGAACGCCTGTCAGCACACGATCATCAAGTATGTGACCAGATACAAAGCCAAAAACGGTCTTGAAGATTTAATGAAGGCCGCGCACACTCTGCAAATGCTGATTGATATTGAGCAGAAAAAAAACAATCAAGTTTAAATTTATTGTTGAGGCACTGAATGATTTATTTATTGACGGCTTTTGTGTTGGCGCACCTTGATGCGGGGTATGGCTGGTGGATACTGTTTGCTGTGTGCTTGGTGGTGGATGGCGTAAGAAGCCTGCACTAAAGCTCTAGCGGGAAATGTTAAGCCTCCAGTACAGGCTGTGCTTGTATGCCCAAGGGACTGCCGGTTCGTATAGTCTAAACCCTTGGCTCATCAGGTTGTTACCGCTCGCAGGGTTTGCTGTCGTATCAGTAATCAGCCAACTCCAACGAAGTTTTTTAGCCTTGGCTATCCTTGCGCGAATTAGTTTTTTTTGTAAGCCGTTACCCGTGTACTCAGGAACAACCCCTGCACGGCATAAATACCCTGCGTCCAACCAATTAGAAGAGCGTGACATTCCAGCAAACGCTACGGGTATACCCGAACAGGTATAAACAATCCACCAATGCCCGTGCATTACATTATGTGGCTTGTCTGCGGGTAAACATTTTTTCTGTAGGTGTAGCAACACATTCCGTATGGTAGGGTTTCTTGTATCTACTTGGCGTGTGTGGAATTTCATGGCTACACCTTGATGATTTTGCCTCGGAATACGACTTCATCTTCGCCAAAGACTTGGCAAAGTTCTGGCATGAGCAACTGCCCACGATCAAAGGTCAACACAGCAAAGCCGCTACGCCAGTCTTTTGGGTTGTCTTCAGTGTAATCAACAAACTGCATATTGTTAGGTTCGGCAAGAGTGCCTGTCTGCACACCCCAGATCGTGCCGTTGTAATTTGTAATCGGTTGGACGGCAAGAACGTGCGTGTGTCCGGTAATGATGTTTACGCCAGAGTTGAGCGCATTGGCATACCCTGCGGTGCGCCCACCCTTGTAGCGGTGCTTGATGACCGTATCTTCGTTGACCCAGTACGACCAACAAGGTTGCCAGCGTGGGAAATGGTCTTTAAGGGTAAACCCTTTGACACCTTCAAACTGTGAGGAGCTGTTAGCAAGGATCGTTTCAAACCGTGCGTCATGGTTGCCAAGTGTCCAAATGAGCTCTGTAGATTTTGTAATAGCCTCAATCTCGCCAAGATAGAATTGACAGGCTTCAAGTTCTTGCTTGACGGTGGGCTTGGCGTCCCAACCAATTCTGGGGAATCTAGAAATTGCGCCGCCATCGAAGGCATCCCCGTTGTTGACGATGACTTTGGGCTTGAGTTCTTTGATAAAGTGAATCAACGCTCGAAAGGCGGTGGTTGTGTCGTCAGGCCAGAAGTGTGCGTCACTGAATACGATTACGACGCCCTTCTCAAGTGTGATGCCACGCCTGACGTGCCCCGGTGTTTGATGTATTTTCTTTGCGACCGGATGGGTAAGTCCCCCATTACCCTGCGGATTACTGGTTGGCAATTCAATCCTGTGCTTAGATTCAATTGTCCTGCGCCGATTGTAAGTGTTGCGTATACTTAATTTGAGATGTTCTGAAACTTTAATTGGCGAACCTAACTCGTTCCAAACCTTAATAAATTCATCGTCGGTGATGTAATATGACATAGAATTACCTATAGTTGACGAGCAATGTGCCAGAATTTACTTGCTGTTAATTACATTTTAATGAATTTTAAAAAAAATATGTACATTACCCTTGCACTTTGTTTTTTTATGGGTTATATTCGTTTTATCTGATGGCTTGGTAACCCATCGGCAGTTGACTGAAACGGAGAATCCCTACTGAGGTAGGCTTCGTCAAAGCTATAGCAAGGTGTCAGTCCACCCCTATATGCGGCAACCAAGCCTAAAGCCTGTCTCAGTAGGGTTTTTTTATGGCTGTCGCAACCCGTTTGTACATACGTTCAGGGACAACCGCGTTGGGTGTACAGGTGGCAGTGGCGAACTAAGCGTAAGCGCCAGCCGTGGGAGTAGATAGCGGTTACAGGTAAGCACTACGCTATGAACGGTTCCATCAGGTCAATCTGGTGGGTGGACTGGAAACAAGCACCCTGTAGCGTCAAGCTCGGTCAGAGCGGCAACGTGGCCTCGAACAATGGGGGCTTATAGTCTGATCAGTTGCGATAGAACATTTCTCGATAGGCGCAACCCAAACTCATGTAACTGGAAACCTAAATCCGCATGAATTGGAATCTTCTCGAAGGTGACTCAGATGGGTCGCCTTTGGGGAGTATTCGACCAAATCTATGTCCTGTTTCCTAATCTGCATATGGAGGAATTATGTATCTACTTAGGAATGGAAACAATGGAGTAGCCCATTACTGGAATGGAGTTGATACGGTTTGTAAGATGTACTCCACTAGTAGTATGAGAAAAAAGAAATACAAGGTAAGTGAAACAAACCTTGGTAAGAAGATATGTTTCATGTGTCAAGTTAATAACAAGAAGTTACTTAAACCATTCGTAGATAAAGAGTACGAACAAGCAAAGGAAGAATTTGTTATTCAGTTATCTACGATGTAGACTGTACGAAATAACAGTATTGCAAACACGATTGTTAGTGTTTAGAATGTACAGACACGGTTGAGGGATCGTGTTCTACATGGGGAAGAGGATGAATACACACTTACACACCCGTCTGCACTTGCAGCGGAATGCGCTTGTCTAAAGGATGACAATGGATATCAACAAAATAAAACTAAACAAACAAACACAATCACGAGTAACGATTGATAAAGATGTTGTTGCCGAATACGCAGAGGCGATGATAGAAGGCGCGATATTTCCTCCGGTCGAGGTGTTCTATGACGGCATAGACTACTACCTTGTTGATGGATACCACCGTTACTTTGCATCAAAGAAATCTGGGGTTAATGATATTGAAGTTAAGGTACACAATGGCAGTCTGCGTGATGCCGTCTTGTATGCCGTAGGGGTCAATAATAATCATGGCTTGCGGCGCACGGCAGAGGATCGGCGCAAGGCTGTTATGACACTTCTCGAGATCTAGAGTGGGCTGAATGGTCAGACCGTGTGATTGCCAAGCATAGCAATATGTCGTCTATGACTGTTGGCAGGATCCGCAAGTCTTTGCAGCTTGAGCAAACAGAAAAGAAGTACATCACTAAACACGGCACAGAAGCTACGATCAACACAGGGAAGATTGCAGAAAGCAATCGTGACCGTATCGTAGAGGAGCCTGATTCACAAGAGGATCATATTCAAGAACTCGCTAATACGAATGTGGAACTTGCGGCAGAACTGACAGCACTCAAAGACAGACTATCTGTTAAGGCACTCGATGCCACGCCAGAGGAGAAAGAGCAATATCAATCAACGGTTGAGGAATTGCGAGCGCAAGTCAAGTCTTTAGAAGCAGAGAATTCCGCATTAAAATCATCCCGCGATCAACTCTTGGCAAAGAATTCAGATATGCTAAAGCAGATTGATTACTGGAAGAAACGCGCAGAGAAGGCAGCTTAACCCGAAGTCCGGCGGTTTCCGGTCAGGAGATACAAATGCTTGAACTAAGAGAGCATCAGCAGTCAGCACTACAGCAGTTACGAGAAGGGTTTGAGGCGGGTCATACAAGACAGTTGTTGTATGCACCCACAGGCGCAGGAAAGACTGAATGCGCTATTGCCATCATGCACGAATACGCCATGCAATATAAGCGTTCGGCAATGGTTATGGATAGGATCGTATTGGTTGAACAAACCAGTCTGAGACTAGGCAAGTACCAGATTGACCACGGCGTCATGCAGTCTACGCACTGGAGATACAGACCGTCAGAGCGTATACAAGTATGCTCGATACAAACTCTTGCCAAGCGCAAGAAGATGCAGACACCTGATCTTTTGTTGTATGACGAAACCCATGTGTTACACAAGTCAATCATTGACTACATAAAAGACAACCCACAGATGAAGGTTATCGGGTTGACTGCCACGCCATTCACAAAAGGATTGGCAGGGCTGTATACAAATGTAGTAAGCGCAATTCCCACAGAGAAGCTCGTAGAGAAAGGCTTGCTCTGTCCGATTAAGGTTTATGTTGCCAAAGAAATTGATATGACTGGCGCAAAAAAGCTTGCAGGAGAATGGTCTGCTGAAGAGGTGTCAAGCCGTGGTATGAAGATAACGGGCGACATAGTTTCAGAATGGGTCAAGAAAACTTATGAAGTTTTTGGAGGGCCGAAGAAAACTATCGTGTTCTGCTCGGGCGTTGACCACGGCAGAGATTTAGAAAAGCAATTCAATGCGGCTGGGTATAACTTCGTATCTATTTCTTATAAGGAGGATGATGAGTTCAAGCGTCTGACGATTGAGCAATTTGCAAAGCCAGACTCGCCAATTACCGGATTGATTGCCACAAATATCTTGACGGCTGGTTTTGATATTTCTGATGTAATGATTGGCGTTTCTGCGCGTCCTTTTTCTAAATCATTTAGCAGTCACGTTCAGCAAATGGGCAGGGTAATGAGGGCGCATGAAGGAAAATCATTTGCTTTGTGGTTGTGTCATAGCGGCAACGTCATTAGATTCAGAGAGGATTGGGAAGACGTTTTTTCTAACGGCGTTACCATGCTTAAGGAGAGTGGTGAACAAGCCAAGAAAGAGCCGTCCGAGAAAGAGAAGAAGGAGGCAAAGTGTCCAAAATGTTCAGTTTTATGGACTTTTAAGTCTGATATTTGCGGCTCATGCGGATTCGTTAAAGTCAGGATGTCTACGGTTGACACAATCCCCGGCGAACTAAAAGAGTTAGAAGCCGCCAACAAGAAGCTTAGGATCAACAACCAAGACTTCTACTCTCAACTTATCTACTATGCACAGTCCAAGGGCTACAAGACTGGTTGGGCTTTTCACAAATACAAAGAGAGGTTTAATGCCGCACCTAACGGGCTGTCTTCCTCACCAAAACATCCAAGCCCTGAGACGCTAAACTGGATCAAGTCGAGAACGATTGCATTTGCGAAAGCCAAAGCGAGGGCGGCATGACATTTGAATCTTTTGCACAATCTCACGGGTTGATCATTAAGAACCTGATCATGCACAAATGGGTTCGGGTTGCCACAACAGATCACCCTGAGAAACTAAACGGTTCGTATAAATACAGCGGCGATGTGGCTTTTCTACAAAATTGGGCAATTCATGAGAAGCCGGTGGTATGGAAGCCAGATACGACCTACAAGCGCGATTTGGCTGCGGACAGGGTAAAGACACTAGAAGCCAATATAACACGCCTGAAGGCTCAGAAAGAGGCTGCAAACAAGGCTGCATGGATACTGAAGCAGTGTTCCAAGCAAAACCATCCATATCTTGCCAAGAAAGGGTTTGAGGACGAGAAAGGTTGGGTATGGAATGAGTTATTGATTATCCCCATGAGGGTGGATGGAAACTTGGTTGGATGCCAATTGATAGATAAAACCGGCAATAAGAAGTTTTTGTCTGGACAGATTACCAAGGGTGCGGTAGCTACATTCGACAATAAGGGTGTTGATATTGTGACTGAGGGCTATGCAACTGCGCTCTCGGTGCGCCGTGCTTTAAAGGCTATGCGGACAAGGTACAGAATCCATGTAACCTTCTCGGCAGGAAATTTGCCAGAAATTGCGAGGATTTTCCCTGAGTGCGTGGTTGTTGGGGATAGGGATGCTACTGGCATCAAAGTAGCCAAGCAAGCCAATCGTCCTGCTTGGTTCTCTGATGTGGAAGGCGAAGACTTTAACGATGCCGAATTGAGGATGGGGGCGGTGGCGGCGGGTCAGAGTTTATTGGACACGCTTATGCGGACGGGTAAAGATACTGTTGTAAAGTAACTTGATCCTTGGACGGCTTAGGATCTCATCCATAACATCGTTACATAAGGCCAGAGACTTATCTGGCTCCCCTATCGCCTCAACAGATACCTGCATATTGCCTTCATCATCTTCTTCAAGATAGATAATCGTTGCGTTAATCATATTGGATTCCTCATCCAGTTAGCGGCTATGTCGCACTGAGGCCAGACAGTATCGGAGGCCGGAACCACTGCTTTCGGCATCTTTATCTTTTCAGGCTCGGGCAGATCCCAGCCTTTCCCCCAAGCGTACACCTTTACCCACCCGATATTCCTTTGCCGCTCCCATCCGGCAATGTGTACTTGTTTATGGGCGTGTAACTCTTTGACTACTGAGGCCACAGTGGACTTAGCAAAAGAACTCTGCTCGCATACGCCACTAACCGTGGTCTTTTCAAGAGACTTGATCAGGCCGATTATTTGCTCGGCGGCAGGTGCTTTAAGGTTTATGTTTGGCATTACTGTTCCCATCACAATATCCGAATCTGTATCCCATCTCGAAAGCCTTACGCAAGGTCATGATACCCAGTTCGTTTGCGTGATCCTGAACAAACTCTTGCGCTTCGACCTGCGCTCGCTTAAGCACCTCTTGGTATTCCTTGCGGCGGATGTCTTGCTCAAGTATTTCAAATGCCTCGTCTTCGCTCATGATTTATCCTTATTTAACTACATTCCAATGATGTCCACTGCCTCGGCGCATCGCTTCTACTGATGCCTTGTGGCCTAATCCAGTTTGTCTGTTTTGCATCAACGCTCGTTTACGCTCATAGGCATCTTGCTTTTCTGTTGTTGATTGGCTTATCTTGTCTGAAGTCCAGTTCTCAATCTGCTTAGATAAGGACAAGCGTTTCTTGTTGTCGTCCGTATCCCAAAGCTTATTGTTGATAGACCTCATCGCCATCCCTGTCCACGCTCGTATCAGTTGATCTTTAAAATAAAAGTGCGTCATGTCTGGCATCCAAGGGTAGTGCTTATGCACATCTTCAAACCTAATGTCTTTTGCATTGATAGCCGTTAAATAGGTGTGAAACCTCCAGTCCTTTACCCACGCCACAATATAGAACTCGGCGGCTTTCTTTTTGTCAAATGGATCCACCGTTCTTCTCCTTAATACGTTTTTCTCTCCATTCCTGATACTTCAACTCAACAGGCTTGTGGCACACTGAGTGATTCCACGAATCCCACAGGCTCATATGCTTTTGGTTGATTGTTAAATCACCGTTAGGGCTGTTCATTAGTAACCGACCTATCTCACCACAGCTTGCCGTAAATTTAGGCTCAGGCGGGTCATTAGGCGGCACGATTGTAAATGTGTAGGGTAGCTCAGCCATTTTTATCCTTTAGTTTTGTTTCGATTGTTTTAATTAACTCCATGTCATCGGCATAAGCCAATCCCAAAATCCAATCAACATCATCATCCGTCAGCCTGACCCATTGACGCTTGGGTGGTTCATCGTACAAAGGCTTTCCATGAGTATGTGGATATACCTGTACCCAAATTTCTCGTTTGGCATCCCAATCAAACCAACCAACAGGCTCTTGCTTTTCTACTTGCTCAATGGCTTGGCGTAACATCCGAATCTCAGGCAGCAACTCAACCTTGTACTCAGCATCAATGCCAATCTCCCACAGGCTTTCAAACTTAGCCAACGCTTGCTTCATTACTTCGATGCTCATTTCGTCTCCTCGTCTAGTGCGTAGAGTTTTGTTCCTGTTGACAAGACCATCACAGGCTTCAACGCTTTCAACTCACGGGCAGCGGCGAGAGCTTTAAGGTGCTTATCAAATGGAATTGATGATTGGTTGTTTATAGGTTTGCTGTTCTCAAGCGCATCAATAATTAAATCAATCTTGCTCATTTCTCACCCCCTTCATTATGTAAATTGGCACATCTATTTGCTTGCCATACTTCATGGCATTTTCTTGTGATGTGACCAAAACCTTTTTTCCCATAAATTCAAAGTAATTGCCCAAATCAACGTGTCTAAACCCGTCTTTGCTGTTTGCGTCTGGCACAGTAACTATGCACATTGCGCCTGTGTTTCTGAGATTCATTTCTCACCCCTTTTAAAAAATAAGGCGCATTAATAGGGTGAACCAAAGTGGAAACCCAATAATAAACACGCAGATTGCCCATAAAATTGCTGTAATCATTCTGCTTTCCATTCTGTGTAGTAATACTCGTACCGCTTTATCAGCCCAAACAAATATGTGCCAACCAATCTACGCTCAAGCTGCCGATGCTGTATCTCTGGCTGCATTTGATCAGGGCGGTTGCGTATGCGGGTAAAGTCATCTTGGAAGTCGTTCATTTTGCTCTTCCTCTGATTGCTTTACTAATTGCTTGACCAACATCGTCATCAAATCCATCAGCCAAATTCGCACACGCCTCACGCTCGTCAGTACGACCTTGCTCATACAGGTTTTTGATGTGCTGAATTAGTTTGATTGCGTTAATGTCAGAGTCACACGTTGATCTGTTGCAAGCCCTGATCATGTTGTGCATCCATGTTTCTAGCTGATCTTCAGTCATTCGTCATCTCCCTTACGCATAGGCATATCAAACATTTGACCAGACCACACGCCCAGTATTTTGGCTTTAGCTTGTTCACGCTCACCCTCTGGAAATTCCTTTGCCACGGCATCGTCAAGCATCTTGAACATATCTTTAATCATTTCATCTCTTGTCAGTATCATTCCCGTCCCCCGTTAATTGCTTTATCAACCTGCTCGTTTAAACCATGCTCTGTGACCATAAATAGCTGTGATGTGTACTTGTTTAGCCATCGGTATCGCTCAGCATCATCCCTGTAGCTTCTTAACATCCTTGCGACCTGAGCCATTTCTTCGTGTGTCATCATGTCACCAAGTTCTAGTGTGCGCAGTATTGCCGCAAAGTTTCTGTCGTTCATTTCAATCTCCTAGTTTTAATGCTAGCCATATGATGAGCGCAGTAACCAATCCTACTAACAGGATTGATCCAGTCACGACAGCAAAAGCTAGCAGTATGTTTGTCATAGATAGGCTAAACAGTAGATCCCCACAGCGGACGCAATCAGAAACAAAATAGCCTTATGGCGACTCTTGGGGCGAACCCTTCCTAGCATAGCGTTCTGTAGCCACACAGTCTCTTCGCAGGGCGGTATATTCTTTGCCGAGTAAGTGCCTTGTGTGTACCTACGCTCAAACCATTTGTATTCGTATGCTGAACCGATCTTTACCTTACAGGTCATCTCAATTCTCCTTTGGATAAAACAATGTGTTGCCCATCCTGCTGGGCATACTTAAAACATCTAGAGACTTTGGTCTAATAGCCACTTGCTTGAGGCTAAACATCTTGAGCGGCTTGATTTCAGGCGGTCGGCTAATCTTCTTCATGGCATTCCTCTGCATCGTCTACCCCTATGTCAATGATCTCCCACCCCTCTATATCTAAGTCGCTAGAGGTAATATGATCTGTCGCAATATCCATCGCCTCGTTACCATCGCCAGCCGTAATCCTTACAACCCTTTGAACCGTTGCAATTAAAGTTACTTCGTAGTTCTTCATGTTATCTCCAATGACATAGTTTAACAACCCCTCATCTGTTATATTACACCAAAAAATCCTCACTGTAACAATGTTACAGTTAGAAAATAGCCTTTTGTGGACACTTAAATCGGCTCATCAAAGTCATACATTTCCCCTTCAATGTACGCTCGGATAACATCTTTTGGTACGCCATCAGACCAATAGATTCCTGCAAAATCCCCTCGGTCTATGCCTAGTCTGTCTTGAACATACTTGCATAGGTGGTTGATAGCGTCCTCTGTTATCTCGTTTAGATTGTCTGGCGGTGATCTTTCAATCATGATGGTTTAACTCCTTAAGTAAGTTAGCTTGTGCGTCCGTTAGCCCGTAGTGACTGGGCAAAACCTCAAACCTGCCGCATTCTGACAGGTAGGGGTTGGTTATTTCGGTGTGGTTGATTATGTAGGCGTAACAGTCACGCCCCTCTGCATCAATAGTTCTTTGCGGTTTCATTGGATCGCCGATTAGAAAACGGGGATAGTTGAAAGCGAATCATTGTTTGTAAATATCGCTCCGGCATCATTGCCCTCGTCATCTCGGCTTGGGTATAGTGCCGTGCCGTCATCCAATAAGATCACAATAGGGCGTCCATACCACCCGATTTGATCTCGTTCTTTTTCGGTCATGTAGCGTACCTTGGTGATCTTTTTGCCGACCAGTAAGGCGGCGATATCGTTAGTCCACTTCTGTTCGAGTTCTTTCATGCTAGTTCCTTAATTAAAATTGCGTCTTGTTCGTAGTTTTCGTCAACCCCATCGCATTCGCAAGAGAAAAGTTCGCAAGCCTCCTCGTATGCGTTGCCTTGTGAGTCGGATTCAACCTCATAGGTTTTTGTGATAACTGCTTGGATAGTTACGGCGTATTTCATTCTGTTACCCCCAGTTCTATTTTATAAACGGTATCCCAAGCCTTTTGTACTGTTTCCTTGTCGGTTTCCCATTGTTCGGTTTGCGAGCCTCCTGAGGTGTCTGAAACAAAGTAACCCGCAAGCCATAGAGCGGATCTGATTGTGCTTAGTTGTTCCGGCGTGATGTTCATGCTGTCACCTCGGTGTTTATAGCCTCTGCATACAGGTCATCGGGTAGATCTGAATAGGCTTTTGTGATTGCCAGTCTTTCGGCTTGCTCTTGAGATTCTGCGGCAATGTCAAAATACTTTGTTGCCTGATAATGAATTTGTACGGTATAGGTTTTCATGATTAGCCTTTTAATAAATCTGCTTAATGTTTAGGTCTGGATGATTCTCTGAGATTTCTAGGTCATTGCGAGCAATAAATATAGTAGCGGCTTGCTGTGCGCTGTTTGCCATAATGGTTGTGACCATATGCTGACCTTGTAGCCATATGTTGAATAGGTGTTTCATTGTTGTGCCTTGATGTTTGCGTTGAGTTTGCATAAATAGTCGTATGCCGTTAGTACCTGATACTTTTTTGTGTTGATAGCCTTCGTTACCTTTTCGCTGAAGGTTTCTAGAATCGCCTCGCCTGTTTGACGGTTGACGATAATCCACGAGTTTGCTCGAATCATTCTTTTACCTCCCACATTGACGATCCCATTGTGACAACTCCTGCGCCTGTTTTCTTTATAAATTGAATTACAAACCTGTCTTGATCGGTGCGCCATGCTTGGGGGCTGTCAGCGTCTGCCGTAATAACATGATGCCAACCTTTGACTGGGTGTTTTTTGTGGTAAGAAATTTGCATTTTGTAGTCCTTTTTTGCGTTTAGGGAATTCCCAAAAAATTAGCCTTTTGATGCCAGTAGTAAAAAGCTTTTGCCCTGCGGTGTGCTGTCGATTAACTGCCCGTCCTGCCGGATTAGTCCGGTCTCGGTGAGTGCGTCAAGGATCTCTTTGTATTGGGCGAGAGTGCATCCCTGCCCCATCAGGGCGGCATAGAGTGTGCCGGACTGAGCGGGGAGGGTTTCGATTACTGCGGCGGCTAGCTGTCTGAGCATGGTCATTTATCCTGAATGTATAAGACGGCGGAAGGGGTGAAGTTGGGAATAGTTTTTAGTGCTCGCTCTAAACTTCCCTGCTTGTCGTGTTGCCATACACTAAGCCATCGTTCGAAGTCTTGCCCGATTACTTGCCAGTCTGCGCCATGGTCGTACACTTTAAAAGCGGTTCCGGTTTCGTTGGCGGCGGGGTGTATTGCTGATAATTTCATTTTTTAATCTCCCACGATTAGGTTGTCGGAAAGCTTGCCTATGTAAAGCGTTCCTATGTTCGAATAAATCCGGCAATAAACCCTGCGCCATCTGCCGTTAAACCTTACCTTGTACCGTGTGGGAATACGATTGCCGTATCCTGTGGCGGTGTACTGTAGCCCCATCGTTTGCCATGGCAAGGGGTCGATCTTACTTTCTACTAGGATGGTTTGAAATGCGTCTTTTGTGCCGTCTGGACGGGTGTTGTAGGTCTTTATGTACATGGTGTGCCTCTTAGAATTGAGCGTAAACGATAGAACCTGTGGCGGTCTGTCCTGCTACTTGGGTGTGATAGTCGAGGTGGTCGATTACTTCCTGTTTGATTTCGTCCTCGTCTTTGCCTTCGATGTCGATGTCGTAGGCGGCGGCTATCTCCTCGGGCGTGTCTTCTGCCCAGTCGCAACATATAGCGATAACATCTAGTTCCAACTGCTCGCCTGTATCCTGCTCGTATTCTTCGATATAGTCGAAAATCAACTCTAGCCCTTCATAACTAAATTGATCTTTTCTGCCCATGTTGTGGAAGGCGGTGCGAAAATCCGATAGCGTGATTGTCTGGATCATTTTGCTAGCTCCTGAGTTTGTGTGATGTGGAATACTGTGGTTGTCTTGGGGCGCATAAACTTCTCCCCGTCCTTTTCGCAGGGTATCCAAGTAATAATCTGCACTCCCTTCTCTCCCTTCTTTACGGTGCGGGATAACTGCCGCCATGCGTTGAAAGTAAAAACATTCTCACGGGGGCGGATCTGCTCGGGCGGGATGCCTCGCTCGCTGAATCCCTGAATGATTAGGGGATAGTTGCTAAAGCTCTGCGAAGTGGTGGCTCGTTGTAGTGCCTCGGTTTGATGTGACATGATTTCTCCGGATCTCGTGTATTGCATTTATAAAACAAAAATGGCGGCAAGTAAAGCAAGTGCGGCAATTATTGCGGCGGCGGCATCTTCCAGTATGGGGCGCGGTTGTAGTGTCCTAAGCCATGCTTGGCGGTGTGGGGTTTGGTGGTCGATCATATGCCGGATGCCTTGTAGAATGTTTCGAGGTTGAATCGTGGGTTGTCTTTTTGCAGGGCGGTCGCAATATCTCGAATAATAAGACGGGTGCGGCTCGATCTGGCTCGGTTAGCGTGAGGGGTTTCAAACCCTGCGCTCTTGAGGTGTTCTTCGTTTGCGTTATCAGCGTCCGTATAGCGTTTTAAAACGGCGGCTAATAGTTCGTAGTCCTTGCGCGTCATAATTTCACCTGTGGTTGTTGTACTTCGATTGAATAGCCCAAATATTTAATAAGGTCGATGTCCCTGTGGCTAAGGGTTTTCTTTCCAGTAAGGGCGCAAAGCGTTTTTGCGGCATCGCATACGGGATAGATATATTGTGTGCCGTAGTGAGTGCGGATTGATACGGTTATGCTCATGCTGTGCGCTCCTGATTGGGGGTGAATTTAACTTCTGATTCAAGGTGATAAGCGACACCATCAAACACAAAGCCGACACTATGGGCTGTGCCTGTAGGGGTTTCTAGGCTTGTTCTAACAATGTTTAACTTGTGCTGTTCAGATGGAAACACTTCGAAAGTGTTCAGCTTTGCGGAGCGTGTGGGGATAACACGTCGAAAGAAAGTCAATTTATTGATAACGTAAGGTTGTGTTGTTATGCTCATAGTCACTACTCCTATACATGGTTAGTATTAATTGATGTATTGCATAAATGAGACTTTACAGGATATTTTGCTGTTGTGCGCGTTTAAGGGTTTGTATGTTTGGAACACAGGGTTAAGCAAAACAGAAGGCTCACACTGTTTCACGTGGAACATTGTAAAAATTAAGCGTGTTTTCGACCTATGCCTAGGTATCAACTAAGCCACAAAAGGCGTGGCGGTGGGTTTAAATCGTTCCTAGCGTGCTGTACATTTCCCCAGTAATCGTATATTCTCCGTTTGTACCCCATTGTTTCACGTGGAACAATCCAGAGCATTACACAAGATCACCAACCTTAAAATCCCGCATATCCTTTTATGGCTAAGTTGAAACTCAGTAGAGAGCAGATAGAACAAGGGTTAGAACAAATCCCTATGGAGTCATTGCTTAGAGGGGCAAGTGGTACTCCTGTTAACCTTACCAATAGACAAATAGAGTTTGCTAAAGAGTTAGCATTAGGTAAGGGAACAAAGGTTGGGGCGTATAGAAAGGCATATGGTGCAAAGGGTAGTCCCAAGAGTGTAGGAAGTCGGGCTAGTGTTCTATCAACGGATCAGAGAATACAAGTAGCGGTCGATGCTTTTAAGGCGGCTGAAGCATATCGGGAATACCAAACGCCTACTCAATTAAGGTCTCTGGTCGTGAGTCAGCTAACCAAGCATGTACTCGATGAGGACTTCCCACCCGCCCAGCGTGTCGCTTGTCTCAAGTTACTCGGCTCAGTAGCAGAGGTAGGACTGTTCCTAGATCGCAAGGAAACCTTAGTAGTACATAAGTCAGATGATATACGACAGCGACTAATGGATCAGCTTAAGAATGTGATTAATACACAAGCCGAAGATATCACTGTTAATGACGATGCAGACTCATTACTCGCCGAGTTAAGCGAGACACCACCAGAGAATCAGAATCAGCCGGATGATGACCCCACCGTACCCGCACCCCCCGACTTAGGCGTTGAGTACCCTATGGACTATATACATAGTATTCCACACGAATCAACATCACAAAATTCCATTCCACAC
>Ga0247723_1001042_pt1 | contig 16859 bp, 14 predicted proteins | sample MSEWelMarce5H_FC_FD_189079 | JGI IMG/M metagenome (GOLD analysis project Ga0247723, IMG submission 189079) | Subsurface sediment microbial communities from gas well in West Virginia, United States - MSEEL Well Study Marcellus 5H_FC | ecosystem: Environmental > Terrestrial > Deep subsurface >...
CACCGTCTACAAAAAATTGTCAACCCATCAGAACCAGCAGACGACAACTGCTTAATAGCGATAGGGGTTATAAATTTTTGAGCCATGACCTCGGTCGTTTCTCTTGTTAGTACCCCTCAGGGCTAAGCATTAAGCCTTTTTGCCGAATGCTGTGTCGTTTGGATTTAGGTAACGCATAATAACAGGAAGCGCTGCTGCCCAGAGAGCATTTGCCGCCATCTTGATGTCTCCAGTTGAAGCGTAAACCGCTACTGCTGCACCGAGGACGCTTCTTGCGTACGATGCTGCCATTGCTTTTTGTTCTGCTGTAATTTTCATGTTTTACTATCCTGTCACTACGATTGTGTAGTCGCCTGCTGTAATTGTTCCAAGAAGAGTCACCGTTACCGTGTCTGCGTTAGTGCGAACAACGTCACCGACTACAGTCGCGCCGCTTGATACCTCATAAATCTGAACAATGACGTCAGTTGAGTTAAACAAGTGAGTAACCACGGTTGACGAAGTACCAGCAGCACTTGCTGCACAGGCTTGCTTCGCAATGCGCGCAAGGGCTGGAGTAGAAGTTGTTGAAGTTCCAGCGGAGGTTACGATACCAAGGTTTGTACGAGCGCCTGCGGCAGTTGATGAACCAGTACCACCGTCTGCGACGGCTACGTCTGTGCCGTTCCAAACACCAGTAGTAATTGTTCCAAGAGTTGTAATGGTTGATTGACCAACATACGTAGAAGCAATGTCTACAGAATCGGCATTGGCTGTAATTCTGTCTGCTGTGCCAACAACATTGAGGGTGTTGCCGGTTTTTGTAAGACCATCGCCAGCAATGACTTGACCAGCACCTGAGAATTGAACGAAGGTCAGCCCTGTTGTTCCAAGGGTAATCGTGTCGTTTGTCGTAAGAACAAAACCATTGTCTCCGTTTACTGTACCTTCAGAGACAAAGGTGAACATCCCTGTCGTGACTTTTGCTGACGTATTGGCATCATCTGCACGAGAAGCCGGACCTGCGCCAGAAGCAACGGCTACATAAATACCGTTTTCCGACGCCGTACTCTGGTCTTTAAGAAGAACACGGTCGCCTTCAACAAGTGTTACGCCGTCAATTACGTCGCCAGCCTCAAGGGCTGTAGCAATTGCCACTGGAGCAACGGATGCAACTCTTACGGATGCTTTAACATCAAGACCCTGACGGGCGGCATCTACATAGCCCTTGGTAGCAATATGCGCATCGTCCGTAGGAGTGGCAACCTTGGCGTTTCCTTGTGCGTCTCTTTTGACTAGTTTAGAAGCAGTTGCAGCATCGGTTGCATCTGTAAGCATCTGCCACATCGCTGCAGGAAGCAGACCAGCGCTATCGGTGTCAGCAACGTTAAGGGTTAGGGTTACTGTACCGTTTGACGTGGTGACAGTAAGGGCTTCGGCAATTCCTGCACCACCACCAGAAACGATAGTGTGAGGAAGCGAGCGCCAACCACCATTTGCGTAAACGGCAATTACGTCGGTCGTAGAGTTATAGACAAGATGACCCTCAAATGTGTTTTCAACTGCTGGGAAACTTGAAACAACCTGAAATCTGGCGTTAATGAGTTGATTTTGATTTAGGTCAATATTTGTAAGAAATTTTTGTGCCATTTTTTACTCCACCTTACGTGAGATATGCTTTTCCAGAAAATGCCGCAGAGAACAGGACAGTAATCTGAGTATTACTATTGTATTGTACCTCACCAAATACGTGGGTATCTGCAGAGTCCACAATGGTTACCTGCGGCTTGCCTCCGAGTGCATGAGTTATGACCCATGTTGCTGATGCGGTGCCCTGAGTGAATTCAAGTCTGTTTGTAAAGGCGGCAGAAGGAGACGTTGAGCGCACAACAACAAGGTTTGGTGCATCCTGGTCAACGGTTACAACGTTTGGAGTATCTTGATAAACGTTTACATTGTTTGGAACCGTATTACTCATCGTGTTACCTCTGGGGAAAGAGTAAATGTTCCCTGTATCACCCGTGATACAAGCCCGTTAGAGGAAATGATTTCAAGGTCATAAACCCCACTAGAAGTAAGAGCCGCCGTGTCTGTGGCACTTATGGATAAGTTTATTAATCCAGAAGCACCATTAAGGGAGATTCTTCCATTTTCTGTTGTCAATGTAATAAGCGGAGTTGTTGAATCAACCGTTCTTCTGACCTGCATCCGTGCCGTATGGTTTGTTAGGGGATAAGGCTCGTATTCTGCCGGGTTTGCTTCTGTCGGAGTTCTTGGCTGCTCAAGTGCTATGACGCGCCCAAAACTAGAACCTTGCTGACAGAGTATGTTGTAATTTCCTGCAATCATTTTTCCACCCGCATTACGTTTATTTGGATATACATATTGTGCCTCATACAGTCATCACAGAACAGCAGTACCGAGTACGCCATAAATAGGGTCGCCAAGGGTAAGCGTGAACTTCTCTACCACCCTATGAGTAATTGAATACCCAAGAGGTCTTGCTGGTTCAACGGCGGCCAATACTTCCGGGGAGTCAGTAAACTCAGCAAAAGTCAAACCTGTTGTACCGAGAGTAATTGTTCCTGTTGTTGTCAGGGTGAATGCTTTACCACTATTAATAGTTCCTTCAGCAACAAAGAACAGCGCACCTTTGGCAACTTCTAATGCGGAAACTGCGTCAAAGTCGGTCGCACGACTAGCCGCCCCAGAGGCAGCAACTATATATACACCATTTTCTGCTGGGGCTGATTGATTCTTCAGGAGAACACGGTCACCGGTAACGAGGGTTTTGCCGTCAAAGTTAGTCACACCATTAACTAAACCTCCTGTAGATATGTTCACATTAGCAGTGCTTGCTAATCTTACTTTTGTTCTGATATCAAGACCCGGGGTTTGACTACCAACCGTAGTAATTCTTATAGCCCAAGGGTTGTTGTCGTGTCTTTGACTGATAATTACAGATTTTGTTCCAGTGAGAACAAATTTTGCGGCCTCTCGTATTGCGGACTGAGTTCCAGCACCACGACCATATCCAGCAGGATAAAGTTGCCAGGTCTTAAACGCGGCTAGGTCGTTATTTCCTATAATTCCAGTATTGTTTAAATATATTTGATTTTTAATTTTATTTCCAGAAAACTGCATCAGCCATTCTCTGTTTTCATTTCTTACATGTTGATAATCAACTAGCCTACTTTTACTCTCGTACGTATCAAAAGTGGTATTTGGTGGTATTTCTCTTCTGTCGTACCTGAACCATTCACTATACAAAAACATGGTGTCGGCTATTGCGTCAGTTAAAACATCTACAAATCTAAAAAATGGATAGGTTGGGTCAACTTCCCTGCTGTCGTAATCCTGATAAAAATCAGGAATATAAGAACGCATGCTTTGTATGACTGGAGAGTTTGCCCACGCAATATCGTTTACCAAGTTAGGTGTTGATATGCGAACATTTTTGCCGTTGTGGTTTGAAATAGTCAAAACAACTTTGTAATTAGTACTTGCTGGAGCGTTATTTGCAATCGTTATCTGGTTTGACCTTACGGCCCCCCATGCTCCACCTTGGATTGTTCGCGTGTTTCCAGCGTCTACTAATCCGTTGGCATCGTAGAGAGCGGCATTTATGGTGAAACTTTCATCTTCCGAATAGGCAACACAACTGAATACAAAAATGCCTCCCCTATCGGCTACTTCAAAAACATTATTTACATTCAGTGTCATGACTACGGGCGCTACACGACCTGTAGACATTTCAATAACGTAATGAGATGACCAGTAGAAATCGTCTCCGGTTACGTTTAGCGAAGCAGTACCGATAGGGTCGGTGCTAACAACCGTCCAGTCATGGTTGGCGATTACGTAACTTAAAGGTATTGAGCGATTTGTCTCAATACTATAAGTTCTTAGCGCGTTTTCGTCTAATAGTCTTTGTAGTGTTTTCATTCATCTACCGACACCAAAGTAACCGTCGTATTTGCAATGACCAAAGACGGCAAGGAACCCTTTTTTGTAAAAAGAACATTTCCGCTACTACTTGTTCCACCGGAGCCAGGAGTGACGGTTAAGGACTGAACATATAAAACTCCAGGAACTGAAGATGCTATGGAATAAAATTCAGAAAGTTTTATTCCGTCTGTAAATCTATAGTTAATTGGGGAAAAGTAATTTGTTAAAACAGTTTCAACGTTTTCCTGAACTACAGTGCTTTCGTAAGAAGAAGAATGCGCCACCTCAACGCTTACAGTAAGAGTGACGATGTTTGCATCACGGACTTCAAGTTCAAGACCGGCAACGGTTCTATCTTGAAGGTCAATTAAAACATCTGATTTTTGGTCAATAGTTAGAGTCTTGTTAATACCGTATACGAATACTGTTACATATCCAGGCTCATCTGCATCTGCCCACTCAAGTCCGCTTGCAGAATTTGTAAGGTCATATGCTTTACACCTACTTACCGTTGAGGCAAAAGTAGACAATACATATCCGTCAATTTGAGATGCGCGAGCAAAAGAAGAAGACAGTGAACCGAGAAACTGTACAGACCTATTTAAAAACTCTTCAGTTGATTCAGGGCTTGTGCCGTTGCTGACAAAATCATCAACCTTTGCTCCAATTATGTTTGATGTTGGAGTATCAATCTCCAAATCAGTTCCTACTGGAATTGGCAGGATTACCCCCACGTCAAGTGCTCGTGCTTCCACTACTTCGGTGGGTAGTGCTTCCGTTCCCGTATAAACAACCGCAGGAATTGTTGCTTCTTCTGTTGTTTCAAAATAAACAGATTTCTGTTCTCCAAGGAATTCATAGTCATATCTAACGATTGTTCCTTGTGGGACGATTGTTCCGTCATAATCAATGCATGTGAATTCAACATCAATAACTGCCTGAGAACCTTCATTTATCTCAACACCCATCATCGCCACCAGACCGGCCATGAGCCTGTCGGGAAGTCTATTGATTGCGGAAATATTCAGCGCTGATATATATGAAACAGCCTGGAGTATTGCGTCTTCTGGCGTTCCCTGTCTTGGCTGAAATTCGGGTAGCGCAATTTTTGCATACTCAATTGAGTCCAAATAAACATCGGTTGGAGAGACGTCAAAAGGGACTAAGTAAACATATTCTGAAAAATCTATTGGCATACCAATTACCCACGCAACTTAAAGGAAAATTCTACACTAAGCCCACCGTTTGCAGTAAACGACGGGTTTATACCAGTTATATCTACTTCGGGAACAAACCTCGCAGCATTGATTATGAAGTCTTCTGGTTCAATCGGAGTAAAAGATGGGTCAAGAATGCCGAACTCTGGAGTTATTGGGTGCTCCCCTGGCTCTGTAAGTAAAGAAATCGTCAAGATTTGTTTGTAGAAATCAAAGGTTCCTTCTTCCAGCCGCTTGAGTCCGGTATCGGTAAATTTAATTGGGAAGGAAAGACAGTCCATCTCTGTATTATCCCATACCATCATGGCTTTGTTGCGCTTCTACAGGATTAACCCAAGACAATGTTTCTTCATCCCAAACCCATAGCCCGTCAAGTGGTCTTTCTACTGGAGGGAACCATTGACATGTGTCTTCGTTTAACATCCAAGAAGGAAATGGTTTAGGTGGAATAAACGCATCTTTGGTGCTGTCGTAGGTAAACCCTATGCCTGCGTAATTTTTTCGGAAGTTTCCGTTGTATGAAGTTTGAACCCATACACCACCAAGAAGGGAGGAGCAAAACAGGATTCCCACTTCTTCTGATTCAATACCGTTGTCAAGGCAGTCTTCATTAGCAACAAATATTACTTGTGCAACTATATTGTTTTCATCTATTTCTGCAAAATGCGCCATTACAGTCGGTACCTAACCCAGACCATGCCAGTGCTTCCGTTTCCACCAGTAAAATAACCGCCTCCGCCGCCTCCGCCATAGTTTGCATCTCCGTTTGTGCCGACACCCCCCACGCCAGAAGCGTTTCCTTTTCCTGTTCCTCCGCCGGAACCGCCAAGCGCAACTCCTCCGTTGTTTCCTCCGCCTCCGCCTCCGCCTCCGCCTCTACCTACGAGGGCGGCAGGGTCGGCCCAACCTGACATATACGGAAACGCCTGTGCAGGGCCGCCGTAGCCCCCTGTTTCGTTCGGATTAGCGTTACCGTTATTTCCTGCCCCTCCAGCACCGCCTCCTCCGCCACCGTTGTAGAAACCGCCCGCCCCACCGTTGTATCCGCTCGTAACATTAATTGTCGCTAGTCCTCCGCTTGCAAATCCGCCGCCACCGCCTCCCGAACCGCCAGAATTTCCCTGAGTACCAATCGCTCCACCTGCTCCTCCTCCAGCGACAGATACCCCCAAAACGGAAGAAGCAGTTCCATTTGTGCCAGCGGCTCCGCCGCCTCCGATGACGACTGGATTAGTTCCCGATATGCGCAATACGGTTTCAACTTTTTTCCCACCTCCGCCTCCGCCTCCGCCGCCGTTTCCGTCTCCTCTTCCTCCACCTCCGCCCGACAAGAGCATCACTTCAACGTCGTCACAGCCAGAACTAACAACAAAGTTGGAGAGAGCAGTGAATACGTGAACCCTATATCCGTTGTAATCATAGGTGGTGCCACCAGTGGCGGTAATTTTGTTTACGGTAGGCGTTCCAGAGAATGTATTGTTTGTAAAACCAGCACCATTAGTTGCTCTAAATGTAACAGTGTATGCAGTCTTTGAAGTTGGCGTTCCAGACAATGTAAGAACATTATTGCCGTAACTCCAACTCACACCAGTAGGAAGTGAACCACTGTTAAGTGAAACTGTTGCTACTGGAGCAGATGTTATTGAAATCGTTTGTGAAGCATACACACCATAAGTAAATACAGGAGTTGTTGCTTCCCATACTGGTTTAGGTAAGTGACCGCTAGATACGATTCCGACTGTTGATGGCATTACCCAAGGTCTCCAACGAGCAAGTATTCATTGCTTGCGATGCAAATAATGGATGCGGCCGAATATTGCGCCCGAAGGGTGTATGCAGGGGTTCCTCTTAGTGTTGCTCCAGATACACCAACAGTGAATGTTCCGGCGTTTAAACGAGCAAGGTCTACTCGTTGACCAACGGCAAAACCAGTAGAACCAGTTAAGGTAAGAGTGCAGGCGGCAGTATTGTAAAGCAACTTTCCCACACTTGACGATGTTAAGTTTCCGGTAGTGAATGCCGCAACAGTCTGTGCTGCTGTCCAATCACCAGTGGGTGGCGTTGCTACATTTACCCAATTTGTTCCGTTGTACTGAAGCATTTGTCCGGCAGTAGGAGTGGTCAAATTTGGGGTAAATATGTCTCTTGCGTTTACGTAGCCAAGTACGTACATTTCGTCGTTGGACATGCTTGTAAAAGCGCAAAGAACCTGCTCATCCGCAACTAGAGGGCTATTCGTGTTTGAATTAGCAACTCGTAGTGGACCTATCGTGTTTCCAAGTTTTGGTATTGATACGAACACCCTTCCATCGGCAGCAACTGTTTTTACAATGCCTACATAAATACCGCCCATCGGGCTTGGATGCGAAGAAGCCTTGCTTCTACTGACTACGTTAACCACCACAAACTCCTATGTATGGGACCACTGCTGGCGCATATGTAATTAGATTAAGCCATGATGCCTGAATAGTGCTCAGGTTTTGAGCATATGTAACTGCATCAGCAATATTGCCACTAGCAAATTTTCCTAAATGTTTTCCCGTAGTTAGGTAATATTTACGAGCATCTGCGTCTTTGTATATTCTGCCGTTAATAATTGGCGTGTACACAACTTCATGAAATCCGTCATTAAACGATGAACTTAAAAGTGTACTAGTAGACCCGTCAGCATTCTTTACCAAAGGTCTAGCAGTTAGAGCGATATTTCCAGCCACAATAGGAGTGGGGCCAGATGTCGGGTAAAGATTTGCAGGAAGTCCTGCTGTTGTTATCTGTAACTCTGTTGGATAAACAGGCGCATTAACTGTCCACGGCTTAGCGGTTTTATTAAGTATGCTTTCTGCTGATTTTGGAAATCTGTTTTTAATAACATTTTTTTGTACTTCAATTAATATCTCTATATATTTTTTGGCTTTTTCTTCAGTAAGAAATATCCCATGATGCAAATCCTCTGATTCATACTTTGTTTCTGCTTCTGCTGTCGTTAGTACTGTTGGAACATTGTCACACCAGAGACGTTCTGTTATCACAAACACTCCAGCAATTGAAAATGACCACGAAGCATAAGTTCCAGAACTTCCAATTGTGTCGCACGTCATTGTCAAGGTAGTTCCTGAGACCGTAACAATACCTTCCATAAATCTTGCTGAGTTTGCTGTATTTGATGCACGAACTCTTTGACCAGTTGCGAATTTACTTCCAGCAGTAATCGTGAACACTTTTGAACCAGTGCCGATTGCCAGTGATGTTGTTGAAGTGATTCCCGTATAGCCAGTAAGAACGTTTGTGTCCGGAATGCCCGCTATGACTGTTGGGTAAACATGGGGATACAGAGTTGGACCTGCAAGGGCTCCGTACTCATACGCAAGACTTATGGGTCTATTGTAGCAATCTATATTTCCCGCAACTAAAATATCTACAGGAAACAATTTAGAACCTTTAAAGGAATTTAAGTCTGATTCTGAAATCGGATAAGTCTGAAGTCTTCTAGAGTTTGGAATTTTTGCAACATTTTGAGGGCCAACTGGATTTATGGTTGTTCCAACTCCAGAAAATTGTGGGGTTCTTTCACTAAAAGATGGAAGACCCACACTTGTAACCCCAAGCCTTGGCGAAGGTTGAAAATACTGACTGTTGAATATTTTACCTATTGGTAGTTGGGGTATTTTCGGTTCTTTGCCATTTACTTTTAATCTTTCTGGTGTTCTGAACTCAACAGCAACAGGGTCTGTTATTTGTTCCCCAAAAGCAACGCTAGTAATTAAATAAAACTGACTCATATTAGGAACGTTATTTATTCTTATCGTCATTCCTGGTCTTAGTTGAACGCCGTTGGCTCGCGAAACAAGCAAGTTGCCAGAACCCTCTAACGGGTCGTTACCGGAGTCTCGTAATGAAGGAAGACTTAATACCTCAAATATTCTATTATTTTCCTTATTTATTGGAGCGTATTCCATCGGTATGTAAAATTTGTCCGGATACTTTTCGGGAAGTTTATTTTTACCAATTATTGGCTTACCGTTTTTTAATTTTATTTTGCCTTCAGTTTTTACGGTTCCCCACTTGTACATGAGCCATTGATGTGTTCCAAAGTACAAAGTTCCATCAGCAACAAATAAAACATACTGAGAATTGTCGGCAATACTTTTCATTACGGTCCACACAGAGTCCTGTTGACCATCTCCTGAGTTTTTAGAAGCGCTTTTTATTCTTGCGCTTTTTTCACCAACAAACTTAAGACCATATTTAATTGCTGCTTTTTGAACAAAGGTGTAGCCGGAACCACCAATGGAACCTGGCTTTTTATCTCTCTTCATTTGTTGAATTGCTTTTGGCATAGCCTCAATGGTCCACTGGGGAGATGCGCTCCCTTGCTGCTGGACACTGGCCGAAGAAATTTCGTACACGTGTCTCAATCTGCTTATTATTGGCTCAGAAGTACCGGAGGAAGAGTTGGCAACTCTAATGTTTGATATTGAAGCAGTTTCATAAACAACATCACGACCAATAATAAAATAATTATTAGAAGCCATTTCAAATCCAGGGTCAATTATGGTAAAAGACAATTGACTAGCCATATCCATCGTGTAACTAACATTTAACGTCAGCAAGTTTGACGCCACTGTCGCCATTTGTTTTTGTGTTAAGTCGCCTATTTGTAGAGATGTTGATGTAAACATTTTTACCTAGATTATGGAGTTTTTTCTGGAGTGGCTACTGAGCCTGCTTGTGGAAAAAAGAATGGAGTAAGGAGTCCGTTTTTTGGTTCTACAGGTTTGCAAGGTTTTGGTTTGCAAATTTTTGGTACAGGATTATCTGGAGTCAATGGAGGAAGAGCGATAATGTCTCTAGCAATAATTGGATATTCATTCAAAGTTATTGAAACTTCTGCTGCTGCCATCCTGCGACCGTTTGGCGTCATTCTTGTTGCGGTAATTGACATGTCAGCAATCACCCATTGAAGATTTCGTGTGTTGTTTACGTACGGAAATCTAAAAGATGTAGCGGTTAATGTATTTAAATTATGAAGAACTACTGGGTATGGTCCACCACCCATTGCTCTTAAATTTTCTATTTGTTCATCAATTGAAACGTCAAGACCGTCATTTACTACTGTTGACTTAGCAATATTTGTGTTTGCATTGACTATGTCTGTTCTCTTACCGGAAACTAAAAATCTAAAACTGCACTTGGTCAAGTTGTACTTAGACCAATCAACCATTGCATAGTTTCCACTTCTTTCAACTTCGTTCCATACTGAAGCGAGTTGAGTAAATTCAAAACTATTAGGAATTATGTCAAATACGTGAGTTCTAATTATTCTTTCACGAGTATTGTTAACTGAATTAAAATCTGTAATAGTTTGCTGTATGTATGGAAGGTTTGTATTTTGTCCACCAATTCTTCTGTCGGGCAAAAAATTTAAAACCGCAGTTGATTCTCCAGTGGGAGGAAGTTGCCCCCTTCTTGCAGGAGTCGCGCTTGGGTTTCTTACGGCTGCTGGGGCTGCTGGGGCTGGGGATGCGGATGAGGCTAAAAAGGCTGAGTAATTTGCCCAACCAGCGTGCGCAGCCATAGTTTGAGCCTCGTTCATACGTGACTGACCACCACCACCTGGTGCAGGTGTTCCTGGAGCGGGTGCTGTATTTGCCAATATTCTTGCTGTTGCTGCGGATTGTGCGGTTGGGTTTGCGTTAGCAAATGCGCCATTGGATGCTATAGTCAACCAGTTCACCACTTCTGCCCTGCCAGTAACTGGATTAGTAACAACGTTCACCAACCTGGAGTCGGCACCAGTTGAGGCTACTGTGGTTGTTGATTCCGCAATTGCTGGTTCACCTTTTATGAACTTAAAATCAGATTCAGTAATACCGATAAATATGAAAGAACCCCAATTTTTGTTGTAACTAGTTCCTCTGTTCAGTCTTTTTAGAACTACATCAGTTGTGTATTCAACCTTTGCTCCAGCGCCAGTAACTGTTGATGGTTTGTCTCTAGACTTTCCGGAGTTAACAAGAACTTTGTATGGAGTTCCTGGTTTCAGTGTCAAAGGGTTAACCGTTGCCCAGACTGGTTCTTTATTTAATGTTTTATACGAAGTACATACATAAGTAACAAGAGTTATTGGGTCGTCTGCGTATTTTCCTGGAACTTGGTTATCAAATGCTTTTTTTCCTTTTTCCCATAAAAGAACACCGCTGTCTGAATAAAATCTAATTGGATTTTGATAGGAGTTTCCCTCTTTTGACATTATCTTCTCTCCGAGTTAGAGCGTTCAATTTCTTTTACTTTTTGCATGACCATGTCTGCTATCTCTTTTGCAGAAGCATTCTGATTACCAGTTACATAGAAGTTGTACTCATTGCCTCTTCCAGCAGAACTTGTAACTAATGGTTGCTGAGGCAAACCGGCAACCGGCATTCCAGTGTCACCCATTGCGCCAGAACCAGGAACAACATGAAGATGTCTTGCTTGATTGACTCCGTGGAATTCAGCAAAACCACCAGTTGACCTTACAAGGGATTGATATTGACCAAGGTTTTGTCCAACTAGGTCATACGCTCTTCCTGTTACATGGTCGGAGTTTATAGAACCAAGACCGGTAGTTCTATACGAAGAAGTAACGGTTCTTTTGCCAGTTAATGCGCTATTCATTGATGCGTGGCGACTCATTGTTTGAGAAAGACGGCTTGATGTTGTGTCGCCGAACGCCTGTCCACGAGGTGTTCTCGTGTCCTCATCCTTTGGCTTCGTGTTCCACCATGTCGGAGGAGTGCTATACCAAGAGGGGGTTGCTTTGTCTGTTTCGGAGAAGAAGATTTTCATTTGGTCAATCAATTCAGTTGTCTTTTTTCCAATTTCTTCAGGAAGTTTTGTTGTGTCCAAAGTTGCCTGTTTGCTCGCTGTTGTTGTTGCTAATCCACCCATGCCAATAAGTTCAAGTAGTGCTTTTGATGCGTCTCCACCTGCTGCTTCAACCAAATTTTTACCAGCAACACCAGTGGGTAATTTAAATCCCGCATCTGCAATCTCTGCAAATTTGGCTTGCTGTTCTGGAGTCATTGCCTTGAATCGTTTTGTGAATTCGGCTGCGTTAACTGTTTTGCCACTGCCGCCTTCTTCTAGTGCGGTGGCATTAAATTGCGCTGCATATTCATTTCCTAGTTTCGTACCTGTTTCATCAAGGTACTTAATAAATGTTTCATTTTTAGCAAAGTTAAGTTTATTCGGGTCAAGATTCTCAAAAGTTCTACCCTTTTTAAACGCTCCACCTTGCTCGTAGTCTGCACGTAATTGTGCGAAAGAAGTTCCTCCTTCACCAAAGTAGGAAGTGTAGTTTTTAATCTGGTCAGATAGATATGTATTCATATCTTTTTCTTTAACTTTTCCACCGCCTCCTTTTGCTAGTTCCCTTAACGACTCTGCTCTTTCGTCAATTATTTGGGGAGCATCAATTGCCTTATTTCGTGCATCAAAAAGTGAAGTCCCATCTATGACTATGCTTGTTGTTGCTGCCGCTAATTGCTGAGCAGTTTTTACCGTAGCCAAACCAAGTTCTTTAAGAACTTCAGTAAAGTCTTTAGTGCTGTCCATTAAGTTGACGCCCATTGTTTTAGCAAGGGCTATGTTTTCCTGGTCGGATTTTCCTGTGATTTTTGCTAAAGCATCAAGACGGCTGTTGTAGTTTTTCTGAAGTGGAGCCATTGCTTTTTCGCTGACTTCCATATCCGTACGCATTTTTCTCAAAGCCTCACCAGGCTTCTTCATCATGTCTTTATATTGTGTTTCGGAAATTTTAGTTCCGTACTTGGATTGATTTCTATAAATATTGGTTAATGTTGATTCTTGCTTTTGTCTATCAACATCTTTTTTGTTATTTGTTCCAAACCCAAGAGGGTTCAAGACTCTGTTGTCTAAAAGGCTCTTGCCACCAAGTTTGGAAACAATTCCAGCAGTCAGGTTTCCAACGATGTCCATGTTCATCGTGGCTCCGCCAATAAGTTTTCTTGCAAGTTTTGGCATTCTTTTCCCGGTTGCGCTTTCAAACGCTAAACCAAGTTGTCCGCCAGTTGCGCCACGGTTAAGAACGTCTGGAACTATGCCAGCATAGTTTTTTCTATTTAATGGCACTCCTGCCGTATCTGCAAGAAGATTTTTTTGATATTTTGATGCAGTTCCCAAAATATCTCTTGTTGCACTTCTACCAACACCTGTTTCTTTACGTGTTGCATCAAGAGCAAATGAAAAAGAGTTATTGATAATGCTTTGCGCCAATTCACCAGCAGCCGCTTTTGACTTTTTTACTTCTTCTTTTTTCTTATTGAGCGTTCCCATAATTCCACCAGAAACAGCACCAACAAGACCACCAATAATCGCACCTGCTGCTGTACCAATAACTGGGACAAAAGAACCAATCAATGCACCAGCAGCGGCACCTCCAGCAAGACCACTAACCGCACCGCCTGTTGCAGTTTTTGATTTCATTGCAGTTCCAAGACCCGCTACAGCGATACCTGCAAGTGGGTTCATCGCTCCTACGGCACCACCTAAAGCAAGCGCTCCTTGTGCCTCTGCTGGGGCAAACTGAGACATTGCTCCGAGGGCAAGACTTGTTCCCATTCTCGCCATCTGCGAGCCCTGAAACTGACCCATAGCCTTTGCTCCTTTGGACATGGTCGGACCAGAACGAGCAGCACGGTTAGCAGCGGCTCTTTGTCTTAGTTTTGCACTACGAGTATAAACTTCATTTCCATATTTGTCAGTTTTTGTTTCTGTAGCCCGTCTCTGCTGGTACATCTCGTCCGTTTCAGCAGGCCTAGTAAATGTATCGTAAGAGAAAGTTTTATACTTGTTGTAAGCGCGTACAGCGGCTCTTCTTCCTCTGGTTCTTTGCGGACCATGAATAAGGCTTGGTTGATACCCTGGATGTCCAACCATTGGCATTTGAGGTCCAGGAAGTGGCGTACCAGGAGGAAGCGGTGTGTTGTAATAACCTGGATAAGTTGATGGGCCAAACCCAGTACTGTAAAAACCGCCTAACCCAGGACCGGTAGGGGGAGGAAAGCCACCTGTTCTTGACGAAAAACCACTTCCAGTTCCGGCGTAATAGGCTCCAGTTGTTCCCAACGAACCACCACCAGTTACTCCACCACCTCCGCCTCTTGGGGCGTAACCACCAGGCGTTCCGCTGGTGACAATTGTTGCATTAGGGGCGTTGATTGTTGCATTTTTCGTGACAGGGCTTGCTGTCCAGCCACCCTTTGTGCCCTTCATTGCGTTCAATCCACCACGAACAGCAAGGAGCGTTGCGAGTGCTCCTACGGTTCCCCCGCCACTCAATGACCGCATACCTTTTATGAAACTTGTCATTTGGCTGACCATTGCAGAAATACCATTGACAACATCGTTGATAAATGGCATTAAATCCTGTAGCAACTTTTTCATTTCTGCTTGAAACTTCATTATTTCACCAATGAGTTCACCAATTCTGTCTCCGAACTCAATCACGGTTGCTTTGTTATTTACCAGCCAATCGTTGAACTGTCCAAAACTTGATGCGGCAATATTTTTGACATGCACCCAAATTGCGCCAAACATGCTTTCAATTACACGCGCACCCTCTATGAATGGCCTGAGTTTGTCAAGCGTGGAATCCCAGCCATATTTAAACTCTTTCCACCACCCAGCCATCTTGTTAAACATTCCAGTAACAGAGCCAAGGTTTTCGTTAATCAAGTTAACCGAAAGGTCTGTGAGTTTTTGCACCATGCCTACAAGGCCGTCAAGCATTGATGTCATGCCAAATCTTTGTGTACTGCCTGAAATCTTTGCAAAGCCACGGCTGAGGATGCCAAAAATCTCAAACATTGATTTCTTGATTGGTTCCAGAAGCGGTTGACCCATATCTCCAAACTGAACCTTGAGAAGATTGAAGTATCCTTTAAGTTTATTAATCAAAGTTCCAGATACTGCTTCAAACTGGCCTTCAAGGCCAGCCGCCTTTGCAAGTTCACCAGACGTAATCGCCGCCTCAAGAGATTTCTTGTTATTGATTTTTAGGTCTTTGAATGCTTTGTCAACTTTTGCTTTATCGGGAAATAGTTTTTGCGCAGAAACCTTGGCCTCGGAAAAAGATTTCTTTGAATCCTGAAGCAACGCAACCAAGTCTGCTGCTTTTTTTATTCCTTCTTCAATCGGTTGGCCTGCTGAAGCAAAGTCCATAAGGCCCTTTAGGAGTCCTTGACTCTTTCCTGTGAATGTTGAAGTTTTGGAGATAGTCGCAAAAGCGGCGTTTAAGTTTTCTACACCGACAGAAGCAAGGCCTACGTCAGCATGAAGGCCACGCATTACTTGTCTTGTTTGATTTAAACTAGAACCAAACTGGCCCTTGCTTGTTGTTTTGTATGCAAACATTGCCGCTTGCTGTTCACGTATTGCAGCCGACGCAGCAGCAGCCGCAGCCACCACAGCGGTCATACCAGCAGCAAGTGGACCTAGGGTAGACCTCATGAGTTTCATGGCCCCATTGCCCAAAACAAATGCAGCATGGACTCCAAGCATTGCAGCGCCCATCAGTGCCATTTCTATTGTGGCACCCTTTAGAGACAGGCTTAGACCTTTTAGCCCGACAGTTCCAACCATCTTGATTGCTTTGTCAAATTGGTCAAACGAGCGTTTCCATTTGACGAGAGTTTTGGTGATTGCACTGCCACCACCTGCTCCGCCTCCTCCGCCAGTACTTGATGCAAAGCCAGAACCAATTTTATTGATTCTTCTCTCAAGTTTGTCAACGGAACTTTCAACGCTTTTAAGTTGCGCCTTAGCCCTGGCGGCACCGTCTACATCAATCTGTAGTTCAATTTTCGCTTCGGCCATGGGCTACTCCAGAATTACATGAGCGACCAAAGGTTTTTACGCTTTTTGCGCTTTTTGTTGTTCTTCGCGGTCGTTAGAAACCACTTTAGCACAAGCAAGGCGTATCAGCCATTCATCATCGCTACAATCAAGGAGTCTTACGGGGTCTGTTCCAAACAGTTCACCTAATCGCGCAGCAGAGACGATTAGGGGGTCATTTACTAACTCCCCGAAGACTCCGTCGTAGGGTCCGAGGTGTCAATTGTATCCGAATAGCCAGCAGCGTCAAGAATTGCCAACGCAGCGGCTTCTAGGTGAGGGTCAACGCCAAAAAATGCACGAACTGCCTCTGGAATCGGTCTGGTTGTGTCTGTCATCGCAAGGATGTCAGCCGCCGCAAAGTTAAGCGTGTAGCCGTTCTCGTCGTAAACTTCTTCGCCATCAAAAACAATGCCAACAGTCGTGCTTCCGATTACGTAGCAGGAGAACTTAATTGAGTCCATTCCTGCCTTGGTATCTTCTCCGGAGTTCTTGCGCCACTGACGCAACTGATGCTGCGTAATGTTTGGACTAATGCGCAAAGAAACACCTGGACGCTCTGGGACGTCAAGGCGAACGACTGGTCTTTCAACCTTCTTCTGAATCACGTCTTTAAGTCGTGAAAGAACATTTGGTTCTTCAATCTTTTGAATTGATGGACTCTTTGGCTCAGCCTTCTTTGGTGAATCAGGCTCTGTATAAAGGGAGTTGTTTTCTGTCATAACAGCACATTAGCACAACATCAGATGAGCGGTGCAACTAGGCTGTAAAACGTTTATTTAATTTTTATACAACGCCTTGAACAGCGAACGTAAGGGCAAA
>Ga0247723_1001043_pt1 | contig 16853 bp, 19 predicted proteins | sample MSEWelMarce5H_FC_FD_189079 | JGI IMG/M metagenome (GOLD analysis project Ga0247723, IMG submission 189079) | Subsurface sediment microbial communities from gas well in West Virginia, United States - MSEEL Well Study Marcellus 5H_FC | ecosystem: Environmental > Terrestrial > Deep subsurface >...
ACCATTATGTGTGTATATATCATTACGATCAACAACAAAATGTTTACCATCAACTTCAATAACACAATCAGTATTTAAAATACCATATGACTTACTATAAGGAGATACTCTAGTATTAGCACCAATAGTAAGTATGTTAATACAATCAGAAGAATATATGTACATATTTCCTCTTAGCTCACACATATCTAAAATAGGAGATGTAGAGCTTATTTCAAATTCATCTGCTGTGTCTGTTGTAAAACCTGGTTGCCATACAGAAGGTACTGAGCCTGTAGCAGCTTGAACGGATACTCTAACAGTGCTAGGCGCATAAGTTAAAATACCACTTTGATTTAATGTTAAGTTAGCTGCAACTAATGAGTAACCTAATGATCTAATAACTTTAGCTGTTACTGTTAAACCTGATACATAATTCCATCCTGGTAATGGTTGAAAGGTATTATCTGCAGAAAGACTGCCATATAAACAATATAATGGAGTAGTAGCACCATTGTTTAAAATAACAGCATATCCACCATTAAATAAAGTACCTTGCCAATCACTGTTATTGTATCCAGATGCCGAGCTAGAAAACATAGAGGAAGTATTTCCAGCAGAATCTACTCTAACTATATTTCCATTTTTAGCAAATATATTATAACCTGTATCTGGCCTTCTCCAATGAATTCCATAGTCAGGTGCAATAGCAACAGTTCTGGAAGTGGTTTCCCCAGTAGTTGCTTGTACAGACTCGTCATCAAATCTTATATTTAGTACGTCTGTAAAAGTGTTCATTGGTAGGATCATAGGAGGCATATCTGCGTTCCACCCACCCCTACCAAATTGTTCTATAGGTGTAGCCATTAGGTTCTTCCTTTGTTTTGTTTCCTATTAGGGGTCTTCTACGGTTGTAAGCCTTTAAGGTAGACTGTCTTACCATTTTGTTTTGTAGCAGTTAAACATTCACATTTAAGGTTATTAGGGTCATATGATACATGTACCCATCCTGAGTCAGGTATTCCTTGAGTATAAAACTCAAGAATTAATTGTGTGAATTTAAAATTATCTTTAACATACTGGGCTAAGTCGCCATTAGCTACACCTGATACTTCAATATCTGCTGCCATACCTTTACAATGATCTGATGTTTTAGATCCACCAACAGCAGCATTAGATTCAGGTGAACGATAAGCACTATTAACAGTTACTTTACCATAATGATCTCTTACTGGTTGTAATACTTTTTCACATAATGTTTTTAAGTTAGCCGTAGCTGCAGAATCAGGTGTGTTATCTAATCCTAATCTTGTAGCTGTGTCTGATCTAGATAATTCTTTTAAAGAAAAGTTAGTGCTTAACTGGGTCATTTAATTTATCCTTAATTTCATTATATTGACTAATACAAACATTTAATTTACGAATAGCACTGTCACCTTCAGCTACTATTGAGATAAGATCTTGAGCAACCTGTCCGTTAAGTTCGGCTCGTGTTTCTCCTGAGTTACTTCCGCTGGAAGTGGAGGCATCTGAGGTGGTTGATACACTACAGTCGGGGGCTTTGGTGGTGACAGGAATGAACAACTTGCGTTCACCATTAGCAACGGCAATACGAAGATTAGTAATTTTCTTTTCAGCATCTTTTTCTTTCTTTCTTAATACAGTAGCATATGTTGCTGCTACCTCACCCATTTGTTTTTCTTTTTCTCTGGCAACATCATTTGCAGCAGATACTTGTAATGCTGTTTCTACTCCTGCATCATAGCTACCTTTCCAGTATCCTAATCCAAGGGCTACCACAATAGCTATAATACATGCTAATATTGTCTTCATTATTCGTGCATCTTCCCTCTTGTATATGCTTGAGCTGCCATAAATGCTACTACAATAGTAGTCATACCTGCACAATAAGTAGTTAATAAACCTGTTAATGCAGATACTTTATCTAACATAAATAAACTAGAACCAAAAAGAAGAGTAAGTAATACAGGTAAACCTAAAGCAAACCATGCCATAATGCGCTGTTGATCAGCCATCTTATCCATGTTTTCAATCATCATCATTCGTTCAGAACGAGCTAATTCATCGTCACTTACAATACCATCTTTGTTATTATCAAATTGGTTATATACTGAGTCTTTTTCTAACTGTTTCATTCATTATCCTTTGATTTTGATTGTTTACGTTCTATTTGTTTTTGTATTTGTTCTGTCTTTTGAAGAATTGTTTTAGCCCTAAGTTCTGTTTCATATGCTCTGGAAAATAATATAGCATTTATAGGTAATAATATAGCAACTAATACAGCAGCAGCAACCCATCCTAGATACCACATTGGCGACTCCTCTAATGGATTAGGTACAGGAACCACAGGTGGAGGTATCCAGCTAGGAATACTATTGCTATCACCCATGCTACTGTTATTTTTGTTTGTTTTTCTAACTGCCTTTGTTGCCATAGCTCCTGCCTCTTCTTGGCTTCTTCCTTTAGCCTTGCTTGGGTTTGCTCTTCTTCAATCTTCTCTCTCATGCTGAACACTTCAGAGTACAGCGCCCCCATTTCTGGTGGGCTTTGGTATACCATACATTCTCTGATTTGAATAACCAAGCTGTCCATTTCTTGTTGTGCCATTACTCGGTTGAGTGCTGACTCCATTAAGTTTTGATCAGGGTCGTAAACGTTCTTTGACTTTTCTTCTTCTTCCCTGATGTGTGCTGCTAATTGTTCTTGGAGCTTAAAGAATTCTGTGAGGTTTTTGACAATATCAATTTTGACTTGAGTCTCGTCAACAGCAACATAATCTGATTTTTTAAATTTGCTAACAGGCTTTGCAGCTTGAGGCTTTGGTTTACTATTAAAGAACCCAAGTAACTGACCCCAAAAACCATGCACCTCTTTACCAATAGCAACAACTTCATCAGCGGTTCTTTTAATTTCAACAAAAGATTCTTTAGCTTGTTTGTAAAGCTCGCAACCAGCTTGAATGTTCTTGACCAAACCAGCCGCAAGAAGGCAGATGCTGATAGGATCAATTTCATACTCCTAATAAATGTTTAACAAATTCTGCTGCAGTACCTGGACCTAATAGTACACATAGCATTACGCCATAAAGTAAATATTCTATTTTAGTCATACGAGCAGCACCATCAGAAAGGCTTTTAGCAATATTTGCGTATCGTTCTGCACACACTTGTTCGTGTGTCATTAATTTAGCTTCTGTTAAAGTTACAGTATTATCTGACATTATCTTGATTCCTTTAATTTTTTAATTTCTTCCTCAAGAGATAATACTCTTTGGGCTAATTGCACACATGCTACTAAGGCAGCATTTCCATATGCAACAGATAAATCTCCATTATCATCTTCTAAAACAGCGTGTTCAAGAACTAAACGAAGTGATTGAGCAGATACACCAACTTGTGTAGCACCATTATCTATACGATCATATACACCATGCTTAACTTGTGATAATTGTTCAACAAAATCAGTAGGTAAATTTTGCCAATTAGTTTTTTTACGTTCATCAGAAGACCCTGACACAGTACCCGTTGCAGTTAAATTTACAACTGTATAACTATTTGCAGTATTTAAAGCATTAGCGGTAGTAGCGGTAGTTGCTGTAGTGGCTGTAGCTGCATTACCTGTACAAGAACCTGAAGAACCATCAATATTAATACCTGTTAATGATTGAGCAGCACTTGCTCTATTAACTGCAATACTAGTTGTACCTAAGTTAAAAGAAGATGTAGTATAAAAACCATTCGTTACAGTAGCAGCATTACCAGTGCATGATCCTGAAGAACCAGTTGTATTTTGGTTTAATGTTGGAAATGTACAATTAGTTAATATACCACTGGCTGGTGTGCCTAATGCGGGTGTAACTAAAGTAGGTGATGTTGCTAATACAACATTACCACTCCCTGTAGTACTATAAGACGTACCCCAAGAACTCCCTGTAGAGTTTACAATACCCGCACCTGGATACGTAAATGTAGAAGGTGCTGCAAATTGAGTAAATACAATACCAGTAGTTCCTACTGTAATAGGTAGCAATGTTTGTTGTACCCAAGAAGTATTTGTGTTAATTGTACCTGACAATACTAAAATAAAATCACCAGCATCAACTTCATTAGTGCCTGTACCAGAAGTATCATAATCTGTTGCACGAGTTAATACCCATGCGGTAGATCCTGAGCCTACATTAGTAACAGTATATACACCATTTTGTGAAGTATCTGTTTGATTTTTAACTAATATACGTTGACCTACAGTTGGTGAAGCACCATCAATAGATAATGTTGCAAATGTAGTTGTTTTAGTTATTGTTGCACCAACACCTGATGTGCCGTTATTATAAGATACTGTGCCTAAATCTGCAGTTGTAGCATAATCACATGCTGCATGAAAGTTAATACCTGATGCAATAGAGTCTACATATAGTTTATTAGCAATATCAGTATCTGCTGAAGGCGAAGTTGACACAGCACCTGTTGTTAAAGCAACAGAAGTAATATCTGTATTTGCACCTGATTTAGCAGCACTTAAATTACTTCTTGCAGTACTTACACTTGCAACATCACTTAAATTGTTAGCTCTGTAATTGTATGTTGTATCAGAACCAGTAGCAGTAACCCCTAAAGAAGTTCTTCCCGTTGTTGCATCTAACCCTGTTGATCCACCATCCCACTTTAATCTATCAGTATATGCTGTATCCCAATTTGATTTACTTGTTGAATCAACAGCTACAGAAATAGATCCCGCACCATTAGTTACAGTAATACCTGAGCCAGCAGTTAATGTGTGTTTTTCCCATAATGAAGTTGTTTCATTATAAATTAATACTTGACCATTAGTAGGGTTTTGAGCAGACACATTGTGTAGCTCATCCATCTCGTAACCATTTTGTACTTTAACAAACAGTTTACCTTGTGTAGGGTGCGCATGTTCAACAACAGCTGCATACACTAAATGCTGTGGTGCATGTGGTTTAGTACCTGTTAAAGTTCCTGCAGTTGTAGGGCTTAAATAAAGTTGTTCGCCATCTGTATAAGCAGACGTATCTATATTAGTAATTAAACCAATAATAGTTACATAGCCATTAGAATTGTTTGCTAAGTCAGCAGTCATCAAACCTAATGTTTGAGCAGATGTTGCATCAGATGTAGCTAACGCTTTAGCTACTGTAGGGTTTTGACCAACAGCACCATTTATATAAACAGCAGTACCCTTAGTAAGAGTTGCACCAGTTGTATTACGAACTAAACAAATAACGTTTGTTGTAGATCCTGAAACAGCAACACTAAGATCTCTTAATGTGCCTGAAGTTGTTACTGCTACACTACCATCGGTAGAAGTAATTGCTTGAATAGCGGTATCCGCTGTTGCACCTTGAGCCGCAGTAGCATAAGCAATGCTATTTGTTGTGGCAGCAGTACCTAATCCTAAATTAGTCCTTGCAGTTGATATACTACTAAGGTCAGATAAATTATTAGCAGCTAATAACACTCCTGCAGCAGATACATAGGCTACTAACCATACAGTACCTGTATATACTTTCATTACAGCATCAACTGTATTAAAATATAATGCGCCTGTTAATAAAGCATTACCATCATTGTCTACTGTGGGGTCAGAAGTTTTTGCACCAAGATATCTATCATCAAAAGAATCATATGAAGCTGCTGCTGCTAATGCAGAAGTATTAGCATTACTAGCAGAAGTAGAAGCACTAGATGCACTAGATGCTGCATTACTTGCTTGGGTAGTTGCTATACCTGCTTGAGTAGTAGCTGTTGAAGCACTAGCTGTTGCACTACTTGCTTGAGTAGTAGCTATTCCTGCCTGAGTAGTTGCAGTTGTTGCACTAGTAGAAGCAGAAGATGCACTTGCAGCAGCATTTGTTTCAGAAGTAGCAGAATTAATTGCTGAAGTATTAGCAGAAGTAGCACTATTAGAAGCACTAGTGGCATTTGTTGAAGCGGAAGATGCACTAGAAGCAGCATTAGTTGCTGATGTTCCTGCTGCGGTGGCTGACCCAGATGCGCTTGTAGCACTAGCAGATGCGTTAGATGCCTGTGTAGTAGCCGTTGAAGCACTAGCAGAAGCAGAGGATGCACTAGCAGAAGCAGATGATGCGCTTGTTGACGCATTAGAAGCTTGCGTAGTGGCTATACCCGCTTGAGTAGCAGCGGTTGTTGCTGATCCAGAAGCAGAAGTAGCACTATTAGAAGCATTAGTTGCTGATGTAGATGCTTCACTTGCTTTTGTGGTAGCCGTACTTGCTGATGTACTTGCTGACGTAGCTGAATTAGAAGCATTAGTTGCTGATGTAGCAGCACTACTTGCAGATGTTGCTGCATTACTTGCTGATGTAGATGCCCCACTAGCAGATGTTGCAGCATTAGTAGCAGAAGTAGAAGCTGCAGATGCGCTTGTAGCGGAAGCAGTTGCGCTAGTTGAAGCTGCAGTAGCTTGTGTTGTAGCAGTTGTTGCTGAAGTAGAAGCATTGCTTGCAGATGTTGCCGCATTAGTTGCGCTTGTAGAAGCATTAGAAGCAGATGTTCCTGCAGATGTAGCTGATGTTGAAGCGCTACTTGCAGAACTTGCTGCCGCTGTAGCACTAGCCGCCGCCGCTATAGCACTTGCAGCAGCATCATTAGCATCTTCAGCAGCAATATTTGCGTATTGTACTGCGGTTACTGTATCAATATTATCATACTCACCACCAGCAGAGATACTTCCTGTCATGCCTGGAGATTGCTGATAACCTGATGTAGATGTTGATGCGTCAGAGTTAACAGTATTAACTGTTTGTTCAGCACTAGTTTGTGCTAAATCTCCATACTCACCACCAGCAGCCATACCTGCGGTAACTCCAGCTGTTTGTTGGTATCCCATTTGGTGTCTCCTTAAATTAATCCGTTAGTATTAAAGTTAACTTGTACGTTACCACCAGATGCTCTACGCCATTTTTCTTCTTTGTTAAGTGAGAATACATTTTCATTAAATCGTTTTTCATAACGTTGTTCCATTGTCTGGTCAAACATATATGCGCCTAAATTATATAAAGCACCCCATACAACTAATCTTTCATTATTGTCTCTTAACCAATTAGATACTTCTTTGCCAACATAGTATTTGGTGGTTACTGTAGGGTTATATGCGGTAGCCTCTGCAAGTGTTGCAAAACATTTTGTAACAGAAGATGCAGTAGAAAAATATAATGCGGTATCAGTGTTTACACCTGTAAGTGTCAAATATGGTTGATCTGCATCTGATAAAGCAATTAGATAGTTGACAGGTACAACACTATAAAGAGCATTTAATGCGGGAAGTCTACGATAATAATGTATTTCTACTTCTGCACCTACAGCTAATTGAGGATGAATGAATATCTTACCATCTTTCCACATCCAATTATATACAGAATATTTTTCTGAATATAAATCAAAGAAAGTACGTGAATCAGCAACTTCATTAAACACCTTACTTACATTAGACGGGTAAGTAGAATATGATGTACCAGTGTTTTCTTGGGCTAATGTTCGTATATAAACGAATTGAGTTAAATCTTCAGGAATAGCAAAAGAAGTATAAGCATTACCATAAGGTAAACCTAAACTATTTTCTCCTGAGTTGTCTCCTGCTGCTACTGTGTATAATACAGTAGCTTCTAATGGGGGAATGCGTAGTTGTCGATAACATTCGTCAGCAGAATAGGTTAAACAATCCTGAATGACGCTGTCGGGTATAGTTGCTACTTCGGGTTTATTACTCCAGTCTCTTACTTTAGCGACTAAAGCGTCAAATCTAGGTGTTGCCATTTATTTTCCTTATAAAACTTTTACATTACTTGTTTTAAGTAACGGATAATCCGATTCAATAATTTGTTTTAATTTTCTTAGATTAGCTGGATCCTGCATAAAGTCAGGAGCATGTACATCTAATCCGTGTTTAGTTAACATATCAATAGCAACAATGTCAGGAATAATAGCAAATGATCGATATCTACGACCATTATGAGAAATTTCATCTAGTTGTCTAGACTTTTCTGCGTAGTCTTTGTAACCCTGTACATCTTGTTCTAATTGAAAATTCTTTTCGTCTGTTTTTACAATAAAGCTTTTAGCATTATTTTCTTGTGATAAAAATCCCATGTGTCCTCTTAATTAATTTCGTAATGCTGCTGAAAAAGCACCGTCCATAGAGAAGCAACCGTATTCATACAGAATACCTCCTGACGCATATGCGCTTACCGCAGTTACTACTAAAGCACCAGCTGTAGAATTAGCGCCATCATAGTATTTAACCTGACTAATACGTCCACGGGTAACGTTAGGTGCTCTATAATTTGAACCACCATCCACACCATCAGCAGTAGTTGCAATGTTAACGACATAATTATCAGGGATATACTGTCGAGTACCGTCTGTTGCTGTAATTCTTAGAAATTCCATTTGTGTTCCTTATAATAAAAAAAGGAGGAAGATTTCTCTCCCTCCTTGTTTAGGTTATATAACGGTTAAGCGCCAGATAAACCGAAGATCATACCGCAACCCTTAGGATTACGACACTCTAGTGTACCTTCTTCAACAATTTGACCGATGATAGAGTCACCTAACTGACCTAAGTCAACTTCTTGTAAAGGACGTAAAGAGGCAAAGCTAAACCACATTGGATCATATAAGAACGCAGTGAAGTTAGCTGTGTCGTTTAAACCAGAAACAGAAGTGTTAGAGATACCCATAACGTAGTTGGGAACAACCATGATGTCACCGAAGTCAGACATGTAGATCTCAACTGACTGACGGAGCTTACCGTCTTGGTCAATGTTACGGCGAACGTTACCGTCACCAGCATTGCTTGAGCTAGAACCAGCAGACTGTGCTTTAGCAGAGAATACACGGCGGTTAGCGGGAGATAACATTAGCTTAGTAGCTTTACCACCGTTTTCATAAATGCCTTGCATAACTGTGTCAACGTGTGACAAAGCTAAACTGTTTTTATCACCACTGGTAACAGTAGTGAAAGTACCAGCAACACCGCCGCCTGGATTAGTAGGAGCAGTGTACTCAGCAGTAGTAGTCAATACGTTAAGAGCAGTTGCAGGAGTAGTAGTAGCTGCAGTGTAGTTAACCCATGCTTGGTAACCACCAAAGGTACGGGTACCAGAACCGTTAGAACTGTTCCAGCTGTTAACTAAGTCAAACTCAACGTCACGGCGTAATTCGGTACCACGCTTTTTAAGTTGATATGCGTATTCGTCAGCAACACCAGCTTGGTCAACAGCACGTTTAGTACCAGTAACAGTAACAGACTTGCTGTTAATCTGTGTGTAGTTACCTAAACGAGTACGATAGGGTTCTGTTGCTTGAGCAGCAGCTTGGGTAGCATAAGAGATACCTTCAGCAACTGCAGTAGATGCAGGAGGAGCTAACTCGTCAGTTTGCCATTCGTGGAAGACAGCAGTAGCTTTAGTCTTACCAATAGATGACATGAAAGGGGTTTCATCTCTAGAAATCATAGAGATAAAGTTGGCAAGGTCTTCACGCTCGCCAGCGTTTACTGCATTACCTGTTGCAGCAGAGCTACGTGCAGCAGCCTTAGGGCCGCCTGTAGCAAAAGTTTGAATAGCCATTTTAAATTTCCTTGTAGTGAGTTTGGATTATAATTTTTTGCTCACAGAAGAAATACGTTTTAGAAAATCTAATTCGTCTTGTTTTGATCCTTGACCAGAAAGAACCTTGGAACGGTTGGTATTGTTGTTCTGCTGCTCCTTCTGGGACATCGAACTTCCCTTTTTAGAGGGTATCGATTTTACTGATGGTGCTGCTTTACGTTTCACTTCGCCTGTTTCCTTTGCGGTTTTTAGCTTACGATAATCATTAATAAATTTAACTACTACTGGATCATATACTTGATTCAACAATTCTTCAGGTAAGCCTTCTTTAAGGGCAAACTCTCGGATACTTGTAGCAACTTTTTCAGAATAGTCAGGAATAAAATCTATGATCTTATCTTCGTATTCTTTTAATTGTTGTTGTTGATACTCAATTTGATGAGCCTGTAATTGTTCTACTACCGCTGCTGTTTTAGCTTCACGACTATTTCGTGCTGCCCAATACTTTTCTTGCACTGTTTCTAATTGATCTCGTAATTCACGAGCAGTGTATGAGTCACCGTCTTCTCGTGCTTTATCAATTTCGGATTTAACCTTATGATACTCTTTGGCAAGATTAGTTTCAACAACAGTTAATTCTTGGCTGATTATGGTGCCTAATTGAATTACTTCTTGAAGCTTTTCATTTCTTTCTTGTTCGACCTGTTTCTTCAGTTCGCCTAGTTCACGCCCCTTTTGAGATAGATGTTTATCAGTAGAATAACCCTTACGGATTTCTTCTAAGGACACGTACTCTGTTTTACCGTCAACGGTTACAGGTACCTTATATTCCCAATCAATATCATCTTCAGAAGGTAACTCAGAGTTTTGGGTAGACGTATCATCCTCATCTTTGTTTTCTTCTTCAGCTTCTGTTGATCCTTCTTCTTCATCTAGGTCAGTTGCAGACTTGTCATCGTTCTCTTCTTGGGCTTCTTTTTCTTCTTCCGATGAGTCATCTGGATTTGGGACGCCTAAGTCTTCTTCTGGTAGAGATTCTTTGTCTTTCAAACCTAACAGGGATGCTGCTGGTGAATTACGTAGAATGTCATCAAGACTCTTTGCTTCCAAATCTGCACTATAACTTCCGTCATCAAAATCCTTACTCGATACATTCGAGGCAGGAGTACTGGTAGAGAGATGTTGTAGATTCATAATTTATTTACCTTTGTGTCCAATTAAACTGCAACAGCAGTCTTCTTAGCAGCTTTAGCTGCCGCCATCTTTTTGACAAATGCTTCTTTGTCTTCAACCTTTTTTACTGGTACTGGTGTTCGATCATCCATACGATCAATCACATCAATAGCACCTTGTAGGCTTACTAAGATGGGTGCATAGCGTTGGGCTAAACCCGTACCGCCATTCTCTCCTGCTCTAGATAGTTCACGTAGGATTTCTTCTCTGGAGCGAATTAATACTTCTTTAACACTTGAATAGTTACTCATTGCCTTCTTCCCCTTCTTGGGATTCCTGTTTTTGTTTGTTCATAAATTGAACGTTTCTGCCGTATCTTTCAATACCAATTAACTTCTCTTTAACAGAGCCTAGTGCCATAGCTGTGTGATATAAGAATTCTCTTTCTTTAGAACAATGAGGTTCACTCTTAAGCCATGTAACAAAGAGATCAGCTAAGATCTCTCCGTATGCATCACCAAAGAATTGTTCACGTTCACGAGTTGAGAACTCAGCCTTTCCAAGAGCTGTTTGAGCATCTCGGAAAGGTTCAATCTTATATTCACCAGTTTCATGGTTCATTTTTGGTTTGACTCTTCTTTCAAACCCATCTTTATATTTATCCATATTTTAATTTTATTGTGGCAATGCTGCCGCTGGTCCTTGAGGTTGAGGAGTCTCTACACCATTAGCTGGTCTAGAAGCGTCTCCTTGGGATTCTGATGTAATAAAGTCTTTAGCCATAGCTAAAAGAGCTTTGATATCAGGCTGTTTAGGGGGTTCAACACCTTCTTTAGCTGCTTGAATATAGATCTTACCCCATTCTTGATAGGATTTATCTAATGCAACCATTAATTGTTTTGTATTATCCTGCATAGCATTTTTAGCTTGAACATTAGTTAGATCAATAGTAGCTTGTCTTTGAGCCATATCTAACATTTTAAGTTGTTCTTCTAATTGTTTAAGCTTTTCATTAGCTTGCATTTCATTATCTTTTGACTGTTGTGCTTTTTGTTTAAAGTCAGGAGCAGTATAATCAACAAGATAATCTAATGGATCTAAGTCCATGGCTTCAAGTGTCTTACATGCAATACGTACAGCTGCTTCTGGATTAACAGCACCACCTGCACCTGATTGCATTAATGCAGGTAAAAGCTGTTGACCAACCATAGTCATCTTTTTAACAATATTACTGTTACCATTCTCACCTACATCCGCATCAATATACATAAGCATATTGTTCGGTAATGTTGATGGATCAACTGACTTGAAGATATCGTTTTGATCAGTGTATTTAATTACTTTACCACGAAGCTTAGTTCTCATGGTACGATATACACCATCACATAAGCGTTTAAACCCTGTTTCAGCAAACCTACGTGCCATAAATTGAATACGTATTTGTGCTGCAGACATAGCCTTCTGCATCTTTTCTTCACTGTTACCTGATACATATAGTGTATCATTTAAACCTTGAGCAGCTTTACCCATACCAGTAGCTTGTTCTTTATGAACCTGTAACAACTCTAAAATTGGTACAGTACCAGGACTAATAGTGTCTGGTGTCATAGCAGATACAGCTGTCATAGGATTACCATTAGTAGCAATAATCTGTTTAGGCTTCATATTCTGAAGAGCACTAAAGTCTACTACATTAGGATCAGCTAATTTAGGTGCATAGTTAGTTAAGTATACATTCTCTACGAAACCACGAAGAATAGCTGTAGTAGCTAGTGTAGATGGGCGAACCATATCTGCAACACTAAGACCAAAGAATTCATGAGGTACTTCAAAGGGACAAAGAGTTGCTAATGGAATCATATCACAATCTTCTTCAAGTAGGATAGTTGATCCTGCAATAATGAAGTGTTTTAATTCTGCAATACCATCTCCGTCTCTGTCTACTCTTAACCAACACTCGATAACAGTTAATTGTCTGTTAGCTTCTGACGGGAATAGCTCCCGTGAATTTCCCCCTAGCCAGTACTCTTCGCCGACTAAACGCTTTCGAGCTGCTTGCTCTTCGGTGTACTTGGTGGCCCAATCATATGACCCATCACCAATAGCGTCCCAATCGATGTTCTCTGCAATATCGGGGAAAAACTTTCTGACCTCAGAACGGGTCATATCAATCTGAATACCTACGAATGCTGCATCATCTAGTGAATGCGCATCCCTTGTAATTCTAAAACATTCTGGATGTACGTTCTTAATAAGAACTCGTGTCTTATTTGTTTTACGTTTTAAACGAACATCTTTATAAACCATTTGGTACTCAGAGTTACCATCAGGATTTGTATTTAATTCTTGTTCATAGTTTAAATTACCTATGATTTCTACATCAGAGTCAGATAAAATTAAATCTAAATTCTCTTGTGAAATTGATTCGTATTCTTCAAAAGAATAATCAAAATCCTCAATAAATTCCCACCGAACAATACTATTCTTCCATAAAAGGGCTGATTTTACCCATGTATTAAGGATTTCCCAACCAGGATTCTGTTTAAAGATAGCATAATTAACTAAATCAGAAGCTACTTTAGCATAGTGATAGTCTGTAGGTGTTGGTCCAGCAGGAAGGAACCTTGCTAACTTGTTATTGTTAAACATTAGTTCAGCAATAATAGCTGTATACCCTTCAACCGCCTCTACTGTATCAGATGAAACAATCTGAGACACACCTTGAGGAGTCAAATGGTACTGAGGCATCATACCATATTCGTATGTAGCTTTTTGTCTTTCACGAGCTAAGTCAGAACTGTTTAAGAAGTCACCAACAGAGTTCATTACACCCTGTTCAATCATAGCTAATAGTTCGTTATCACCTACTGGCTCTTTATACCTGTCAGTAATCCTGATAGGGGTAGTTGTATTATCTGCCATTGTTAACCTTTCTGGGTAAGTGGTCGTGTCTACGCCACTCCTTACATTCATTCAATCAAGGTCAACAATGACCTATGTATAGTGCTACTACTTTGTTCCTTCCCCATGAGTAGCCAACAAGGTTGGACACAAGGGAACTTTGTATTTACTTGTATTGTTGTCCTCTGATAGCCAAGTATTGACCATCAGCCTCTTTTAGTTTACCATCCTGTTTAGGATATACTAATTTATTAGGTTGTTGAGGCTTAATCAAAGCCTTTAATTGTTCTTTTTCTTTACCACGTAGGGTTAAATCAATAGCCATATTCTTTTACCATTTCACTTTGTTAGCCCAGTATGCCGCTGACAGCGGTCCCTTGGCGATATTACTTGCATGTCTAGCTTTAAAGGATTCTCTACGTTTTCTATACGATTCAGACTCTCCCTCTTTTTTAGGAGACCCTTGAGTACCTTGTTCACCAAACCGAATAGTCTTAACTGTATCTCCACTCTTAGCCACAACAACGTGACTCTTGGTAGGGTGATTAGGTGTTCTTTTAGGTTGATTAAACCCAGATACACCAGCTCTTTCTAATCTAGGATCTTTTGCCATATTATACCTTATTTATTTTTCCCAATATGATGCAGACAAAGGACTGTATTTATTGGATTCTTTATTTAAAATTTGTACATCTTTAGCAGACACAGCTTTTGTTTTAGGTATGTTTTCAATAGGTATTCTTACAGTACTATTTGTAGGACTGTTTTTCCATGTTCTACCAAAAGTACCTGCTTCATCCCCTGCTGAAAACCATTTACCTTCTTTACTAAATGCAGCTGCTGGATTCGGATTAAGATAACCTGTTTTAGCTAAATCATCTAATTCTTTTTGAGATAAATTACGATATCCATAAGTAACCTTATCAGCTTCTGTAAATGGTCTACCTGTAAGCATATTAGGTTTAGTACCTACTGGCATTACTTTTTCTGCGCCAAGAACATGATTGTATACTGTAGGCCAATCTTTTCGTTCCACTGTTTGAAATACACTTCTCATTAATGGAGCTACTGATTTTACACCTTGAACAACCATATTGCCTAGAGGAGCAATTACTGTTTCAGGATAACTACCTTCTAATGCTTGTTGTTGCATTAAACGTTTACGATAATCTTCATCTCTCATGTCAGCCATTACACTAACATAAGGTTGATTCCTGTATTCTGCCATATTATTCCTTTACAACCAGGTAGTCTCCAATTGTTGAAAGTTCCCCATCTTCTGTGTAAAAGGAACGTTAGTCGTTGTTAGTCTATCTCCGTGTGTCCTGATTACTTCCAGAGCAATAGCAAGAGCGATAACGGTATCATCATTGTGACCAACAATAGCATTTGTCCTACCATTGTCATCAGCCACATAATTCATTAACTCCCCAATAATAACTCTTGAAGGTATCCATATTTCTTCCTGTTCAATAGCACTCTTAAGAAACCCAATGATAGCTGGCTTAGAAGATGTTGTTGTTCTCCAACCCATCCGCATACCCTCATCTTTGGATACATTAGCCATCTTAGTCTGATAATACATATTAACATAGCCCATTTGAACTAGTCTGTTTAATGTAGCAATACCCATACTATTAGACTCTACCGCCATTAAAGCGTTATTATAGTATCTACCCAGATAAAACAATAGATCCCCAAACTTACTTGGATCAATCATATTATTTCTATACGTGGCACATATCTGTTTTTCTGCATTCATAACTACTGCAGCAGAATGATCTTTACCTACCCCTAAGGATACGTCTGCAGCTATAACAAAAGATTGATCAAAAGTAGGATATCTAAATATCTCGATGGAACCCTGTCGGGCATCCTCCATCATCATACTTTCAAAGTTAAATTCTCTCTGAGCTAATATTGGTTGTGGTATTAACTTGTTTAACTTCTCAATACTAAATACATTAGACCCTGAAACAATAAAGGCTTCTTCAGGTGTCGCAGGATATTCCTGTTTAAACTTGTCTACCCCACTTTCAGCTATCTTGAGTCTTCTCCAGTATAGTTGATCGTTATCTAAATTAAACCTTGTAACTAAGGTTTCTTCTTCATCTGTTCTCTCAAACCCCTCAGGTGCATTCCTGCGGTATTCAGACATAAGAAACCAAGGTACGAATATTGGTATATACTCATTCTTACCAGCTACAGCATCTTTCCATAATCTATGAAAAGAGTTCCCCACTCCATTAGCTGTACTCTCAAGAATAACCTCGGTACCGTCAGCCTGAGAAATCCCTTGGAATAAACCAGCTAGGATTTTTTCATCATGAAGCCAGAAAGAAACTTCTGAAAGATGTGCGATCGTAGGCGTAATACCCCTACCCGCCTCAGGAGAACCTGCTGTATACAATCTATAACCAGAATCATTATGTTCAAACATAATTTCTTTAGCGTTAGATCTCTTTAAAGTAGGTGAGAACTGCTCAGGCATATTAGAAATAATATTCCTGGACATAGTAAACAAGGCATCAGATGTTGCAGCATCATGAGCCATAACAACTGACTTGTTGTAAGCATTGAAATAAGACTTCCAGAATACTCTACCAGTAGTATATGTAGAAAGACCCATCTGTCGGGCTTTTAAAATAATAGCCCTGACTTTTCCAGTTTCCTTTAATTGACCCTCAATAGCATCATTAACAATCTGTTGTGCATCATTGAAAATAAAAGGTTGGAACCCTAGTCGGGAGTCTTTAGGTAGAATCTTTACTTGCTCTTTCGCAAAGAGTTCAAAGTTATCTTGGTATTCTGCGAGTTTTTCTCTGCGCTTTAGTTCCCTTAAAGCCTCTAGCTTGCGGGTGTTTGAAATGGTTGTCATGGGGTTTGATTATAGTTTCTCTATTAGGGGACTACTCTTTATACTTTTTTCTATAGCCCCTTAGTCTTTGTGTGTGAAAAAGAATCATAGGTTTGTTGTTCTCCCCTTCTCTGTGTCGTGTGACCCCCCTGTCCCGTGGTGGTCGTGCTGTCGCTGGTCGGGTCTCGTTGGGCGCTCTTGCCCTGTCTTCTCTCTTGGAGGTGTTCCGTGGTCTCTTCTTCTTCTTCTGTTTCTCTGGTTCTCTGTTCGCACTCTCGTGTTCTTGGTTCTGCTCTTCGGTTCTTGTCTCGTGTTGCCGTGGAGGGT
>Ga0247723_1001044_pt1 | contig 16844 bp, 20 predicted proteins | sample MSEWelMarce5H_FC_FD_189079 | JGI IMG/M metagenome (GOLD analysis project Ga0247723, IMG submission 189079) | Subsurface sediment microbial communities from gas well in West Virginia, United States - MSEEL Well Study Marcellus 5H_FC | ecosystem: Environmental > Terrestrial > Deep subsurface >...
GTAGTGTTAAGGACGATTTGTCCCGAGTATGAACCCTGATTTTGGTCATTGACATAGAGCCATTGCTTATCCACGAAAATAGGAGGATCTTCCGTTTTACTTTCCAGAGACATATCCAAAGTTACAGCGTCGGCACTCATTATATTATACATTGAGGTTTTTTAATCATTTGAATGAAATATATTTTTTAGGAGTTTCTAATTTAAGCATAAGACTCGAAACTTGTCTTTTTCCTTTTCCAACCATTTCTTCCATGATTATGGCACTTGTAGGCATTCTTGGGGTTACACGACCTTTTGACATTGACGCACGACCTTTTATCATAGAGACCTTTGGCATTTATATAAACCTACATTTTTTTATTATTTCATTTCTGTTTTATGGGAATCTTCATCGACGACCAACAGAATCGTCATGTTTGGATCCAGTAAGACCACTCCACGATCGTTTTGGTCGGTAATGGTTACGATTAAGTTATTGTAAAATCCTACCTGACAATCGATAAAGGACATCTGATTTGGAGCTACAATAAACTGAGCCCCGAAATTACCGGCAGGAGGAAATGAATAGATTAGACTGTTAGGAATGCTATAATTGTTATTCACAAGAGAACACTTCAAGAGGTACGAAGACAGAGGCGAAACCTGTGGAATGGCAGTGCTCGAAGTCGTCGTTGTAACCGCTACAGTCGAAGATGCTGGGAAAGTTCCCGCAGAGAATCCAATGATATCACGGAACGCATTCGCCGAGACAACGAGTTGAGGGTTTGTGTTTGTGGCGGGGACTGTCCATGACGCTCCAACTGGAAGTTCGTAATTTGCTGGGGCATATGCGGTAGAGTTCATGGGGAAGGAAACCACATCTATTTTGTACGTTGAGGTATTAACAGCAAGGGTCAAGAACCATACAAATTTCCCGGTAGAAATCTCCTTAAGATAATGTTTGTTGATAAGAAACGCCTGATGAAGATAATCATTCAAGTTACTGATCTCATAGAATCCGTCTGTAATAGTGACATTGTAAGTGATGCCATCAACCCACACGTAAGAGAAAGTATTGTTGTTGTAAGAAAGAGAAATATTTGGCGTCGAATAATACATCGTCACGGAAGAAAGTGCGATGGTCGTTCCTTGTTTTACATCTATTCCTCCACCGGGAAAGTTGTATTCTAAAATGGTATTGTTAGTTCCTGGCAGAACGTTTTTCTGGGTCAAGATCAAAGTCCTCATATAGAATATGTTTATATTTTATGATTTCAAAAATCTATGTTTATATAAATGGATTCTACTGAGACAATCTTATTCGTGGGCGAGTTGATGCTCAAAGAAGGAATTATTACTGACTTTGGGTTCAAAATATTACACAATGATTTCTTAAGTGATGTTTCCGTACCCATTGAGGCAAATGAACTTAAGAAAAAGACACGTGTCTGTATGTTTATGGTTATTGTATATAACATGACCTTATTGTATGGAGGATACTGTCAAGAAAATAATTTATCGATGGAACACTATGAGGTATTGAGGCCGATCGCGCTACACTTTGAGCAAGCCTTACCCAAGATGCTTCAGACACTATCCAATAAGTATTTGGAAATCTTCCATGGCGCGAAAGTTGCTTCGTTTGTTCATGGACACAAGTTCGAGACGTATGTACCCACTCACCCTGAAGATCAGAAGATTCTAGACGAGATAGGATATAAAGAAGATGATGCGCCCTCAGTTCTTATTAATGTATAAGGGTTTAAAAAATAAAATATTGAGTTATATAAATGACGACCCCTGCTATGTTAAAATGTATCCGTGAATGGAGACTAAAAAATCCTGAGCGACACGCACAGCAAAACAGACTCGCCAATCGGAAATACCATGATAGAAAACGACAGTATGATTGGGGGAGGGTAGCCAAGGAGTTTAGGAGAATTTGTATATGAAATTCTTGGGAGGATCCATTTTATTGAGGAGTTTTTTCAAATACTTCAATAAAAAGAATAATTTACATTAATTAAATTAGTGTTTAGAGATTTATTATCTAAGGTATATATAACATGAAATCCTTCCAATCCTTCCTATCGAACAACTTTGTAAACAAGAATGGCGTCAATTTGTTTTTACCACTGAAAGAGGTTGATGGAAAAATGATTGGCACGAAAACTAACTTGACCGAGGCGGAACTTGCCATAGTACATAAGAAAAATTGGATTGAGAAAGATAACAAGACGTATCGTATGGTTTCCATAAATGAAATGACTCATTTCGAGCTTCGTCTTCGGTACACGGATCATATCGTTTGTGTTGATGTAGATGGACATCTTTCTAATGGAGATATTACTCTTGATGATTTCATGAAATTAGACATTCCTTTCTTGAAAACCTGTCCTTATACTCTTTCACGTAAGAAGAAACTCCCTCACTTTTATTTCCGGTTAGATGGTATAGACATGTCTAAACTCAAAGCGACCTATGTGGATTGTTTTAAAGACTTTAAGGGAGATTTACTTGTGAATCATGCGTGGGAACGACAAGAAGCAGAAATGTTCCAATATTCAGAGGATTTACCCTTTATATCATGGGAAGAGTTGAAGCCTATTTTTTCGATAGGATTGGAACAAGAAAAGATGATCAAACCTGTTGAGACTGGATCCAGTTCTAATGTGTTAAAACTACTGGATATGATTAAAATCGAATATCTTGACAATCGGGACAGTTGGTTAAAAATCATGATGGCTTCGAAGAAATGCGGTATTACGGAAGATATAGCGCGGTCTATTTCGATGAAATCTTCCCATTTTACAGAAGACGGTTTTTCTACAACTTGGGATAGTTATGATACATCACAAATCACGGCAACCGAAGGCACTATTCGATATTATGCTAAACTGTCCAATCCTGAGGAATATATGATGATTATAACAGAACCAGATGAAGTCATGGATATTAAAAAGTTGATTCAATTAAAGGTTATAGACAGTGTACCCAATGAAAAAATGAAACTATTTGATCAGCTGAACAAGGCGGCACAAAAAGAACTTCTCAAAGAAAAGGAAGATGAAGATAAACAACGACTCCTACAAGAGTTTAAACTGAAAATGGATTATTTCGAAAAGTTTCATTTTAAGGTTATGTCCCCTCCTTGCTTTGGTCGCCTAGCGTACAACAAGATTTCTTTATTAAGTAGTCATGAGATAGAACAACAATATGAAAATGTCGTGATGAATAATCACACGTTTGTTTCTCTTTGGCGAAAGAATGAAAACATTCGAACCTTTGAAAATGTGGATTTCTTGCCTTACCCACGAGAATGTAAGTCCTATACACTGAATACCTTTAATGGTCTTAAGATCGAGAGGGTCAAAGAAAGCAAAGGAAACTATGATATATTTCTTAAACATCTTACCATTCTTACCGGACACGACCCCAAAGGACAAGACTATCTGCTTAACTATTTATCTCATCTTGTTCAAAGACCAGGAGAACTTCCACGTGTAGCTCTTGTGTTTCAAAGTGAACAAGGAGTCGGTAAAAATATCTTTTTTGAGAACTTCGCACATCATATCTTAGGCACGGAGTACATGTTACAAACTGCCGAAATGGATAAAATCATTGGGCGCTTCAGTATGATCAATAATAAACTTCTTGTCATCATGGACGAAACCAGTGGGAAAGACAGTTTCTCGAACAGTGATAAAATTAAGAATATCATCACGGCTGAAAGCGTCGCATGGGAAAGGAAAGGAGTCGATGGAGTGAATATTAATAACTGTGGACGTTATATCTTTTTTTCAAATAATACGACTCCGGTTAAGATTGAACACAGTGACCGTCGATATGTCGTGTACAAATGTGCGAATGATGTCCAGAATAACTCCATCTACTTTAAAGACCTTGTCAATCATTTTAAAGATGAAAAGATAGTAAGAGCGTTTTATGATTTTCTGATGGAGCGTGATATTTCTTCATGGGATAGTATCAATGATCGACCGATTACAAAGGCATATAAAGATGTACAAAGCGCAAATATTCCTGCCATGGCGAATTATCTTGTGGAACAGATTTTACTATTTGAAAACGCAACCCGAGAAGAAGGAATGCTTCTCATGAAACAACCCTCCAATCAATTATTTAATCACTTCGATTCATGGCTTAAAGAAAATCGGTTTAAGCTTGAGTACACGTCAACCAAGTTCGGACGTGAGATAGGCGAGTATGAGGGCATCAGTAAAAAACGAGCGAATGGCGGGAATGAGTATGTCATCGACTTTGTAGTCTTGAAAGATTTTCTCACAAAAAAACAGTGGATCAACTAAAGATTTTTGTGTAGGGTTGTGTAGGGTTTCGAACTATACACGCCAAGTATACACACACTTACGGGAAATGAATGCCTGACCCTTGTTACTGATTACCGTGTGGTTTTCTTATCTTTTTTATTATATTTTTAAAAGTGTATAGTGTGTATAGTTGTGTATAGTTTTTAAACTGCTTGAGGGATTTTCGAAAAAAAATCATGGCGATCCAAATCAAATTTTTTAGACTACACAACTATACACACTATACACATCTATGTTATACGGTATGATATTCTATGTTATACCGTATAATTAAGCAAATCTTCATGTATTCTATGATAGATGATCCAGAACTTTATAGCTTGGTTAAACAATACGCTGACCTTGTGTATAAGAAACCCTCCGCCTATAAGTCAGGCTACATCGTCCAGTTGTATAAGCGATTGGGCGGTACATACAGCGGTTCGGATCATGAACCAAAGAAACTGAAGCAATGGTTCGAGGAACAATGGACTGATGTAGGGCAAAAGGATTATCCAGTGTACCGCCCAACGAAACGTGTAAATAAAGACACTCCATTAACGGTTCAAGAAATAGACCCTCAAAATCTAAAGGAACAAATCGCACTAAAACAAAAGATTAAGGGAACAAAGAATTTGCCTCCCTTTAGGAAGAAATAAGTATTTGAAAAAAAAGAGTATAAAACAGTATTTTATTATATTTGTAGAGTATATATGCCAGACTATTCTTTAGGAAAGATTTATGCGATTACGTCAGGCGGTTCCGTCTATGTTGGGTCAACTACCGAACCTACTTTAGCGCGTCGTTTAGCAAATCATCGTGGAGGATTTAACGCATGGAAGAAAGGTAAAGGAGGATTCTCTTCGGCGTATCCATTAATCGAGACAAATGATTACAGTATTTCTTTATTGGAACTTTGTCCATGTACCAGTAAAGATGAACTAACCGCACGAGAACGCCATTATGTCCAAACGATAAACTGTGTCAACCGAAACATTCCCGGTCGAACTCAACAGGAGTATTATCGAGATAATCATGATCTTATTTTACAGAAAAAGAAGACCTTTGACCAAGCACGTAAAGACCAGAAGCGAGCCTACTACCAAGCCAACAAGGCAACACGGAAAGCCTACGCATTAAATTACTATTATCAAAAAATTAAAATACTTTAGGAATATATATGCCCCTATCAAAAGAACAAAAGAATCAGTTAAAAAAGTTGAAGAATCTATATTGGAAACATTGTTGGGAAGATGGGTCGCAAATGACACGTATCGATGATCATTTCTTATTTAGGTACAAAAAGTCTGCCCGTTGTGTTTATGTAGACCATGAGACTTTGATAGAATTTGAGAAGTCTAAACACATGATTTTCATGGCGACATTGTTTTAGGGAAAAATTAGATTTAAAAGAATACAAGTCTATTCTTTTAAATGAGCATCACTCCAACTATAGATAATGGTTTTTATATCACACACACAAGGCAAGGAATTCGCATGTCCCGTCGAACAAGAACCCGTGGAGAAGCCGAGGAAACTCTTCGCATGATGCGAGAGGAATTGATAGTCGATCTTCCACGTGTACGGTATTATTTCCAACCGGATAAAATACTTATCCTACGCAAACCCAAATTAACAGATTCTAAATATAAAAATCCTTATTGTCCTAGTGATTTCAAATGACGAGTCATGGCGCCTCCAAAAGAACGTGGCAGTGGATTCTGTCCAATAAATCCGCCTTTCATACCATATCCAGTACGCTTTCCAATGTCATCTGCGAGAACCTGACCAGCCTTCGATCCAACCTCCGCGCCAACTAATCCTGAAATGGGGCCAGCAATAGAACCCAGTGTAGAACCCGCAACTGAACCAACAATCGGAAGACCTTGATGGATTAGAGCAGAAGGGAGTGTTTTCTTAAAGAAATCTTCAAATTTTCCCTTACCCTTTTTCAGTCCTTTCAAATACTTAGTCAAAGACCCGCCTAATTCTTTATCCCCTAGTTCGTCCAGTATGTCTATCGAATGAGCGTCCAAAAGACTACCCTTTGATTGAGTGGTAATATTCTTATCATTTTTCTTAAACAAACCAGTGAATCCAGCTAAGGCAGATACAGGGTCATTCTTCGAGCGGATTGTAGTTCCAGTTGTAGTTTCGCCCATGGACGCAGGATTCACATTAATGACTTTGGATTGATCTTTTGCGATTTTTGTGTAAATTCCGCCCTGACTATGTCCTGTTGTCAAAAGGTCAGGATATTTCTCTTCAGCTCTCTTCTGTACACGTTCAGCATCTTTGTATCGACCGGTAAGTTTATTTGTTCCTGTAATATAGGCAAGATTATTCGCCCAATCCTTAACCGTGGCTTCCGTTCCACGATGAACGACAATCGCCTGATTCTTAGATGCGTTGAAATAGACACGGGCGGTAGGTTTCGATATAGACTCATCTAATACCCAACCATTCACTTCCTTGTCCGGTTCTTCCTTGTAAGAGGACGCATGTAATCCTTTGAGATCTTTTGCCGAGATAGACCCGCCCTTTTTACCCTTGGTAATGGTTTTTAGAAGGATTTCCTCTACATCACTAATCCTTTCCATAAATCGTTTAATCTTCAAATCATCAAACATCTCTTCTGACCTATCACGTTCAGATTCAGGTCTTTTTCTTTTTTGTGCCAATTTGTTTTTCATAGTTTCTAATGTTCGATACATCACATATAAACCACGGTCGCCTCTGCTATTTGTTAGACTTAAAATATTGTGTTGAGTAAGAAGGTTATCATATACATCTTCCGGTAAAACCGTACCCTTGACAATCTTTTCCTTTTTCAAAATAGCATCGATCATGGAACGTTTGTCTTCCTTTTTGACTTTAATGTTTGAGTCATTGATAATATCTTTGAGTTCATCATCTTCCATTGCCAAGAGTTCATCTTCACGTTCACTACGAATAGGGAGCAACTGAGACAAACGATTCAGGTCATTTGCCTTTTCTAATTCAGGCGATAATTTTGGTAGTTCTGTTACTTTAATGGGTTTCTTAATTTGAATATTTTTAGAGATAGGCGTAGTATCCATGATCATTTCTTCCATGGGATCAAACTTGATTTCTTTCGCAATCTTCTTCACTTTGGCGCGTGACTTCTTGGGTGGTACAGGTTTAGACTCGACCGGTATATTCTTAGAAAGTTTGATAAAATCATCGATGAGTTCCTGTTTCTTCTTCTTCTTAGTTTCCACTCCATAAGAAGATAATACTGCTTTCAAATCTTTTAAAACAAACTTGACAACTGTATTAGTGATGTCTTTCCCTTCGCCAGTATTCGTGATAAGAAACTTGTCTTTTTCCAGATGCGTAAACACGGAACCTCCGAACATTATAGAATACGTAGTGATTTTAATATAATCTCACAAAATCTCGATATAATAGAATGGAAGACTGTACCGATAAAGAGAAAGCGTTGAAATGGTGTCTTGCGCTAAATCCGTCACGATGCGAGGTTTTGATACATGATCTTTCTCAGTGTTATTTGAAACACTTGTAATATTTATATAAAAGTATACTTCTTATATAAATGGGATTCTATGAGATATGTTCTACGTTAGGTTCATACCTTTATCTGAAAGCATCGTCCATGTATTCACGATTCTTGGTATGGTATAGCGAAGCCAAGAAATTACGTTAGAGTTCAAAGTATTCATCGAAGTTCTTACGAAACTTCTTCTCAGGCGGAGCATCTAAATCAAAGAGTAGAAACCCCATCTTCTCTTTGGTAGCATCTTTATACATGTCAATGAGTTCTTTCTTGGGTATATCGAGGGAACACTCCCGTGAAATCATGACAAGGTTCTTCATACTGGAAACCTGTTTTAGAAAGATGTGGGTTAAATTATTACGGATCATCTTTGGAATCGCATAGAAACTCTGGCTGATATAAACCAAGCTACAGCCTCGTTTGCGAGCCCTTATGAATGCGTCGGCTATAGGACGTTGTTCTTTTTCAGTTTGATTCACAAGATCATCAAAAACAAGTAAAGAATTAAAGTCAGGGTCAAACTCTTCGTTGATGTCAGGAATTCCATCTTTATCGAACTCTAATATTTTGACATTACCGTTCTTACCCCCTGTTTTTTCATAAAGGAAATTGTACAAGGGCTCATCTTTGTTCTTGGTAACGATGACGATTTTTTCAAACGTATCTGGCATCAGTGAAATCAGAGTCAAAAGTGTGGAAGTTTTTCCAGCGCCACTCGAGCCCACAATACAGGCGCGAAACGGAACTTTGATGTGATGCTTGTTATAGTGCGGATTGTGACTCTCTTTCAAATACTTTTTCATATCTTTATGCTCGTACCAGTTCTTCATATATTATAGATGCCTTTTTTGTAATAAAATCAAATACTATATTATATCATGAGTGCTGAACAACAACCAGATCCCATTCTTCCAAATTACAATCCTTCGAGTTGGGACGTTCCAACCTTATCCGCAGAAGAACGGGCGATATTGGATACAGAGTATATTACTTTCCCTATCGCCCAAAACCAGAACATCACGTTTCCTGTTGCTCCAACTGCTCCTACTTTAGCGAATGGCACGAATACCACTCAGGTCGCCACGACGGGCTTCGTCCAGAATACGATTAATGTCTTTCTGGCTACGATAAATACATGGTTAGGAACACAAATCTTTAGCGTAGGCATGACCTCGAACACGATCAATCCAACGACGCCAACTGGAACTCTATTGATAGGAAATGCCGCCGCTGGAACAAATGTAGAAATTGCTACATCAGCAAGCCGTAATGTGATCTTACACTTAGGCGATGGTGATGATAATACCTCAAGTGGAGGCATTCACATTGGAAACGGGGCGACTTCTGCGAATAATGTCCGTATTTTGGACGGGGCAGGAAGCACAGGAACAATTTTCTTAGGTTCAGCTACTTCCACGATTAGTTTAGGTTGTCCTTTGACTCCTAACTATGCGACAGTGTATTCCGCTACAGGAACAGGAACGGATAAAATTGGGCAAGTTATAGATGCGACCATTCCTGCTACTGTCACATATACGCCAAATACTCCTATTACTGTTTATACCATTTCTTCTTTACCTATTGGTGTGTGGATAATTGCGGGGTCATGTGGCCGTGGCGGAACTGGTTTATATACCATAATAGGTTTTTCTACTGTGACAAATAGTTTAACTACTGGTTGTTTTTCACAAGACGTCATGGTGACAGGTTCAAATAACGCCGTGAATACTATGGCGTATCCCTTTGTCAATACCATCGTTCAAAATATTTATCTCATAGGACAGAGTGACGCTGTTGGAAGTAATGCCTTTTTATCCGCATCAGGTTATTTTAGAGCGGTTAGAATTGCTTAAGCGAGACGAAGTGCTATGATTTTACTCGAACCTATAGTATATGAGGTTTGCGAACGACCATTTAAATAAATAGTTCCCGCAGTCAATCGTGCCGCAACAAAATAGGTTGCCGAAAAAATATTGGTTGTAGGGGGGATTTGTTGTCCCGTCTTCTGTTGCCCGATAAATGTCCCCCCTCCATTTATACCTGTTGAAAAACTTATACCATAAAAAGTTCCTGGATAAGAATAAGGAGGCGTATTAGGTGGAACGGTCTCTGGTCCCAATAATTCCCCATACAACGCCCATATACCATCTGTAGGAATGACGACAGAACGAACGCTTGAAGACCCTCCGCCAGACGGTAAAGTAGGATTTTGAACGGTAGTAGTTGGTATGACATATCCAATTGCTCCTGTGACTGAAATAGGATAGGTTGTATAGAGAGGCTTTAAAGGACAACCCAATGTAGTTGTCGTCGTCGATATACTTGGGACTGTTCTACGTGTCCCCAATGTGATCGTTCCCGTACTTCCCGTTCCATTCAAAATATTCACATTTCCCAGACAATTCGCTCCATTATTAATATGAATTCCTGCGGCACTCGTCGCAGACGCTCCATCGCCTAAATGTAAGACGACACTACGACTGTTTTGACTTGCGATTTTAATCTCATGATTTACTCCTGTACCAATCGTAATCGATCCGCTAATAGGATTGATAGTATCCGTTTCAATCCCCGTAAAGTTTTGTAGAGCTAACCATGTAGTCGAAGTGAGAAGAGGAGGTAAAGATGCGAGATAAGGGACTATATTCGCAATAACATACGCAGTATTCGCCATCTTCGTAAGCGCGACATCTGTAACTAAAAACAACTTCGAAAAGAAGGTTGGATAGTTTTGAACAGTTGGAAACGTCATGTAATTATTATCCAATGCCCTCTGTCGACGTGTGGCTTCATCAACATTGAGCCAATTCCAATATTGGTACGTTGTCAAAATAGGATTCGGCGGAACCTGAGCACTCATATATTATAACCAAACATTTCTCATAAAGTATATACCTATTCTATATGAGTATCGAAAACCAACCCAATACGATCTTAACAGTATATTCTCCTTTCGCATGGATTCAAGAACTAACCGCCACAAATACGGGAACCTTTATAACCTATCCAACCGCTCAAAATGGAGCGATTACTTTCCCAAATACGATTACAGCAAATAAAGTAGAAAGTTCTTTTATTACGACTGTAGACAATGCGCCCTTAAGTATTGGAACTTTTGTTGGACGAACACGAGCGATCAATATAGGAACGGGTATGACTGCGAGCACAATCTCATTAGGGGGAGCATCGACTACAACAAAATTAAATATTCTTTCCAGTGATTCAACCTTAGCAATACAAAACAGTGATGGATTAGGGATAGGATCAGTTTCCATAGGAGTTGGAGAAACACGGACAGGAAATATTGATATTGGTTCAAATACAACAAACACGGTAGGTCTATCCACGGGAAATGTGAATATCATGTGTGGAACAGGAAGACAAGAAGGTTCTTTTAATGTATTGACAAACGCAAACAACGATGGTCTAATTAATTTAGGGAATGTTACGACTGGAACAGGAGGCATCAATCTTTATGGTGAGTTAAGACGAGGAATACAATTGGGTTATACCGCTACAACCTATTCAGGGTTCGATACTTATATAGGTGCTTATAAAAGAGATACTTATAATAATCCATCAGCTATGACTATAAATAACGCAGAACAGGTAATTATAGGGACTATATCTTCTGTGGTAAGCACAGGGGTTTATCAGTTAAACTTTAATGCTAAAATGACTTTTACAAATCTTCGTCCTCAATTAAGTTTAGGTGTTTATACGAGAACAACCCCCGCTTGGGTAAATGGTTCTCTTCGTGGATCATCAGGCACTTTAGAACCCTATCTTTCTACAAATAATCATTATTATACAACAGCAGTAGCAAATGTAGTTACAGTTTCCATATCAGGATTGCTTATTCTTACAGCAAAGCAACGAGTAGCGTGTGTTTTAGGAAATACAGATAATAATACAATGAGTATTAGCACTACGGATACATATCTATCTATTCTTCGGGTTGGTTAAACCTACGTCTAATATATGGCGTGGGATAATCATCATGATGTCGAACAGATCCTTGAGAATATTCGTGTCAATGCTGTCAATTTAGCAGATTACCATCGTAAGCGTTTCTATCATTTTAAATCATTTGGGAAGTATTTCCGTATCCCTATCATTGTTTTATCGAGTATCACGGCCAGTGCCTCAGTAGGTCTTCAGCCTGTATTAGATCAAGGCATCATTTCCGGTCTAACGTGTCTTCTAGGGTTTGGTATTGCCGTGATTAGTTCGATAGAGATGTATCTGGGAATCCAGCCCGCCATGGACGCAGAACTCGCGCTTTCCCGTGATTATTATACTTTAGCGATTGACATTTTCAAATGCTTAAACTTGTCCCGTGAAAATCGCACAGAAGAACCTCGTTCCTATTTGGACAAAAAATACAGTGATTACAAATCATTAAAAGAAACGTCTTCCCTTCTCAAGAGTCGATTAAGTGTTGATCTACTGGCAACTATTCCCGATGGATATGAAAATAAAAGTGATATGAGTAATAAACCAAAGCATACATCGATAGGAAGTCCGAATCCATTACAAGAAGAGATTACTTTTGGAGATGTTTTATAAGGTTGAAAAATCTAACATAATAGTATATGATGGCTCAATCTAAACCACGCCGAACCAAAACGCCTATCGCTTCAGTCCGAGATAAGTTCGAGGAAGTACACAAAGCATCACAAAGCGAAATGTCCCCTACGTATATTGAAATTCCTCATATCGAAATTCCAGTAGACCCTACCATTATTGTTGAATCGATTCCAGAACCTTTACCTGAAGTCAAATCTAAAAAAAGTAATGCGTGGATAATCCATGTAAAGTCAATCGCAGAAGGCAAAGGGATTAAGTTTCGTGATGCTCTTCGTGATCCTGAGACTAAGGCAACTTACAAAAAATAAAAGAACAAACATATAAAAATATCATTCTATTTTATATGCTTATTCGTAACCTTCGAAGACCGGGAGATGCCGCCAGAGCCCAACTCGCTTACAATGATCAGTTGAGGATTGAAATCGCAAATGATAATCGTATTTCAAAAATACGTGAAAATCAAAAGAAAGGAATTATTGAACCACCTTCGCAAGAACAACAACTCAATCTTTCTGAGCGCATAGGCGATGCGAATCAGCGAAGACAGAAATCCTTTGATAACCTTTCGCAAGTATTCACTCCAGACCAAGTAGATCGAATCATGTCGTTACTAGATGATGAGGCATACATATTTCTAAACGTGTATTGGAAAGATATGAAAAATGACCTTACGAAGAAAGTAGATGCGAAACTCATGGACGAGTTCTATTTCAAAAGTTATTTGAATAAATACATGGGTACGGTTATGGATCAAAAAGGATTAAATGCCCCGACCGGTACACAATCCTCTGTAAATGAACTCGATGAACTTGAATCTCTTTTTGAGTGGAGAGATGAAGCCATAAAAGCAGAGGAACGAATGAAAAGCGTAGATTCGAATGAAAGTAAAAAATTACGTGAACTTATTAGTCTTCTTCCTAATAAACGAAGACAAGAAAGAATTAAAAGTTTGCCTGATGCGGAGAAACAGAGGGTCATTGAAGGTATATCAGACTCTTTTGCGGGCATTGAAACTGATCCCGAAGAATGGCAAAAAGCATTAAGAGAGCGTGGAGACGTTGATTTTTATTTCGAGGTTACAAAACTTTATTCCAATATGAGGAATGAGGAAAGGGCAGAAGCTCAAGCGATCAATGATTTTTTAGATGAACCGTTCCCAGAAATACCCGAAGAAGTTCCCTTAGTAGAAGAGGATACCTCTTTTATAGGAGAAGCAAGACGACGAGCAGGAGAAAGGGTACCTATGCGAAATGTTCCCGTTAAACTCTTGAAAAAACAAGAAAAGGCTTCAGCACAACTTCAAAAACAAACGGAAGAAGCCAGAAAACAGGAAGAAGCTAGAAAACAAGCAGAAGCCGAAAAACGAGAAAGACTAGGAGAACCTAAAGCACTTAAAATTGGAGAAACACCTGAAGAGGCAGAAGAACCAAAACCAAGATCCAAAAAGGGACTTACACAAGCGTTCCCTGTCGTCGAAGGAGAGCCAAAAGGACAAGTAGCCGAAGCACGAACCATGGGTCAAAGTGATTATATGTCCCCACGTGATTTTGATACGGACGAGGTAGGGGTAGTAGGAAAACAATTGAGGTACATTAATTTATTGAAACAAACTGACATATTACCCGACCAACTCAAAACCCAACTATTCTACAATAAAGACACAGGAAAAGTCAACCCAATGAGTTATTATCAAAAACCAAAACAGGAAGGGGTAAATAATAGACAACTATTCTTTGCTAAGTTAGTAACGTATGATAGACCGATTAAATTTGCGTTTGAACAAAGAGCAAGAGAAGAACAACGAGCAGAAAAACAAGGTATTGGAATGAAACGCAAACCAGGACGCCCTAAGTCAGGCAAAGGCATTGCTTCCACGTGTAAGGAACAAACTCCACGATGGATCGAACTGGGAAGGTACAGGATTAATGGTCGTCTTTTAGATGAAAAACAACTCCTTTCTGTCCGGTATCAATCGGGCACAGCAGTCCCTCTGTTTCCCAAAATGATCCCCATCAGTGATGCCTTCCATGAACTTCTTACGAATCTTTTTGAAACAAAGAAACTCGATAAACGTCTTTTGAAAGAACTAGACCCAGAAGAGCAACGGTCAGCAGAAGCTCTTCTTGTGAAGTCAGGAGTAGGTCGTGGCTTTGGAATCAAGGAAATTACTCCAACCGACGAAGAACAGAAAAAGATTAAACGATTTGAGATTGTGAAAGGGTCGTATCTTGCGGGTAATAACAGCAAAGATGTGATCCATGAACTTCGTTCTCTAATTATTCATTTTGTTGAAACAGGACATTTATCCCGTAAGGACGGTTTAAGGTCATTGATGGAACTACAGTAAAACAAGAATCTTATTCCACATGATATCATACTCTTTTAGTTTGCGCTTCGAATGAAGTACAAATAAGAATGGCACTAAATCCTTACGTCCAATCATAGGCAACATTCGAGACAAAAGAAAATGATAATTAATCATGTTCGTCTTTCGTTTGATTCGATGATAGACTGTTTCTATTTGTTTAAAAAGGTTAATAAGACGATCTTTTTCATGGTAGGATAGAGAAGGGACTTTGATTCCTTTTTGCCTCATAATCAAATAGACACATGAATAGTATTTTTTGAGTTTGTGTTTTTGTAAAGTAAGTTTAATCTCCTCTTGATGAGTTCCTGTACACAAAGACATGACCTCATCTGGTATACATAGACTATAAGAACCGGACAACTCGTCCAGTTTCTCTTTAAAGTGCGTAAGTTTTTCATAGGGACTAGAAGGAGGCATGGGTCTATCTTTCCATTCAATAAAGGGTTCTGTAATACCATACTGGATAATCGAACAATGACCACATATATAGATCCCATCGTCTAACATGAAATTATGGTCGCATTTAGTTTCACATGGTTCACAGACTTCCTCTATTTCTTGCTTAAAAGCATCGAATATAGCGTCCATTTGTTTTTTGTTCATCTTATACTTACAATAGATAAAATATCTGTCTAAATTAATAGAATGCCTATTTTACTTGGATTTTTCCCGTCATCACGTAAAGGCAAACGATATAGAATGGTATTTGCGAATCCTCATCAGATTGTAGACTTTGGATTAAAAACAGGTTCTACGTATATCGATCATGGAGATGAAGTGAAAAGAAAGAACTATTTGGCGCGTCATTCAAAGAACGAAGACTGGACACAAATCAATCCCGGTTCGGCTTCCTCGATAATTCTATGGGGAGAGAGTAAAGATATAGGAGATAATCTGATTCAATATTTAGATAAGTTTGATATTAAAGTTCCTAGTGGATCTAAAATTATCTTCTAATAGTATGGACGACTGGTTCTGGGTATATGATGATGAATGGTTTTGAGTTACAGTCTCGGGCTACGCCCTCGAAGCCGACCCCCCTAAAATCTATTGTTATATAAATGAGTAATCCACTGTTAGGCAAAAACTTCCTACACGTTGCGTACCCATCTCCAGAAAGTTATTACGCTATTCCGAATGATTGGAAATTAAAAGATATTAAAGTCATTGATGGAACACTCTACCATAAAGGGGAAAAAAGTTCTATTACTGCTTTTGATTATATTCCTAAAGGACAAACAACCACCCTTTATATAGAAGATGATACAGAAGCAATCTCTCGAATCTGTTATGAATACCTACATAATTGAAATAATTCAGTAATGAGAGCAGGCGGTATTCTGTAACGATCATTTTTGGTATTTGCCCCTCCTTGTAAATAAGTCTGTATGTTTTCAAAATCTTTGTATTTATCTCTTGTTTCTTTTGATTTGATTTTGATTCGTTTGTCTCCGTCCATGATAGTTTTATTCCCTCCAAAATTAACACGATGTATTCCTTCGATAAGTTGACCGCAATCTTTCTTACATAACTTCGGTGTAAATCCTTTTAGGTTTGTCCAAACACGGGTTCTCTTTTGGTATCCCCAGTCTGCGTATTTACAGTAATCCACGTCATAGAAAGGTTTTGTGATATAGTCTTTCATTTGTCCTGTTTGTGGATTTTCTATAAAGTAATATTTAGGTTTAAGATAGTCTATGATCTCTTCTGTCTTTCGCAAGATAGGTAATCCAATGGTATCGATGTCATTCTGTAACAGTTCTTTTGTACACACTTCTCCATGATGACACTTTAGTTTTCGTCCAATCCACGATTTACGCAAGATACTAAACGTATCACATGGAGGAGAAGCCCAGATAATATCGAACTCTCCCGGTTGATATATTTTATAATCCCAATCTAAAATATTAGTTTCGATGTCTGCGTTCTTTAGATCAAGCGAAACAACTTCCCAACCAAACTCTTTCGCAATCTTTCCTACGGAACCCGTTCCACTAAACAATTCAAGAACCTTCATATAATTAAACGGATATTTTTTAAAG
>Ga0247723_1001045_pt1 | contig 16841 bp, 26 predicted proteins | sample MSEWelMarce5H_FC_FD_189079 | JGI IMG/M metagenome (GOLD analysis project Ga0247723, IMG submission 189079) | Subsurface sediment microbial communities from gas well in West Virginia, United States - MSEEL Well Study Marcellus 5H_FC | ecosystem: Environmental > Terrestrial > Deep subsurface >...
ATTCAGCAGTGGTAAAGTCTGGGCACCCGACACACGCTGGGCAAGAGAAGTAATTGAAGAGATGGCGGCTTTCCCGGTTGGGGAGCACGACGACTTCGTGGATACGACAACACAGGCGCTGCTACGCTTTAGGCAAGGCGGCTTTATTACTTTGGACACGGACGAGAAAGACGACCAGCAGTACTTCCGCCGTAAAAATTACGAATACTACTAGGACTAAACATGGCAACGAACATCGACAAAGCGCTGTACCAACAACCCGTGGGCATTGACGCGCTAGGCGAACAAGAATCTCCAATTGAGATTGAGATTGTTGATCCCGAAGAAGTCACCATTGGCATGGATGGATTAGAGATCACCATCGGCAAGGAAGACCCAGAGGAAGAAGGCTTCAGTGATAACTTGGCCGAGTACATTGACGATGGTGCCTTGCAGTCGCTGGCGGGTGACTTGGTGTCTGACATTGACCAAGACAAGCAGTCACGCAAAGAGTGGGAGAAGACGTACGTTGATGGTCTGAAACTTTTGGGCTTGCAGATTGAGGAGCGCACCGAGCCGTGGCAGGGTGCTTGCGGTGTGTTCCACCCCATGATTACCGAAGCTGTTGTGCGCTTCCAAGCTGAGACAATCACTGAGACGTTCCCAGCCCAAGGGCCGGTGCGGTCTAAGATTCTGGGCAAAGACACGCCTGAGATGAAAGAGATTGCGGCCAACGTTGAAGACGACATGAACAACGAGTTGACCGAGGTCATGACTGAGTACCGCTCTGAGCATGAGCGCATGCTGTGGTCACTGCCAGCTACGGGTTCAGCTTTTAAGAAGGTCTACTATGATCCCAATTTGGGACGTCAAGTCTCAATGTTTGTGCCAGCGGAAGACATGCTCCTGCCATACGGCGCGACCGATTTGGACACTTGCCACCGCGTCACGCACGTCATGCGCAAGACCAAGAACGAGATCATTAAGCTTCAGCAAGCGGGGTTCTACCTAGACATTGACTTGCCCGATGCGCCTAAAGACCGCACTGACATTCAGAAAGCCAAGGATAAAGAAACAGGCTTTAACGATCTGAACGACGACCGCTACACCATCTATGAGTGCCATGTAGATTTGAACCTTGACGGGTACGAGGACATGGTTGAGGACGAAGATGGTGAGGAAGAAGAGTCCGGCATCATGTTGCCGTACGTGGTCACTATTCTTAAAGGCTCGAACGACATCTTGTCAATCAGAAGGAACTGGAATGAAGAAGATGACTTACGCCTCAAGCGCCAGCACTTCGTGCACTACCAATACATCCCCGGCTTTGGAGCCTATGGCTTTGGCCTCTTCCACCTCATCGGTGGCTTCGCCAAGTCTGCAACATCTCTCATGCGCCAACTGGTGGATGCGGGTACGCTGTCAAACTTACCGGGTGGACTCAAGTCCCGTGGGCTTCGGATTAAAGGTGATGACACACCGATTGCCCCGGGAGAGTGGAGAGATGTCGACGTAGCTTCTGGCAACATCAGAGACAGCATCTTGCCGCTCCCGTACAAGGAGCCAAGCGCTACGCTGTTCAACTTGATGCAGACCATCGTGGACGAAGGCCGTCGTTTTGCCGCAACAGCAGATATGAAAGTGTCTGACATGTCTGCGCAGGCTCCTGTGGGAACTACGCTGGCTCTGTTGGAGAGACAACTCAAGGTGATGACTGCGGTGCAGGCTCGTGTGCACTTTGCCCTGAAGCAAGAGTTCAAGCTCTTGAAGAACATCATCCGTGACTACACCGACGCGGACTACACATACACACCTGAGTACGGCAGCCGCAAGGCGAAGAAGACGGACTATGACAAGGTGGACATCATCCCCGTGTCAGACCCCAACGCCGCTACCATGAGCCAGCGAGTGATCCAGTATCAAGCTGTGATCCAGATGGCGCAGATGGCTCCGGACATTTACAACTTGCCAGAACTTCATCGCGGCATGCTCAACGTCTTGGGTATCAAGAATGCTGAGAAGCTTGTGCCGATTGAAGAAGACATGCGGCCAATTGACCCAGTGCAGGAGAATCAAAATGCGCTCAAGGGCACGCCGCTCAAAGCGTTCTTGCATCAGGATCACGCTTCACACATCCAAGTGCACATGATGATCTTGCAAGACCCGATGATCCAGCAGTACATTGGTCAAAACCCACAAGCGCAAAAGATTGTTGGTGCGATTACAGCCCACGTTGCTGAGCACGTTGGTTACCAGATGCGTCAGAAGATTGAGCAGCAACTTGGTATGCCACTGCCACCCGAAGACGAGAAGTTGCCACCGCAAATTGAGATTGCGCTCTCGGGCATGATGGCGCAAGCGGCTCAGCAAGTTCTCATGCAGGATCAGGCCAAAGCCGCACAGATGCAGGCACAGCAACAGATGCAAGACCCAGTGTTGCAGTTGCAGATGCAGGAACTCCAGCTCAAACAACAAGAGTTGGAACTCAAGAAACAAAAGATCATGATGGACGCTGCTGCCAAGGCCGATGCACAGGCTTTGAAAGAGCAAGAAGTAAGCGGCAAACTGGAACTGGATGCTCTTCGCACAGGTGCGCAAATCAAAGAGAGCGAGTTTAAACAACAGTTTGAACAAGAACGTGCCGGTCTCCAAATTGGTTCCGACATCGCAAAGAGTAAAGCCCAGATGGATTTACAAGCGCAAACTGCTGCGCTCTCAAATAGCAGGAACCAAGGTTCTAGAAAATGATCCAAGACTTCGCAAACGTATTGCGCAACCAAATACGTACTGACATGAACAACTACGCCGACGATATCGCCGGTGGAGCATGTCGCAATTTTGAGGAATACCAAAAACTCTGCGGGATTATTTCAGGTCTAGCTCTCGCAGAGCGTTATGTTCTTGACCTGCTTAAGAAAGTTGAAGACTCACATGATCGGAACTGAATCAGGATTGATCTTGCCCCCCGGTATTTCGTTGCCGCCACACATCCAACCAGTCGAACAGCCTGACGAAGATGATGATAACGATACAAAAGCAGGTGCACTGCCCGTCCCTACAGGATGGAAGTTGCTCTGCGTAGTCCCTGAAGTCGAACAAAAGATTGCAGGAACATCACTGGATCTCGTGAGAGATACAGCCACTATGCGTCAAGAAGAACACGCCACCACGGTGTTGTTTGTATTGCGCGTAGGCCCCGATGCGTACAAAGACACCGCCAAGTTTCCCAACGGAGCATGGTGTAAAGAAGGCGACTTCGTGTTAGTACGTACTTACTCCGGTACAAGATTCAAAATCTTTGGCAAGGAGTTCCGTCTCATCAACGATGACCAAGTTGATGCTGTTGTGCTAGACCCTCGCGGCTTGACCCGCGCTTGAAAGGAAGACCATGAACGAACCCTACAAGTTCCCCGACGAAATCGAAGACAAAAAGACGGCTGACGTTGAGTTTGAGATTGAAGGCGCAGATGAAGTAGAGATTGAAATTGAAGACGACACGCCTGAGCGTGACAGAGGCCGCAAGCCCCTAGACCGTGAAGTGCTTGATCCAACCGATGAAGAGATTGAGTCTTACTCTGACAAAGTCAAAGGACGTATTAAGGAACTGACTCACGCCCGTCATGACGAGCGCCGTGTCAAAGAAGCCACGATGCGTGAGAAACAAGAGCTGGAGCGTCTAGCACAGCAGTTGATTGAGGAGAACAAACGCCTCAAGCAGAATGTCTACACAGGACAGGAAGCCATCATTGAAGGTGCCAAAGGCAAGGCTGAGTCAGACTTGAAAGATGCTCGTGCCAAGCTTAAGGCGGCACAGGAGTCTTTTGATACCGATGCCATCATTGCCGCGCAAGAAGAAGTGATGGATGCCAAGATTCGTGCAGAACAAGTAAAAAATTATCGTCCTACCCCTTTACAGGAAGAAAATTTTGATGTACAAACACCACAAGCCCAACCTTCAAGGGCTGAACCGGACGAGAAAACTCTGCGCTGGCAGGCAAAAAACCAGTGGTTCGGACAGCAAGGGTTTGAAGAATACACCAGCTACGCACTAGGGCTGCACCAAAAGCTAGTCACAAACGGAGTGGATCCCCGCTCTGCTGAATACTTCGAGCAAATTGACGCTCGCATGAAGTCATCGTTTCCTGATTTATTTGGGCAAGCGAATGACAAGCCAAGGTCTGGTGAGGTTCAAAAGAAACCTACAACAGTGGTGGCCTCTGTATCTCGTTCTACGAGTGCAGGAAAAATTAAGCTAACTCAAACGCAAGTAGCGTTAGCGAAAAAATTTGGTTTAACCCCGCAGCAATATGCTGCACAAGTAGCGAAACTGGAGAACTGAAATGGCTGAAACAATTGACCGCTCAAATCGTGATACAAAATCACGCGAAAAATCCGCTCGTGGAGTATACGTACCGCCGACAAACTTGCCTGATCCAACGCCTGAACCGGGCTATGTGTATCGCTGGGTAGCGACTCACATTCTGGGACAAGCGGAAGTAACTAACGTGTCGCGCAAAATGCGTGAAGGTTGGGTACCGGTGAAGGCAGAAGACCATCCGGAATTGATGCTGGTGGGCAACGAAAAGACTGGGAACGTGGAAATTGGTGGCCTCATGCTCTGCAAGATGCCTGCCGAAAAAGCTAAAGCCCGGGATGAGTACTATGACCAGCAAGCTCAAAACCAGATGGAGTCAGTTGACAATAACTTCATGCGACAAAATGATCCGCGCATGCCGTTGTTTGCCGAACGAAAGTCGTCATCAACGCGTGGTGGATTTGGTTCTGGTTCTAAATAAACTTAGGAGTCCTTAAATGGCATCTACCGCTTCTCCCTACGGCTTCCGTGCCGTAAACGAGTTGGGTGGCCTACCATACGCTGGTAGCACTCGACAATTTCTAATCAACCCTGCTGGTTACAACACGAACATTTTTAATGGCTCGATCGTTGCAATCAACACGTCTGGTTACATTAACATCGTCACCACAAACGGTGACGACAGCACACCGTTCCCCGCAGGTACTATCGGCGTTTTCGTCGGTTGCTCCTTTGTGAACGCACAAGGTCAAACAATGTACTCACAGTACTACCCTGCCAACACAGCTTCTGTGCAAGGCTCGGCTATTACTGCATACGTAATTGATGACGACCGCGCTGTTTTCCAAGTGCAAGCGGCCGGTACTCTGGCACAAACAGCCTTGGGCATGAACGTGTTTTTGAACGCTGTTCAGAGCACTTCTACTGGCTCTACAACCACTGGCAATTCCACTACGGCTGTTAGCATTTCTGCTGCTGCCACATCTGGTTATGCCTTCCGTGTTGTCGGTTTTGCGGACGTTCCCGGATTCTCAGCAGTAGGCGATGCCTTCACTGACATCTTGGTCAAGTTCAATCCCGGCGCACATTCATACAGCAACGCCACCGGCGTGGCATAAGGAGTAACTAACCATGGCAATTTCACGCGCACAACTACTTAAAGAGTTGCTCCCCGGTCTGAACGCTTTGTTCGGTATGGAATACGCTCGCTACGGCGAAGAGCACAAAGAAATCTACGAAACAGAGAAATCTGAGCGTAGCTTCGAAGAAGAGACAAAGCTTGCTGGCTTTGGTTCTGCTCCCGTCAAGAACGAGGGTCAAGCCATTGCGTATGACAACGCACAGGAAGCCTTCACAGCACGTTACAACCACGAGACTATCGCCCTTGGTTTCTCCATCACGGAAGAAGCTGTGGAAGATAACTTGTACGACAGCTTGTCTGCCCGTTACACGAAGTCTTTGGCCCGTGCCATGTCTTACACCAAGCAAGTTAAAGCCGCATCCGTTATCAACAACGGTTTCAACGGCGCATACTTGGGCGGTGACGGCGTAACTTTGTTCGGTAACAACAGCTCTAGCGCTCGCGTTGGTCACCCCCTCGTTAACGGTGGTGTGAACTACAACAGCCCAACAGTTGGTGTTGACTTGAACGAGACTTCATTGGAAAACGCTGTGATTCAAATCGCTGCGTGGACTGATGAACGCGGTCTGTTGATCGCCGCCAAGCCCCGTAAGATGATTGTTCCCCCATCACTGATGTTCGTTGCTAAGCGTTTGCTTGACACTGAACTGCGTGTTTCTACTGCTGACAACGACATCAACGCGTTGAAGCAGATGGGCGCAATCCCTGAAGGTTACACAGTTAACCACTACCTGACCGACACAAACGGCTGGTATTTGATTACTGATGTGCCTAACGGCATGAAGCACTTCGAGCGTATCGCCTTGCAGAACTCAATGGATGGAGACTTCGACACGGGCAACGTTCGTTACAAGGCTCGTGAGCGTTACAGCTTTGGCTGGTCAGACCCTCTGGGTATGTGGGGTTCAGCCGGAGCCTAATAACTCCTGCCCCTTTAAAAGCCACCTTCGGGTGGCTTTTTTGTTGTGATATAATTACCTGTAACTAAGTCACAGGAGAAAACAATGGACACAACAAAAATGCCTACAACGCGGGAAGAAGCAAAGAAAACCGGCAATAAGTACTATTTCACTGGACAACCGTGCAAACAGGGGCATATAGCCCCACGCAAAACCAAAGGCGCGTGTATCGAATGTTTAAAAGTCGAGTGGACAAAAGGTAATGCAGAGCGGGCGGAGTATTTCAAGGAGTACAACAAACGCGAAGATGTTAAGGAACGCAAGAGTGAGTGGTATCAGGAGAACCGCGAAACGGTTATTGCAGCAGCGGCTATCCGCCCGCAGCATGTTAAACGCGAATATCAAAATGCTTGGAAAGAGCGTAACCTTGTTTGGGTACGCGCCGACACAAAGAATCGTAGGCGCAAGCACCGGGATGCAACGCCTAAATGGTTAAGTAGAAGCCAAAAAGCACAAATGCGCGAGATGTACAAAATGGCAATAACTATGACGCAGACCACGGGAGAGCAATACGTCGTTGACCATATCGTGCCTTTGCGCTCGCATGAGGTCTGCGGCCTTCATGTGCCGTGGAATCTGCGCGTTATTACGCAAGAAGAAAATTTAAAGAAGTCCAATAAACTTGTTGCACACTCCTAAACACCGTGATATAAACACAGTAATCCGGGGTTTTCCGGTGCATTAGACAGTCCCGGCTGACGACATACAGACTAATGCACTTAACTTGTATGTAAGGAAAAATCATGGCATTGACCACATTCTCCGGCCCAGTCAAATCATTGAACGGTTTTATTGGCGGCACCGCGACTTCCCCTATTGCAGTAACAACTGCTGGCAACATCTCTGAGTCTTACGCTACAACGTCTGCCACCACTGGCGATACGCGTTTAAGCTACAACAAGCTGACCTTTACCTCTACTGGTTCTGGCGAAACGCTCCGTGCTTTCTCTGTTGTGACCGGTACAGGTGCAGCTACTGCTGGCACGATCAACGGCGCTCACATTTCTTTGGAAGTTGATGGCGCTTCAGCCACTATTTCCGGCGCTGCTAACGCAATCCGCGCTACTTTGGGCGGCACTGATGCTACTCCCGGCGGTACTTTGGCTGTGATCCAGTTGGATACCAACTACACAGTTAACGCATCTTTGCCAGCTACAGCCTCGTTCATTCGTGTGTCTGACAGTGGTTCTGCTACCGGTGAAATCCCATTGTTTGCAAACATTGAGACTGGCCCAGCCGCTACTTGCGCTCCGACTGCTGCATCCGTTGGAACAGTCTCTAAAGCAATCAAAGTAATGATTGCTGGTACTGTGTATTACGTTCCTGCTTACGCAACGTTCTCCTAATGCAGATTACCAAGGAATTCTTGGAGTCTGAGATTCGTGAACTTGAGACTGAAGCGCAGAAGGCACAAACCTTTTTGACTCAGGCTCAAGCCACAATCCAAGCGTACAAGATGTTGATTAACAGGTTAGACGCACCAGAACCGGAGCAACAAAATGACGATGCAAACTGATGTATGGGCGATAACGCCTTCAACCAGCGCTACCCTTTTAAGGGCAGCGGCTTCTTTTACCGCTGGCGCAGCCACGTTGTTAACCAACCAAGTAGAGCAAAACGGTTGCGGTTATAAGCTGATTTTTACTTCTAGTGGTAATGACAGCAGCAAGACTTTTACAATTGTTGGCACTAAAGTGGGACAGTTGACGGGGCAGTTGACTACTGAAGTTGTAACGGGGGGTAACGCCACTACAGCAGCTTCTACAAACTTTTACAGCAGTGTTGTCAGCATTACGATAAGCGCCACTTCTGCTGGCACAGTGAGTATTGGTACTACCGGCTCTTTGGCTTTGCCACGCTGCCGTATCAAGGGTTGCTACTACGTGGGCGCGGCTTCTGCCGGTAGTATTAGCGTGAACTCCAACAGTACCTCTGGCACTTTGTTGTTTAAGGTTCCCACACCTGCAAGCTCTACGGCTTTTGCCAACAGTTTTTACATGGCGGGTGAAGGTATTCCAACGGGTAAGAGTTCCACCAACGATTTTGCGATTGTGACGTTGGATCAAGTTACTCAAGTCACTTTGATTTGCGGTTAATCATGGCTAAGTCACCAGCATGGCAACGCAAAGAGGGGAAGTCCGAGAAGGGCGGCTTGAACGCCAAGGGACGGGCCTCGTACAACAAGGCCAATCCCGGGAAGCCGGGCTTGAAGCGTCCTCAACCAGAGGGCGGCAAACGCCGCGACTCTTTCTGCGCCCGTATGGAAGGCATGAAGAAGAAGCTGACCGGAGAGAAGGCCAAGAAAGACCCGAACTCCCGCATAAACAAGAGCCTTCGGGCTTGGAATTGCTGATATGACTCAACACGACACAGCTAAAGCAGTTGCCGATGGCGCAGCGGTCTTGACGACTGTTGGCGTTATGGCTACGTGGCTCCCGCCTTTGGCTTCCTTGTTCACGATCATCTATCTTGGTCTTCGTATCTGGGAGTCTGATACTGTTCGTGAAATAACTAACCGAAAGAAGGCTGCAAATGCCATCGACGAGTAAAAAGCAACACAATTTCATGGCGGCGGTGGCTAACAACCCATCGTTTGCTAAGAAAGTAGGCGTCCCACAATCCGTGGGCAAAGATTTTACAACTGCGGACAAGGGTCGCAAATTTTCTAAAGGTGGATCTACCATGGCTACACGTAAAAACAACGGCATCACAACTGCCAAAATGGGTACAGTGCGCACAGCGGCTCCTAGCCGTGACGGTGTTGCTTCCAAAGGCAAAACCAAAGGCACAATGGTCAGCATGGCTGGCGGTAAAGTCTTGGGCACCAAGGTAGCTGCTGGCAACGGCATGAAATCCGGTGGTATGACCAAGAAGATGAACTACGGCGGCAAAGCCTGTTAAATCATGATGGCGAGTCGCGGGATGGGGGACATTGCCCCCTCTAAAATGCCCACGGGCAAGCGTAAGGCTCGCCGTGATGACACCGACTTCACCCAATACAAAGAGGGTGGGAAAGTGAATGCCGCTGGCAATTACACAAAGCCCAGTCTTCGCAAGAGGATTGTGTCTCAAGTAAAAGCCGCAGCTACGCATGGCACTGGCGCAGGTCAGTGGTCAGCCCGTAAAGCACAACTTGTTGCCAAGAAGTACAAGGCGGCAGGCGGGGGCTACCGAGATTGAAAGCGCCACAGCAATCCCTTAAAGATTGGGGCGACCAGAAATGGAGAACCAAAAGTGGAAAACCGTCTAGCAAAACAGGTGAGCGATACCTTCCAGAAGCTGCGATTAAAAGTCTTAGCCCTGCTGAGTACGCTGCGACAACGCGTGCGAAACGTGCTGGCAAAAAAGCCGGACAACAATTCGTAAAGCAACCAAAGACGATTGCAAAGAAAACGGCAGGATTTAGATGACTACTTCAGGACTCACCTCGTTTAACCTCGACCTCAATGACATGGTCGAGGAGGCGTTTGAACGGGCGGGTTCTGAGCTTCGCACGGGTTACGACTTGCGCACGGCTAGGCGGTCACTTAACCTGCTCTTTGCAGACTGGGCAAATCGTGGCGTAAACATGTGGACGTTCGAGCAGAACACCATCATATTGGCTACTGGACAACCCACTTACGCACTTCCTGACGACACAGTTGACTTGCTTGACCATGTCATTAGAACAAACGCCAACGTAGCCAATAATCAGGCCGACCTGACGATTACGCGGATCAGCATGCCCACGTATGCCACCATCCCAAATAAATTGATCCAAGCGCGTCCTATCCAAGTTTGGGTACAGCGTTTGACGGGTAACTCCAGCGTATTGCCGGGAACTGTGCAGGCAACGACTTCTGCCACAGCAACAACCATCCCAATCACATCGTTGGTAAATGTGCCAACAGCCGGATTCATTACCATTGGTACAGAGTTGATTGCCTACAACGAAACGACTCCAGCAGACGGCGCTACACCCGCATACTTGCTCAACTGCTGCCGTGCCCAAGATGGGACTACTGCCGCTACGTTAACCGCAGGCACAGCTATTAGCTTGGTTCAAAAGAACAGCATCACTGTGTGGCCAACCCCCAATGCGGGAACTACGTACCAGTTCGTGTACTGGCGCATGCGCCGTATTCAAGACGCTGGTGGCGGCACTAAGACCATGGATGTGCCGTTCCGCTTTGTGCCTTGCTTGGCCGCAGGTCTGGCTTACTACATTGCGCTTAAAGTTCCCGAGGGACTTCAGCGTTTGGACGTACTGAAACAACAATATGACGAGGCTTGGGATCGCGCCGCAGGCGAAGACCAAGAGAAAGCAGCCGTGAGGTTTGTGCCCCGTCAGATGTACATTGGAAGCGGCACCTAAATGGGCAATCGGTTTTCGTCCGGCAAGAACGCCATTGCGGAATGTGACCGCTGTGGGTTTCGGTTTAAGCTGCACGAATTACGTAAAGAAATTATCAAGACTAAGAACTACAATCTCTTGGTCTGCAATATTTGTTGGGATCCCGATCAGCCACAGTTGCAGTTGGGTATGTACCCAGTGGATGATCCGCAGGGTGTGCGTGATCCGCGTCCCGACTTGAGCTACTACCAGTCTGGTAACACAGGCTTGCAGATTGTTTTAACCAACAGTTCTGCGCAAAATGCGGCGGGGTTGCCGTCTGAAGGTAGTAGGGTCTATCAGTGGGGCTGGAACCCTGTTGGTGGGTCGGGTAATTTTGATGAAGTTTTGACGCCAAATTACTTGGTTTTGAACGTAGAAGTTGGTACAGTAACAGTTGCAACGACATAAGGAGTCGAACATGGACAAGAAAGATTTAGCCCAAGACAAAAAGACCGCAGCCAAGGCTGTGCACAAGCACGAAAAAGCTATGCACCCCGGCAAGCCCATGACAAAAATGAAGGCTGGCGGTAAGACTAACAGCGATATGCTCAAGTATGGCCGCAACATGGCTAAGATCATGAACCAGCGCTCTGTTGGTCGTGGAGGTTAATCATGGCTACATACAGACAGCCCAAAAAAGAACCAACAGTTATTGTTGGTGAAATGCCGGTCAAGGAAGCTTTGAAAGCCAACATGTCGTTGGCCAACGAGCGTAGTAACCCCTACCCCGGTACTAAGACATCTGGCATCAAGATTCGCGGCACAGGCGCTGCGACTAAAGGTGTGATGGCAAGAGGCCCAATGGCATGAATTACGCCGCACTTAGCTCTGCTATTCAAGCGTACACGGAGAACACGGAAGCAGATTTCGTGGCTAATATCCCTGTGTTCGTTACGCAGGCTGAGCAGCGTATTTACAACAACGTACAGTTTCCGTCTTTGCGTAAGAACGTCACAGGCGTGACTACAATAAACAATAAGTATGTTTCGTGTCCGTCCGACTTTTTGGCCGTATATTCGTTTGCTGTGGTAGACGGAACATTGGCTTCCGGCACCTACGAATACCTGCTTAACAAAGACGTTAACTTTATCCGTCAGTCTTACCCCCAAGCAGATGACACTGGTTTGCCGCGTTATTACGCTTTGTTTGGCCCTCAGTCAGCCAATGATGCTGAGTTAACTTTTATTTTAGGCCCAACGCCAGACTCAAATTACAACGTTGAGTTGCATTACTACTATTACCCTGAGTCTATTGTGACTGCGGGTACGACGTGGCTTGGTGATAATTTTGACTCCGTACTTTTGTATGGCTCGTTGGTTGAGGCTTATACCTACATGAAGGGTGAGGCTGACATGATGCAGCTTTACAACGGCAAGTACATGGAAGCAATGGCGCTTGCAAAACGTTTGGGCGACGGTATGGAGCGTCAAGACGCTTATCGCTCTGGTCAGTTCCGTCAGAAAGTAACCTGATATGTCATTGACCCAAGGCGCAACCAATACGTTTAAGACTGGGCTGGCTAATGGCTCGTTCAGTTTTAGCAATACGGGCGACACTTCGTACAAGATCGCGCTGTACACAGGCGCGGCCAATCTTGGCCCTGACACTACGGCGTACACATCTTCTGGCGAAGCGTCTGGTGGGAGCTACACGGCTGGCGGTTCAACCCTGACAATCACCCAAGTCCCCACGCTAGGTAACCAGACAGGCTCTACGGCTGCGGCATATTGGTCGTTTGCCAACGTGACTTGGACAGGCACAATTACTGCCCGTGGTGCTTTGATCTACAAAGACTTGGGTAGTGGCAATACCGCATCGGTTGCTGTGTTGGACTTTGGCTCAGACAAGACTTCTGCCAATACGTTTGTAGTGCAGTTCCCGTCGTCTACGTACAGCACAGCTATTTTAAGGATTGCCTAATGTTCGCAGCAACATCATCCGGAGATATTGGTGACGTGCTGGTTCACGCAGTGAGCCATCGTGGGTTCAATCCCGAAGAGCTTGCTGAGCAAGCTTTGAACAAAATTATTTATGTTGGGGATCAATCCCATCCGGCCATTCGCGACCAAGCGCAAGCTTTCCGTGAACACATCCGTGGTGTGTTGGTGTTCTACATGAAACGCGCAATTGAGTCGAACAACACGACTCTAGCTAACCGTCTCCGTGAAGCGGGGCATCCTGAACTTGTAACTCTATTGGAGATATAACATGGCTATTACTATTACCACGGCAATGCCCACCAGCTTCAAGGTCGAAATCCTAAAAGCTGTACACAACTTTACAACAACCACGGGCAACACATTCAAAATTGCGTTGTTCAAAGCTACAGCCGCTGGCTCTGGCACGTTTGGCGCGGCCACAACTAACTACTCCCAAATGGGTACAGACGAGTTGGCTACGGCGACGGGCTACACACAGCCCGGCAATACTTTGGCTTCAGTAACTCCTGTTGCTGACGGCACGACGGCTATTTGCGACTTTGCTGATACAAGCTGGACATCGGCTACGTTTACAACTTGCGGCGCTTTGATTTACAACTCATCAGCTTCTGGTGCAGCCTGTGCTGTGCTGAGCTTTGGTGGCGACCAGTCTGTAAGTTCTGGTGACTTCACAATTCAGTTTCCGGCAGCGGCGGCGGCAACGGCAATCATTCGTATTGCGTAAGTGAGTTAATGTGGCAACCGGATGGGGCGAACGTCCTTGGGGGTATAACGCTTGGGGTGGAGACGGTGTAGTCTTCCCAATGAGCGGCTGGGGTGTGTCTACTTGGGGCGATGGCCCTTGGGGGCAAAACAGCATATCAGTCCAAGGTACAGGCGCTGTTGGTTCGGTTGGCATATCAGTATCTATTACGTTCATTCCAACGGGCGTAGCGGGTACGGGTGCAGTAGGAAGTGTTGTACCGGCGGTTAGATTCACCCTTACCGGTGTAGCAGCGGCAGGTTCAGTAGGGGCTGTCACTCCAAGAGTCGCGTACATGCCTACGGGCGTACAGGGCGTTGGGGAGATAGGCAACTTCATTGTTAACGTCAATGACTTTGTTATCCCGATTGGTGTGCAGGGTACGGGCGCGATTGGTACTCCGCTAATAAGAGTTGGTAAAGCAATTTCTGTAACAGGAGTTGCAGGTACAGGGGCAGTTGGCACTGTAGCCCCCGAAGTTCAATTCACTCCTACGGGCGTGGTTGGCACAGGAGCCGTTGGTAGCGTTACGTTCAGATTGGACAAGACGCTGGTTCCAACAGGTGTTGCGGGTACAGGTCAGCTTGGCACGGTAACGTTGATTTATAACGGCGGCGCATCACCCACAGGTGTGGTTGGTACAGGTGCAGTAGGCACTGCAATAGCCAGAGTAATAAATCGTGTTGCAGGGGTCACTGCAACTGGACAAGTTGGTACTGTTTCAGTTAAAGTATCAGAAACCATTTTGGTGACTGGCGTGCAGGGTACTGGAGCAGTTGGAACAGTTTTGATTAGGGGGTGGACTGTGATTGATGATTCCCAGACACCAAATTGGGTCGATGTGTCAACCACACAAGACCCCGGATGGACAGAGATTGCTACATAGGAGCATTAAATGACAACAGCGTATTCAACCAACCTAGAACTTGCATTGCCGGTTCAGGGTGAGTTATCCGGCACATGGGGCGACACCGTCAACAACGGTATTACGCAGTATCTTGACGCGGCTATTGCTGGTAGTCAGATTATCAGCGGTAGCCAAACTGCAGTCACGCTTACAAATACAAACGGCGACGCAACCGCCACCAATATTGCACAAGCTGGCAGTGGTGCTACGGGCACAGCGCAATATCAAATCATTCGCTGCACGGGCAACCCTGCGGGTTTGTTGACAGTCACAATTAGCGATACCGGCGTTGCTGGGTATAGCAAGACCTTCGTCATTATCAACGCCACATCTACTAGCCAGTCAGTAAAGATTGTTGGTAGCGGCCCCACTACAGGTATCACGGTTGCTTCTGGTGACAAGGCGCTGGTAGCGTGGAATGGTTCTGACTTCGTGCGCGTAGGCGCATCGGCTGGCGGCTCAAACACACAAGTTCAGTTCAACAGTTCAGGTAACTTGGCAGGTTCTGCCAATCTGACATTTGATGGCACTACGCTAACTGCGGCTGGTTTATCTGGCCCCTTGAATGGTTCGGTTGGTGCAACAACACCAAGTACAGTTGTAGCTACACAGGTCAACGTCACGGCTCAAGGCGATGTTCGCTTTGAAGATACAACAGGCGGGCAGTATGTAGCGCTTCAAGCTCCCGGCACTGTTTCGACAAACGTAACGTTTACACTACCCGGTGCAGATGGTACAAACGGCCAAGCTATTGTGACTAATGGTTCTGGCGTTCTTTCTTTCGCGGCAGCAGGCGTATCGCAGGCTAAAGTTACCGCAATCGCAATGGTCTTCGGATTCTAAGGAGTTAAACATGGCAAATCCAAATCTTTTCGCCGCGACCACAGCGTCAGGCACAACTACATACCTCACACCCGGCGGTACAACCGCTGTTATTCTTGTGCCTAATGCCGCTTCTAGTGGTCAGGTGTTTAAGATCAACCAGATTGTTGCGGCTAACGTAAACGGCTCTGCGGCTGTGGACGCTACTGTGTCTATCTACACTAACGGTGCAGTGGCTCAAGGCTCTGCTCCTGCGGGCGGTACGGCTTACCCAATCGTGTCTACAGTGTCTGTCCCTGCTGATGCTTCGTTGATCGTGACTGATAAAACCACGGCTATTTACTTGATGGAAGGCACATCAATTGCCGTTACATCCGGCACAGCCAGCGGTATTACATACAGCATAAGTTACGAAGTAATTTCATAGTTTTAGGGGCTACAGATGTCTAATCGCTACAAAGGCGGGGTTATCTCTGCAACACCACCAACGACTACGGGTGGTAATGATGGAGTTGCGTCTGGCGCATGGACATTAGAGCAACAGATGCAGTTGCAAGCTGCCGGTCTGTGGCCCAACCAGCCTGTTTTTTATATTGAAGATGTATTTAGCACATACCTTTATACGGGCAACGGCTCTACACAGACCATCACCAACGGAATTAATTTGTCGGTAAATGGCGGGTTGGTATGGCAAAAATCTAGATCGGATGCACTATCCCATGTTTTATCGGACACAGTAAGAGGAACAGGTGTATTTTTGGAATCAGATAACACCGGCTCTCAATCAGCAAACGCAAACTCAATTACAGCATTTAACACAACAGGTTTTTCTTTTGGTTCTTTAGCTAAAGCAAATACAAACGCGGCAACCTACGTCTCATGGACATTCCGCAAGCAACCAAAGTTCTTTGATGTTGTGACTTATACGGGTGATGGGGTTGCAGGGCGCACTGTTGCGCACAACCTTGGCTCTGTTCCGGGAAGTATTATTGTCAAAGAAACATCAGTCGCTAACGATTGGCTTGTATATCACAGAAATGATGGAACTACTGCAAAAATTGGTCTTTTAAATAGTGACCAAGCAACATTTAATAACAGCGGCAGTTGGTTTGGCAATGGAACTTCTGCTGTGCCACCAACATCCACAGAATTTACAGTTAGCACTAGCACACGATTAAACTCTACTGGTGAAACCTATGTTGCCTACCTATTCGCCCATGACGCAGGAGGCTTTGGTTTAACTGGTACAGACAATGTGATTTCGTGTGGGTCGTTCACAGGAACTGGAGCCGCTGGAAATAATGTGACTCTTGGATACGAGCCACAATGGTTGTTAATTAAACAAACCGATACAACGGGGTCTTGGGTTTTGATTGACACTATGCGTGGTTTTCCTGTTGGCGGCTCCGACCAATGGTTATATGCAAACTTATCAAATGCAGAATCTACAGTTACAAGCACTTGGGGGCCAACCGCTACTGGATTTGTTAGTAACGGCGCAACATTAAATACTTCTGCTGGAACATATATCTACATAGCCATACGTAGAGGCCCAATGAAAGTGCCTACGTTGGGGACGAGTGTGTTTAGTCCTAATACATGGACTGGTAACGATACGGCAAGAAGCATTACAGGAACTAATTTTTCTCCAGACTTAACTC
>Ga0247723_1001046_pt1 | contig 16796 bp, 27 predicted proteins | sample MSEWelMarce5H_FC_FD_189079 | JGI IMG/M metagenome (GOLD analysis project Ga0247723, IMG submission 189079) | Subsurface sediment microbial communities from gas well in West Virginia, United States - MSEEL Well Study Marcellus 5H_FC | ecosystem: Environmental > Terrestrial > Deep subsurface >...
ACACACTAAACACGATTCTCTCTTATATACGTCCACCATGAGCACTAAATAGCATCCTCATTACTTCTTGGTCTATCTCTCTAGCCATTTCCTTTGCATGGTCATCGGCAATCTTCTCTGGATCTACAGGAAGACAGTTATGGACTTTATTGCATCTTGGACAGATTTTGTTCATAGTAATACGTAGACACCACTCAGCAGTAATCCGATTCCTAACCAATCTTTCCACTCTAGCACTACACCAGTCATGAATGCAAAGACAACAGAACAAACGATATAGATTCCACCGTAGATCACATAAGCACGGGCTGGCTCATAGGGTTGTAAGGTTAGACTCCAAGCGAATAGTATTAGTAGTGGAATTGCCACGAGATAGTTAGACTTTAGGAAGTAATAGCATCCTGCAATCTCCAGTATGGCGGATAAGATGTAATACGGTATCATTTCTCTACTTTAAACAATGACCATCTCGAGTCTTTCATGTAGCGTTTACCATAGCAATCTTCGTAAAGAGCCACTGTTTGACCAGAGACAGAATCGGTGAATAAATTTTGTACCCATCGGAGAGACAGATAAGACTTAATAGACTGGAGCATTAGTATATACTTCCTTCTTGATTTAATTCATTGGAGTTTGTACAGGCATTGTTATGATTAGTTGCTTTCGGACATCTCTTATTACCGCACTCTGGACATAGCCTCATAAACATAGAGGATGGATCAAGAGCAGAGATTGGATAACAAGTATGGCATGTGCACTTGGGAAAGTCTATTGGATTGTCGGTATTGGTCCAGTGATAGTTGCGTTTCTTATCGAATTCCAGAGCATCTTCCAGAGTTGCAAGGTGATATTCATCGGTACGATAGACATGAATCTTTAGGTTTCTCTTGGTTGCTTCTTCAATCATGTTCTTTGTACCTCTTGACTTACCATCCCAGATTGCCAGTAGGGCATCGGCATACTCAGCCATTAGTCGATTTCTTATTGGACCAGCGGATCTTCCATAGAATTCCCACTCTGCCCAGAATTGTTGTAGTGGTAGATTGTTTTCTCTAGCGTATTGAACTGCTAGGGTATCGACTCCTGGAGCCATACCTGAGACGATTTCTGTGGGTATAAATTCGCTTTCCCGTAGAGCAGATAAGACTAGACTGTAATCGGTTATGTTGCGACCACCAGCGATAATGAGTTTCATAGTAAGATTACCATTCCGATATACGTCATAGCATGGAGATATTGGTCCAGTCCGAGTAATATCCAGAATTGTGAGTGAGTCGTGGGTTTCCAGCCATAGTGTTCATTGATTGTAACTTTTCCCCAGTCGATATGATAGTGGAGTAGAAAGTCAGCAATTGCAAAGAGATATGCCATCGGAGTAAACATCACAAGCACAAGGAATGTACCGAGTCCATGCAGACCAGAGTGCAGTAGTCCACCGAAATGACCATACTTTCCCTTATTCAGATATTGATAGGGAGTTTGTAGCGGAAAGTCAATGAGAAAGTGCTTACTAAAGAGTAGCACTAGGATTAGTTCGTTCATACTATTTTATTGGCTAGACGTAGGATCTTTACTTGGTCGTTTGGAGCGAGATATGCTCGCACCATGATAGTCTTAGAGAATGTCATTGGATCGTCTTGTTGAGTGAATTCCACGAGTTGATTCTCCAGCATATAGGTTGCCAGATCGTGGACTAACTTTTCCTTGAGTCGTTTCTTTGCATCGATGTCCTTGCCGAGGATCTCAGCAAAGGTTTCATCCATACTGGCACGACCAACGACTAGCTTTCCACCGATGATATAGTCATGAGTTGTAAAATCTGGTTCAATCATCATAATCCGTTTCCTGTATTACACCATGCACCACCAAGACCACATGGACATGGATAGTTCGTACAAACATAACCCATCATCTGGTTTAGTTGCAGACCACACTTTGAACAAGTGGATGGATTATAGGGAGATGGGTTCATTGGAGTGAATGGCATCGGAGCACCAACGTAAGGAGTGGACTCTGTAAATGTACCATCATCATAGAAGGTTACAATCTTGACTATCTTTCTCATTTCTTATTCTCTGGTGTGAATTGTGGATCCAGTGGTGCTACCTTGACTGGTCCAAATGTCAGTGGAAATTGAGGAATTGGTAGCGTCTCTGGATCGATCTCCTGATTCATATCATAGGCGATGGTCAGATGTGGTTTGTACTCTGGATAATCAGACGTTGCACCTTCATCGGTTAGTCGTTTGTTTAGAAACTCTGCAAAGGTAAACTTTAGTCGCATGACCAAACACTTACCATCATTCTTAGTGGGGAATACTTCATAGCCGATTACGCTGGCATCGGTTTCAGTTTCAAGACCCTCGATAAACTCTGCAGTTGGAACAGGAGTACGAGAGTAGCAAACAGTGATGTGATACGTAGATGGATCGACACGCTCTGTAAGACCAAGATTCATCTCAACGAAATTGTCCAAGAGTTGTCTTGATTGATCATCCAGATTCATTGAAACATAAGTACCATCCTTATGTTTAGCGTATTGTGATAGTGTTGCGAGTTTCATTTGTACCAGCCGATGCCGTTGTGCTTCTTCTCTGTCTTATATTCGTAGTATTCATGGGCTAATTCATATGCGTTCAGTGGTAACTTCACCACGATTGCATAGAGTATTGCCACAGCCAGAATGACTGGTGATGCGATTACAAGTCCAACTCCGATTATCCACTTCATAGTTTCTCCAGTTCTTTTTCACATCGTGAAATTTCATCCTTTAACTTCAGACGTTGTTTCTTGAGTTCTTCACAGTGCTGATACTCGTCGTAGTGACAATCCAACTCAGTAATTTCTTCATCCAGCCTACGATGCTTTCGTTTAAGAGACTCAATATGATGCTCCATTTTTACTCTATCCATATTGCCCTCCGTATGCGTGATCCATTAGGTAATTACGAACTCGAGTCCACTCTTGTTCGTTCATTAGTTCTTCTGGTGGTCGATTCCCAAATGCTTTGTTGGGTGACTTCCACCAGTCTCCAGATAATTTATCTCCCACTAAGGAGACGACGATTCGATTCAATGTTTCTTTATGAAAGGGATCTGTCATAGTAACCAGTTTCCATTGAGATTTGATAGGTACTCTGCGTACTCTCGTTCAAGAGTTAATTGCCATTGCTCTTTATAGTCGATCTCATGCAATCTTGATAGTGCACTAATCTTATCCTCTGGCATGGATGGTGCCATCGTGGCTTTCCATTCTTCGAATGAGAGTTTTTGTTCTATCGTTTTGTGGTAATCTTTGATATCCATTGCTTTATACTCTGCATTAGTGATAGGTATCTTTGATGATAATCCGTATATGTCAGTCGATGCGGACAATCACGACCTTGACGACATAATCCATTACAATCTCTGCAGGACATTATCCACCTCGTCCAGCAGCACGTTTGATTGGCTTATTGGATTGAATATTCTTCAGTGCCTGTTTAATCATACCACTGGCTTCTTTCGGAGAATGACCACGCTTTAGCAGATCTTTCTTCGCTTTCTTCTTTGTTCGCTTGAGTAGTTTCTTTGCTTCCCACTCTTGTTTGAATGCAGATGCTTCTTTATTTTCTTCTGTCATAATTCCTCCATGTTGGTCTATTATACAATTATACTTATTGCAAGACAAATAAAAATGGGTAGAATAAATCTACCCATTGGTTATGCAGCTTTACGCTCTGCCATAATATGTTTCATCCTGTCTGCACAGTAACTTGCAGCAAATGCGTTTGGTTTCACGAGTGGAATTACATTACACATTCCACGAATATAACCAACTGCTTCCTGAACGACACAGCTTGAACCATACATTTCGTTTGGATTGATGTCGAGGTGGACTTCCACTTCTCTATCTTCCAGCACGTCATGTAACTTTAGGTACAAGTCTGCAATCTTATAAACTTCATTCATCAGACGCATTCTTGGTTTGTTTTTCTTTTGATCATAGTCTCTCTCACGAGAAACTTCTCCAAAGATTTTACATCCATTGTTACCGTTGATGTGAACAACTACAGCTAAAGTATAATCTGCGTACCACGTATCACCAATCAATAATCGCTCTGAGTCTCCACCGATGTAAATCTTTGTTTCAGGACTCTGTGCCTCGATGAATGTTTTTACTTCATCGATATTGATAGGTTTCATGATACACCTTCTTTCTATTATAAAATTGGAGCGGATAGGGGAAATCGAATCCCACTCTGCGCAGCTTGGAAGGCTGGCGACACACCTCGTGCTTACCCGCATATTTGGCATCCCGCCAGAGACTCGAACTCCGACCAAGGGTTTTGGAGACCCACGTGCTGCCATTACACCAGCGAGATATTATTCTTTGTCTTCGTCCAATTCAAAGTATTCATTCTTCATGACCACCTTTTCATCAAACTTTTGTGCTTCTGTTTTCTGGTCACGCTGGAAAATCATATTCCATCTGTTATCATATTCTTCCTGCGTAACACTAAATGGTCTTGGTTTGCAACCTTTACCACCATCACTCATAAATCAACTCCTATTTTCTAGCATATAAAGTATTGAACATCATATTGGCATTAATGATTTGTATATCTCTAAAGCCAATCTTTTCCAAAGTATTTAAATACCATGTAAAACTCTTAGTATTTAACACTCCAATTAATGATTGTTTCTTGGATGTAATCTCATCCTCTGTGACGCCATTCGATCGTTTAAAGTTATGATATAAACTTTCGATGTCTTCAGTAAATGCCATTTTATCTGAAAGAATAAGCATCCCATTTTCAGACATATTATCATAGATGTCTTTTAAGTATTGCTCTCGTTCATTAATAAAATGTAACGTCCAATTTGCTAATACAACACCCCAATTACCTTCAGGGAATGTATCACACATTATAACTCTATCTTTATGTTTACTAGAGGTGTACATTGCTTTACTTGTCTCAACACCATAAACATTAGTGAAACCATGAGATATTAATTTATCCATGGTATTACCCTTTGCACTACCCACATCTATTACTTTAACTTCTTTGTTAAAATTAACATCAATACAATCGATGCACATATCAATAACACGATCGTAATCAGGAATGTGATTATTTACCTCTTGTTCATATCTGTCTGCAACGCTTGAATCAAACACCCAATGTTTATTCCAAAGAATCTTTGGTGTCTTGCGCATTGTTGTTGATGTAGTTGATAACATCTCGTTATTCTTCACCACATCACTGACTACTTTAAACTTACTATTTGCTTTGCTGAATCTAGAAATATATCTAAATGGAAATTGAGTATAAATTTTAGAATCACCTGGAGTTTCTCCACGAGCAACTATTGTATTGTAACTATCAGGAACATTTAAATCAACAAGACTCTCAGGATAGAGTAATCCTTCTTTGTTCACAAACCCCAATAAATCCATGACAATATCTAACGCAGCAGGACTAATCGCAGCACCGATACCAACATATGCAGTATTTTCTTTACTGCTATTGATATGTTGTTTCCTCAAAACTTCTATGATGGCATCATAAGATTTTACCATCTTTCTAGGATAGAGAGTATCAACCACAATAATTTTATTTGTTATGTCAGAAACACGTTTCAATAGACCTTGTTGATCAAGATACGCATACAATACACCAAACAAAACAGTCACATCATAATTCTTATCATTCTCATTTAAAAATGTATCTATATCTTTTTCAATAATTTCAAAGTTGTTCCAATATTTGGAAAGCGTTTCATTACTTTTCTGAGCCATGTCATGCTGCACTTCAACACCAGTGTAATGACTAGCACCATTTGCTAAACACCACTGTCCTGTTGCACCATAACAACTACCTAAATCTAGTATGCTACAATCTTTAATTAAATAATCTGGCAATGCCACTTTATGTCTTTTTGTTAAAGACTCAGAAGTTACACGACTCACTCCACGATTAGATCGTGAGTCATTTGTTATGAACTCTGGATAATTATCAAAAAACATACATACCTTTAAATGGTGCTCTGTTACGGATTCGAACCGCAGACCTACTGATTACTAATCAGTTGCTCTACCAACTGAGCTAACAGAGCATTACTTGGTGGAGGATGGGAGGATCGAACTCCCACTTCATGCTTGCAAAGCACATGTGCTCCCATTATCACTAATCCCCCAAAACTGGCTCCAGTGGCTGGGATCGAACCAACGACCAATTGATTAACAGTCAACTGCACTACCGCTGTGCTACACTGGAATAAAACTTGGTGGGCAAGGAGAGACTCGAACTCTCACGTCTTTCGACACTGGCTTCTAAGACCAGCGTGGCTACCATTACACCACTCGCCCATACTTACTACTTATCTGGTGGTAACGAGTGGATTCGAGCCACTGACCTACTCCGTATGAAGGAGTTGCACTACCGCTGTGCTACGTTACCATTGGTGCCCCATGACAGAATCGAACTGCCATCCCCTGATTACAAAACAGGTGTTCTACCATTTAACTAATAGGGCATACATTGTTGAGAGTACTGTTCCATGTTTAAGACCGTATCGCAAGTTAATCGTTTAAGGACATTCACTACTTAATTCATGAACCTTGCCATCAATCTCCTAATCGCATCGTTGTGACTTCAGCATTTCACTACTTCCCAGATAAGAGGGGTGACTTGATAAGGATGGTGTTCTTCCATAACAGTTTGGATTGCTTATTCTTTCGCACAAACTCTCAACAATGGCAACTGTCCCTAAACAATTGCTACTGTGTCTTGCTAATGTTGGACGACGATCCTCATGCTTGATATCCGTAGGTAATGTCGCAACTCATTACTCTATTTTTATGGTAGGTCTCTCACCTACCTCGCAGAAGTGTGGATAACTGAATAGGGATAATCAGTCATAGCCATTGCGGGACTAATTCTGGTTGCGGATGCTGGAATCGAACCAACAACTGAAGCATATGAAACTTCCGAGATACCGTTTCTCTAATCCGCTACAACTTGGCGACTCGTGGGAGAATCGAACTCCCGTGATCGGATAGACAATCCGACGTAATGACCATTATACGAACGAGCCTAATTTGGTGGAGAATACTGGGATCGAACCAGTCGTACCCGAAGGTGGCGGATTTACAGTCCACTGCATCACCATTGATGCTTCTTCTCCATACTATTAGTTTAGTGCTATCATGCCTATTTGCCAACAAAGGTGCTTCCTCTGGCAAGCGACTAGCAGTTATATCAGGATCCTTTCCTCGCACAGTTGGACCCGCATAGTCATAGCGTCCTATGACGATACCTTGATAACACTAAACTAATGGTACTCGATAGGGGAGTCGAACCCCTCTTCTCAGGATGAAAACCTGATGTCCTAACCGATAGACGAACCGAGTATGGTGGTAGTTGATCTCGGACAACTACCAAACCGATACGTACTTGCATGGGTAACTTATCCCAACTTCATGCTTCAGTTTCGACTAAAGACTTAGAGAAGATTTCAGAAGAACAACTATTATACATCAACAATGATTGCAAGACAACCATTATCTGGAGTAGGTGACAAGAATCGAACTTGCTTCCATGGGTTTGCAATCCAGTGCCCATCCAACTGGCTCCACCTACATAATTCTGGCACCCCTAGCAGGAATCGAACCCACATTCACTCTTTAGAAGAGAGTTGTATTCTCCATTATACGATAGGGATATGGTACGAGCGGAGGGACTTGAACCCTCAATCAATTAAGCGTCAGATTTTAAGTCTGATGTGTATACCATTCCACCACGCTCGCAATAACTCTATTATACACTAAACAATCTTACATGTCAATGGTGGGCTGGGAGAGAATTGAACTCTCACTCAATCGATTATGAGTCGACTGCTTTACCATTAAGCTACCAGCCCAATATTGGCGGTGAGTCAGGGAGTCGAACCCTGTGAACTGATTTCTCAATTCTACTGATTAGCAATCAGCTGCATTACCATCCTGCCCACTCACCCATTACCATTTTTAAATCCAATGCTACCACCTTCGTCTTTGATCTTTTGAATCACGTCTTCAAACAAGATGGGTCTGAAGTCTGTTTGTTCGACACAGACGCAGTGGTAGCGTGGATCAATAACTTTACCACCATAACCATTGTCAATCATAACACGATTGCTATGCAAGTGTCCATGAATGTTAGTTCCAAATCTTCCAAGACTATCTGAGTGAATAGGTATGTGAGAAAGAATCATTCCATTCATCACATGATATGCACGCAGTTCTCTAAAGTGTTGACGATATTCGTCGTCTCTAAAGATGTCATGGTTACCACGAATCAAAACTTTATCACCATTCAATCTACGCATAATTCCCAATGCTTTACGATTGATAACAACGTCACCAAGATGGTAAACTTTGTCTGTTGGCTTCACTGTTTCGTTCCATGCTTTAACCATTGCTTCATCCATTTCATCTGGATCAGTCCATGGTCTTAACTTTGTAACACCATCGTCACGAGTGAACCTGCATACACCAGCGTGACCAAAGTGCGTATCGCTTACTAAGAATACACTTGGCATATACTTCTCCTTTATCATAAAATTTGGCGGAGAGCAGAGGAGTCGAACCCCATCCGACTTTCATCAGAACCCAGTTTTCAAGGCTGGTCGCAGTACCATCACCGCTGCATTACTCTCCATAATTGGCACCCAATGAAGGAATCAAACCTCCACTTCCACGTTCGTAGCATGGCGTGATATTCATTTCACTAATCGGGTAAATCTTTGGTACCTCGTGACAGAATCGAACTGCCGTGACTGCTGTGTAAAAGCAGAGTTCTACCATTAAACTAACGAGGCAAATACTGGAGCAGGATATCGGATTTGAACCGATGACATTCTCGTTGGCAACGAGACATTCTACCACTGAATTAATCCTGCATAAAACTTGGTCTCAGTGGAGTGAATCGAACACTCGAAATCTTGGTCCCAAACCAAGTGACATACCACTTGCCGACACTGAGATAAAACTTTGGTACCCAATAGTGGTAACGATCCACTCACCTATCGCTTATCAAGCGATTGCTCTACCACTGAGCTAATTGGGTATTGGTGCAACCTGTAGGAATCGAACCTACTTCAATGGCTCTTCAGACCACCGCTATGACCACATCAGCTAAAGTTGCATAATTTTCTTTGGGGTGACTACTGGGAGTCGAACCCAGACTAACAGAATCACAATCTGTGTTGCTACCATTACAACATAGCCACACCAAAGAAAACTGGTAGGAGCACAGAGAATTGAACTCTGGTTTACTGGTTAAAAGCCAGTTACTTTACCACTAAGTTATACTCCCAAATTTACCAAACAGAAACATACTAAGGTCGCATCTCCCAGATACCAGCTTATACCCTGACAATGCATTCGGCTGTGCGACTCTGCAGGTTACAAAGTATGTTTCTGTTTGGCACCCCGACTTGGAATCGAACCAAGAACGACGGAATCAAAATCCGTTGTGTTACCACTACACCATCAGGGAACAGAGTCCTAATTTTTAAAGAGCAGGGAGAGATCTTATCTCATGTTGACATAATAGTCAACCCCTTAAAACAAAAAACCCTCTGGATTTTCATCTCAGAGGGTTTTGGGAAAAAGACTTGTTGTCTAATCTATTTTCCAAAACCCCCAGAATCGCTTTCAATCGCATTATATCCAAATGATGTGCGTGAGCATGTCCAGCCACTTAATAGTGGTAGATGCTGCATCGGTTTGGATATTTGTCTTAATTTCATAGTAGAACTGATTATGCCTTAATTCTGATTAAAAGTCAACACCCTTGTTTCCAAGGGGTTGTATTGTATTTAGGAGAGATTTTAGCTCAAAACACCATTTTTGTCAAGTATTTTGAAATATATTTTATGAATTGAGAACTTTTGCAACACTATTCATAACTGCAGCGATGCGACCAATGTCACGTAGTTGCTCAACAGTGTATCCTAGTTTCTTCAATTCATCATAATGTGCTTTGACACAAAAGTGGCACTTACCAACGATACTTGCAGCAAGAGAATATGCTTCAAATCTATCTTTGGTCGTACCACCATGACTAGCGATAGCATTCATACGTAATTGCGCAGGCAGTCCAGCAAGAGCAGGGTCATCTGCCATCTCTACATACGGATACCAAACATTGTTCTGTGCCATAATACTCGCAGCAGTCATTGCAGCATCACGCTCTTTAACATTATCAACAGTATCAGTTTTAATGTTTAAGTCTGTATTAGCCAAAACAAATGTTAAGAGTTTACCGTTACCAGTAGACATTAATGCTGCAAGAGCACATGCTTCTGCTATCACTGGATCTAAAGTGCTGCGTTTAATCACAGCATCTAGATTCAGTTTAGTGTCTTTAGCGTAGTCAGGTAACGATTCTTTAACCTGATCAATCCATTGCATTATAGAGTCTCCCCACCAACTGTACGATTACATGCACATAACTCACCAGTCTGCAACGCATCAAGGATACGTAGAGTTTCTTCAGGTGAACGACCAACATTCAAGTTGTTTACTGTAATGTGTTGAATCTCATTGTTTGGATCTACAATAAACGTAGCACGCAACGCTGCACCTGCTGGTTCATAAAATACACCAAGTTGATCAATCAATCCTTGATTCCAACGATAGTCGCATTCTTCACCAAGTTTATCAGCGTGTGTTCCTGTTTGAAATCCACGACGAACTGTATCAGCGAACTGAATGTGCTTAATCTTTTGCAAGTCAGCATGTGCTTTCTGCCATGCTACCTTACAGAACTCGTTGTCTGTGCTACCAGTCAATAGAACTGCATCACGATCTGCGAAGTCTTGGAACAACTTATCATATGCAACGATCTCTGTAGGACATACGAATGTAAAGTCCTTTGGATAGTAAACGATAATCTTCCACTTACCTTCAAATGATTTCTCATTAATCTCAAAGAATGCATCTTCTGGTTGTCCTGGACGAACACCTGTTACCACGAATGGTTCTAATTTATCACCAACTGTCTTCATTTTTACTCCATTAGTTTTGTTAATTAAATATAGCCTACGATTTACTTAGTCAATCCAGCAGGGTTTTCACCTACTTTTCACGATGATATTTTTCAATGTCACTGATCGGTTTTTTCAATATTAATCCTCATTAAAATTCAATCATTCTTTTTTACAAACCTTGTATCAAAGGCAATAGAAATTCTATCCCCTGTGTTTTTATAATTCTCGTTCTCAATGTAGTGGTATATCCATGACGGAAAGATAACTAACATTCCAGCAGTTGGTGTTACGCTCCAGCCATGAGACCAATACTTGTTACCCTGAGAAATAAATTCTCTCTTAACAACAATAGGAATTTCTCTGACAGGATTCATAAACTTTAATTTACTATCATTTTCTGCTGATGGATAGTAAACAGCAGAGAAAAACCCATCAGGATGACAGTGTGGTTCCATTGCTGCCCATGCTCTATCTAAATTTACCCAGTATCTCCATATTTCTTGCTTATACGATGGAGACAATCCAAGTTTATTATGAATTATGTTTGTTTTCTCAACAACCTTAGATCTTAGTTCTGCAAATCCTTCATGATTTATGTCCAACATACCACTGTTTTTATTTACATCTGGAACAAGTTCCATACATAATTTCTTCAGCTTCTCATTATCTAATGATAGTTGTGTTGTAACATAAAACGAAGTAAACATTTCAGTAAGATCTAATCGTTCATTCATACTTGCTCTACCTTTATATTGCATTTTTGCAAAAATTGTAATCCTACTTCATCTCTGTAAGAATTGCGATAGTAAACCTTTCTCACCCCTGCACCGTAGATAATCTTGGCACAGTGAATACATGGAGCATGCGTGCAAAACAAATCAGCACCATCACCACTATCTCCACTCTTTGCGAGTTTAGAGATTGCATTTGCTTCTGCGTGTATCACTTCGTCTTTTGTCTTAGTGATAACACCACCATCTTCATGGACTTCAATAACTTCTTCACAAGTATTGTCCCATCCAGATGGCATACCATTATATCCGATTGAGATGATACGATTGTCCTTTACGACAACCGCACCGACCTGTAATCGTTTTGCACTGGACAACTGAGCAAATCTCTCTGCCGTGTCCATAAATGCGTCAATCCATTTTTGTTTCATATTAATGAGCAATACTATACTCACCTCTGTCAAGTTTATCAATAATCTCGTAAATCAATTCATGATCTAATTCTGTATCACCTTCTTCAAATGGAATTACTTCCACTGAATCATCTCGTGCATCATACCAAACCCAAATGCAAACTTCATCTTTTGGTCGATGAATCAATGCCCATGGTGTTTGGTCATGTTCAGGAAATTCTTCACCATTGAGAGAATCTCTATGAACAAATACTGCGAATGACATCACTGAATGATTCCCACCTTCGATGTATTCATCGTCAGTTTCCAAGTCAGCATAACCATCAAAAATAATCTTTACACCGAGTGGTTCAATACCACTTTGATCTCCAGGTTCAAGAATATCTTCGTCCATCGTACAGACGAACTCACGCACCCAACCTTCAACTACTTCTTCGTATGGTTTCATTCTGGACTCATAATCTTATCTAATTCTGCAACTGGATCCCATTCTTCATCTGGGTTTTCTACAAGACCTCTCCAGAAAGCAACATCTTCTTGTTGCCACTCTTTGCCATCCCACTCAGACTTGAATACGTAATCCCAGTCTTTGCGTTTGACTTCGTATGTACCGATCTTATCAGGATTTGTTGATACATCATACCAATCAGTACGCTCTAAGTCAGCAATTGATTCTTCATACTGCTCTTCTTCGTATCGTTCCAAGTCATCCCATACATTGGCAAAGTCAGCGATGTCCTCTGGTAGATTTTCTATCTCTTCACGATTCGTATAATCAAACTCGTAATAATCATCACAGCCATCTTCGAAGCGACCAGCAAAACCCATTCCAGGTTCATGATAGTATGCACGAACACTCCAACCCTCTGACTCTAAGAATTCATACAGAGTTACTGGTGGCGACCACGCAGAGTCAAAGTGCATGACAATTGTATTGTCATCCTCTCGTTCCCAATCCATCATGGAAACATCCCACTTTGTACCCCAATTCTCGCATGACCACGCATAATCCCACTCACCAGAAGGATTTGGTCTTAGATAATTGAATGGTTGTGCATCCTCTTTCGAGAGTTCTTGCTCGAGTCCATCAATTTTAGTTTTATCTTCGTGATAAACAGTTGCTGTGTTGTAACACCAGTTTGGCATAATATATTCTCCGATTCAAGCCATGAAATTTTTAAATAACTGCACTACTTCTTCAATTGTATCGACAGTGATAGCCAATTTCTGGACTTTACCGTCTGGTGAAACTTTCTTATATCCTTCACCATGTAGCCACTGAATCAGTTTCGCTTTGTACGATTCTAATTCTTCGCCATCTGGTTTATTGATTTCGAAAGTTACTTTGATAGAATCACTGTCGCCAGTGTTCCAATAGAACATCATATACATACTGTTCCGAGCATTACTCAAAACAAATGTAGTTGTGTTATTGATTTTAACTTCTCGTAGCTTACCACGGAATACATCGTAGTTATTGATGTACCAGTCTGGGAATGCTGCAAAGTTATCGTATTGATCACTCACATAATCACTGAACAATGAAGACAATGATGCCATAATAAAACAATCCTTATAATGACCAGACACAGAATTGTTTTCTGGGTCATGGGTTGATATCAAATAAGACTCAAGTAAAAATGATTGCCAGTCTTTCTTATCTTCGAACTTCTCTAGATTGCGAGCAACGATGTAGCAGTCTTCAGGATCGAATCCTTTATCTGCTACGTGTGCATAACAACGATCGCCATTACCCTTACCAGTGTAATATGGCTTCAGCGTATCCTTATCGATGTATTGATAAACATACTGCCCAAGAGTTGCAAAGAATTCATAACTAGGTTTCATAATATAATTATACTACATCACAGATTGCATGTCAACTACTCTTTTGCAATCTTTTCCTTCTTCACTGGAGCAGGAATGATACCTGCATCTGATACTAACTTATGTGTAATCTTTGGATACATCTTAGTGAGTTTCTGGTCTTTCACTGCAATGAGAATCTTTGCTTCGTCAGGATGAACACCTTCCAATAGAGAAATGAATAATGATTCTCTCTTGATAGGAGTCAAGTCTTTACGAGTAAACACATACATTCTTCGTGCTTCGCTAAACAGATTTGTTGGTGTCATACCAATTGGTTCAGCAGCAGGTTTGAATGGTGGCTCACCCTCTGGCAGAATAAACTTGTAGTCTGGCAGGAATGAATGTGCAAAAATAACTTTGAGTAAAAACTCTTGTTTGTAGTTCTCGATCGCTTTTGGATTCTCATTAATCTCAGCAAGCATTTGTGTTAGATATTTTTTCATTAAAAATCTTCCAATTCTTCTAATAGTAATCGGCAACGATGCTCCATGAGATAGTTCATGACAGTCATCTTATCACCCTTCGGATTATTACTTAGGTATGCGTCAACGATAGACTTCTGAACATCCTCTGGAATGAATTGAAAATCAACCAACGTGGCATTGCGATGCCAGTTGCGACGTTCATCATCATTCTTACATGCATCGAATCCTTTGTCAATAAACTCAGCAAGACGTTTAGCTGACATAGGTTTTTGTCGCTCTCCAATCATGAACACATCGTCTTTGCTTAGGATGTTTGGAACACCATCACCAGTATCACCCTTAACAATATGCTCAATCATAAAGTCACGAATCTCTTGCTTGGTTGCAGTAATATATTTCTTCTGCATCGGAGACCACTGCTTCACAGTAGGATACAACTGCAACTGTTTGAAGTCTTTGTCAGAGGACAGAATCAATACCTTCTGTGTTTCCTCTACCAATCCCTCTTGGACTAGCTGATTCTCTTGCAACCACTTTGACATGACAGCAATGACATCATCTGCTTCTGCACGATCCACGTGGATGACTCTCCATGGAAAATGTTTGGCAATGTCTTCACGCATCTCCGATAGAGTATCAAAGATTAGTTTCCAATCCAAATCAGATGCATCACGATTCTTTTTGCGACTACCTTTATACTGCTCGAAGAATTCTTTTCGCCAATACTTACGACCATCACAACAGATGACCAACTCGCCATACTCTTTGCCATACTTTTTCTTGTATGACTTGATTGTGGAAAGTGTAACGTGACGAATCAGATTCTTAACTTCTGATTCAGTACCCTTCAACTCTCGCTGAAAGGTTAAGATTGCTGCAAGAGCAACTTGGCTATAATCTACTAATATCATCAAAATGCTCCAAGCAAAATACATTCTTCATTAATACGTCCATTCGGTGCGGATGGTTTCGTAGTCAGTTTCTTCAGTGCACCATTCAATGCACGTTTACCCAGTGATAGTCCTTTAAAGAATTCCTCTGGCTTACGCAGTGTCATCTGTTGAGATTCTTTAACATCAAAACCGATGATTGTAGTGCCTTTGACAGAGAGTGGATTGCCACCTTCACCTTTGTATACACCGACACGACGATATTTGGTATTGTAATACCATACTTCTGTCGAACCGATGATTGTCTCAGGTTTAATAGACTTCAATCCAAGATCTGCAAACTCTCGCAAGAACTTCATCTTAGACACCAACTTAGTGGGTGACTGTGGTTTACGTTTACGTGGCGCACGACTTGCTTTAGCAGTCTGCACTTGCTGTTCGCAATCAGTGATGATATTGTTCACAAACTCCAAGAACTTTTTCATCTCACGTTTAGTGAAATTCGAATAACCCTCAACCAACTGGTCATCATCGCCAGCAATAACCTCAGTCAACTCTGCACGAAGACTATGAAACAACTCGCCAATACGTTTAGCAATAGGTGCTGAAACTTCATTGGAAAGTAGATAATTCTTAGTGGAGAATGTAGAGGATTTATTGATAACAAAGTCGTCAATTGCAGCTTCAATCTCACCAGCCAAGTCGTGGGCTTTTTCTTCCATACGTTCTTGGATGCTGACAACATTGGTAGGTGCATCAACAACTTTCTGTTTGACTTCTTTGACAGTCTTGTGTTTGGCAACTAGGATAGCGACACGTGACTCAAGCAGAGCCATGTGCTGTTCTGTTAGTGTGTTACCATTGGCAAGCAGACGACACATAATACCAATTTGACGAACATCGTAGTCACTTGCTGTGTTCAGTGCGAGAACTTCTTGTTTTCGACCTAGCTTAGCAAAATGCTCGATGGCAAATTTGCGACGTTTTTTATCGTCTGTGTGTTCAGTGTACCAGACCAAAGCAGTGCCGATATCGACATTGTAATTCTCTGGTCTGATTGTTGGCTCGTCTTTTACACGATTCAACTCAGCGTGTGCTTTAGCTCGTTTTTTTGCAGCAGTAGCGTTCATAGGTTTGTGACCTCCATAATATAATATCTATTATACCGCAAATTCGAATTAAAGACAACACTTATTTTGCAGTGATTTTCTCGTATAGCTCCACAAAGTCCTCGTGGTCTGCAACCTCTTGAGCCAGATTCTGTTTGTGATACGTCTTTGCAATCTTAGAAATAACTTTCTTAGGAATTTGCAATGTATCAGACTGTTCTTTAACGATCTCTTTAATTAGATCTCGTTCAGCTTCAGTGCGAATCATTGAATTGCTAATCTCTTGAATAGCGTTTTGCAGATCTTTCTTTTGTTCAGGTGTGATATTCATTATGTATTAAC
>Ga0247723_1001047_pt1 | contig 16783 bp, 16 predicted proteins | sample MSEWelMarce5H_FC_FD_189079 | JGI IMG/M metagenome (GOLD analysis project Ga0247723, IMG submission 189079) | Subsurface sediment microbial communities from gas well in West Virginia, United States - MSEEL Well Study Marcellus 5H_FC | ecosystem: Environmental > Terrestrial > Deep subsurface >...
CCTCTAACAACCCCATTGACTCTAGACCCTACTTTTTTAATGCAGCGGAAAGTGGATCAGGGAAATCTACTTTTATTAATTTAATCATAAAAAATTTAAACTCAGGTTAGTGCGAATAACTTTTTCATTACATACAATTCAATATTTTAACTACTACATCACATGTTTCCACCTTTTTGTTTTCAGACATCCCAGTTTATATACAAACCCAAGAACAATCTGATTTCAGCAAACTTCAACAACAGAACATTAACTTCTTGAGCAGTGATTTCACAGTCGCACAAGACTGTTTTACAGAGCTCGCTAATAACTCTTTTGTTGTTCTTGACGACTTCAGTTTCAACCCCCAACAAGTGAAAAAAGCAAAAACAGAATTCCTTAAAGTTATCAATTACTACCTGCGACATCATAACATCAAACTCTGCCTTGTCATTCATAATTTGTTCAACAATAATCTATTCACCGAAATTCTCCTTGCTCCTCATCTATTTCTCTCCTACTCAAACTTAGGCTATTACGTAATAAGGTAACTATCAATACGACCATATCCACTTTTTAGACCGACCTAAAAAAACTTACATGTATCAAAATTAATTCCTTCTTCTTTCCCAATATCATTGTCCGCATTCATTGTTTTTTTTATCTTTTAGAAAACTTCAGTCTCGTTTGGGCGGAAAAGAAGTGCTTAAATTCTATCAAGAAGTTCCGAAACATAATTTTAATTTTTGTTACATTAATTGTAACAAAAACTATCTTATAAATCAAGTTGATCAACTTTTTATAGGAGAAAAAGTAATTATGTTTTCAAGCGGAGAACAGTTCGTCATTCATAAAGCGTCACAAACTTGCGCAGCAGATGGGATTGCAGACATTCAACCTCAACATTCTTCAGTACAAGCCTTTGTAAAAGAAACATACCCCAAACAGAAACACTTAGTATTAATTTTTGATATTCTTGAAAAACATAACCTTTTTGATGATAACTTGTTTTGCATCCCCTTCCCCAATATACATGTAGCAGACATGTGTGCTTTTTTTCTCAACCGTTTCTATAAAAATGATAATGCAGACGGGCGTTATATCAAATTTTGTAAATTCTTACAAAAGAAAGGGGTGAAACTGCCAAAAGTTAGCGTCAAAAATCCTTACGCTCAAAAATTACTTTGCTGAATTTCAGAATATAACCCTGATTTTAAAAAATGAGCTCTTCCACCTTTCTATTACAATGCTCTTCCAAGGTACCTACCGTTCCGTTGTGTTTTCTCTTTTATTTCTACCCCCCCTTTTTTCAGTACTTTTTAGGTTATACTACTTATTCTTTATTGTTTAGGACAATGTTTTTCAATGTCAAATACCAGCGCAATTTAGAGAAGAGGATTGTCGCAAATCAGATCTGAAACTGAGCTATGTGGACAATGCCATCGACTCTCCACAATTTAGTAAGTCCTCCTACCCCCACTCAACAGTCATTCCAACACAAAAAAAGTTTAACCCTGTTGGTACCTGTCATCAAAAAATATATTTACATTTTCCATAGGTCCTCTACAATTTCAGTTTGGAGCCAAAAAATGTATAGGTAACATAAATAAAATTAAAAAGAATGTTTAACAAAAATCAGTCTAATCCCTATCCTCCCTCATTTTATTTCTTTAGATATTATTGAACTCCGAAATCAAGTCCCTGCTCTCAGTAAACCTTTCGAACAGATAAATAAACTGTATTCAACATCGATTGAAAGTGTCTACAAAGACAGACCCTTTTCTTCAATTGATACTACCCTTAAAAAATCCACTACTGTCCAACTTATTTTATTGCCTCATCAAACCCTGATCATCCCAGAATCGTTAGCTGATCAATTAACTGTTCTTCACAATCAAGATGATCTCCAATTCGTTGATAGCGATCAAGTCAAGTAAGTTCATATTCTTCTTCATCCATCCTTCCACCCCCCCTCCCTAATTATTCTCTTTTATGAACTGGGTTCTTTACTCATGGTTTTTAACTTTTTGTACCAGGAAATTGATTTCCGATAATGAAGGAGGTGCTGAACCAGCCCTAACATACACCACAAACAGTAAAACGCTCGGAGTAATTTATTTTTATTTTAACCTTTTCATCTTATGTTTCTGTACATCTTTGAATTTGAACTTTACAGATTTTTCACATGTTTTCTCTCTAGGATAAGTTCAATGAGGATTATTTCGAAGAAGAACTTTCTATCGATGAACTAATTAGAAAATACTCCTTTGTGTACGAAGACACCCGACACAAACCATGTAAATATCAGCATTGAAAAAAACACAACAACCTCACTCATTGGTCATCAACCTATAGTTGTACACACACCCCCCCTTCTTTCAGATGGAATGGGATGGTCCCTAAAGAAGCGGTTGGCTTTTGATATTACTGACCGTGACTTTGATCTTAAAAGCTGTCTCATAAAATTAAAATTTAACCATCCAAATAAAAAAAACTCTCTGTTTACGATTGAAAAAGAACCAGAGGATCCCACTAAGCCGACCCTGAAATTTTTCCTCTCCCTCATTATCCTTTCCGAAGCCATCATGCCTTGGCAAATATTATCTTTGTCGGCGCAAGACAACGTACCAGTGTTTAACCTTTTTTCAGAGCATTTTTCAAAGGTAACACAGTTTTTCAACTCTTTATTTGAAAAAGGTAAACATGTATCCCCGGTTTTAAAAAACCCCATATTCTTTTTCATCCCATGGAACCTACTCTCTCTCTTTAAACTGTTTCAGAACATGGAATTCTCACAGCACTTCAGGTCCGAAGTGGCTTCAATTTACGCCCAATCTTGGATTGGTTTATATTACGGATTTGCCCCTCATATTAGTAATGATAACATAGTCAGTTTTGTGAACTCTCTAACCCAGCAAACAATATATACCGGTGTCAAACGTTTTTATGTCAATGTTTGGTTTCCCAATACAGAAATTCAAACTTTCTTTTTTCCCCCTCATATCTGGAATACAAAAGTAAAATCTAACCTTTTCCCTAATGAGCTGGTCTATCGGGTTAGCGATTTATCCGGCACACCTCATGGTATGATTACCGATGGATACCCTTATGCAAAGTCCCCCTATTATAAATCACCTTACTTTCTAACATTCAAAACAGATCATTCAGTCCCTTCAAACTTTTTAACTTTCAATACTTTTCAAATTCCCAATTCATATGGTCGTATTTTAAGTATGTTAACATACAACGATGACATTGATAAATTTGTGTCTGTCTTTAACACTGACATATACTTGCCCTACCAAAAAAACCTTCCTTTAAACAGCGTTTTAGAATTTAGAATTTTCGATGCCAATAAACAACTTGTACAATTCAAAGACCAGAGTCAATTGTACATCTCTATTGAAATTATTACTTAATACTTTCAGATAAAAGTTCAATCATGACGGCTTATCTGGGTATGAATTTTGATTCTGAAGAAGTGGCGTTAGAACGAGTTCAAAATATATACACGGACAAAGAATTCAACGTCGAGTTACCCACCGATTCTGCATTGTTCGCCATGCCAAATATGTTCTGGACACGGGTATGCGTTCATATATTTGTTCTATTACTTTTCCCCTCATTTTTTATAGGCAAAAAAAACAAACGACTTTTTGTTTTCTTTCCTCTTTATTCTAGGTCAAAAACCCGAGTAAATTTCGATTCTACAAACTTCAGTTGGAATTCAACAAATTCAGCACAACATTCATCAGCCAGAATTCACACACCACTCTCAACAAAAACCTGTCCGAAGAACTCATATACAAAATTACAACGTATTTATCCATACAAGATATACTCCATTTGTGTATTTCAAAATTATTCCTACCTTGCTTTGTAAATTCACCCTGGTTTTTTGATAAAATGTCCGCTTACTTCACTCACCTTCTGGCCTCGGCTTATTCAGAAAGCAATAGTTTATTCATGATATGTGCCGTGTCTCCTGCTATTGTCCAAAACACATTCTATTTTTCAATAGATCACTCAAAATTACCCTATTTCAAATCCGTGTTGGGTTCAGGTCATGTATTTAGCCTTTATCATCTTAACCATGTATTGAAAATATGGCCCATACTCTTCCAACCTTACTCAACCTTTAAAAAACGTAAACGGTATTATCTTAAAAGTATAAGGAAATTTCCATTGTGTTACAACAATTGTCCATGTCTCAAATATAGACAGGCACCTTTTTTTCTGAAAAGAGAACAAACATGCGCAAATCAATCTCTTCCCTCTGCCTTCAAACAAAAATGTAAGCAACTTTTTTTGAATTCTCATTCAATTCCTCATTTCAAGTTCACGACCACGCCCGAGTCCTATTTTGAACTATATATCTCATATTAGTTCTCCCTGTTGCAGAACACATTTTTTTCTTAACCATGTGCGCGGGTGGCGAAATTATTGCTTGTCTATTGGTTCCTCCCATCATATGGGCAGGTAGAAATATTTTAAAAACACACACACCTTCTTATAAATCAACATTATTGTTTTCCTCATTATCACCCCCCCTCCTATTCCACTTTCAGCCATAGTCGCCTGTTTCACTATACCATGCTGGATTAAGGCCAAAAGTCCAATCTCAGAAACCATCACTGACATGCTCTTCGGCTACGGTAAAAATCATTTTTTCCAAAACAATTTCCTTATACCAAAAAGTCATATCGGTTTTAAACAACAACATTTTTTTCCTTCTTTTCAGTGCTCTGCCCCAAAGACGAACAAATCATACTACTGCTAGTTGAAACTAATATACCCATTGTACTGAATTTAAATCCCCGTGACAGAGAAATCTATGTCTATATCAGCTCCAACGTTGAACGATACATACTAAAACCTCTTTTTAAAAACAAATCCTTGAATAACCGAGTTATTTGTTCGAAAAGTTGTCCAGTTCAAATCGTCCGCAACGATGACGACTTTAAAATTATTTTGCACAAAGGAACACACACAGTCACTGATATGTACTTCATAATATTGAAAAATCCTAAAGTTGACTGTATTAGGTCGGTTTTACCCCAACAAGACGACGAATCAACATTTTATGGAATAAAAGATAAGAAAATAAAATCGTACAATTATCAGTGGACTAATTCTGTTCTGAAACGGAACTATTTATTATAATCCCCCCTTTATATTGTTTTTCAGATAAGTCGGTATTTTTCAAATATGAGCAGTATAAATGTCAATACGGTACCAGCCCACGATTGTTTCAAGGAACTTTTCTTCTTTTTTAAAAAGAATACAATGCACCTCATTTTAATTTTCATAAAAAAAATGATTTAAAACTTTCAATCTCTGTCTCTGCTCTCTTATGCCTTTAATAAAATAGAAGAAATAAAAAAAAATCCCATCAGGCCCCTCTTGACCCTGTCAACCCACCAGACTCGACGAGACCAAAAACACCTTTAATAGTAAAAGAAGAAGAGTCCGGCTGTCACTTTTCTCAACAATATATCTATAAATTAGATGACCCTTCAATCCAAACACACGGCTATATACATATCACAAACAATAAAATTATTGTTCATTTTCCTACTAAACCAGACCATACCGTCACTTTCAAAGCAATGCACCAAATTCAGTTCGTTTTTAACAAACAAGTCATATTTCATTCTGAATGGTTGCCCATCTTAACCCATCGGGATCGAACAAAATTCAAATCTATGTTCTGTCAAATCTGGTATGAATTCTCAAAACTGACCCACTATAAATATCCCCCTCTACCATCCTATGGTCCTTCCATGCATAACGAAATTATCACCAATTATGATAAACCGTCCTATTATCTGGCTTGTTCTGAAACTTTTAACACCACCTCAATAGAACTAACAACCCGACCTTTGACTAAATCAACCTCTCATGCTACACCTGTACATATACAATTTTATTTTGACCACCATTTGATTTTTTGTAGTCAAACTCAATTACAACATTTAGAGTCGGATGAACTCCATTTTGTCCTGTCATTTATCCTGCAAAAACTCATGAATTAACTTTTCTCTGTTCCAGAAAGATAGTACCAAAACACCGAAAAATGGATCGCATTCACGATTACAGTCGTTACTTACACCAATGTGAAGCTATCTCTGAACAGATCGAACAACATCTAGGTAAAACATAAAACACAAACTATACAAAAATAAAATCAATACAATAAAAAAAAACTGCATTCCGGATCTGAATATACATTTTTCATTTTTTTTAGAAACATGCGTTACATGCCGTGACCCCTTCAAACATCAACTGGCGAAACTCTACCGGGAATTTCTGGACACTCAACTCATACCGGTGTTAAACAAAAAATGTCTCGAATATGCAGAATGGTGGATTTTCAAACCCGATTCGCCTCTGGCCAAATTTATTGTGGAAAACAAATACAACCTCAATCTTTACTTCAGACCTGATGAACTCACTTCTCTGATCGAAGACATTGCAAATAAGGACAATATGTATGATCGTGGGAACTACAAGGTCATGACCTTGAATGGAGCACTCAAAAATTGCTTCAATACAGACACACTCTACCTACCTGACCTGTACAAACTTTGTACCCCTCATGTGAACACAGTAAACGATGCTAAGACTTTCCTGTTAAAAAACGATCTTATCAAAAGGGACCTATTTATACAACCTCCTCTTGACCTCATCTACTGTGATCCGTCCTCTCAGTTCTGGATCCCTCCAGAATTAATCAACCCGTACATTTGTGAAAACAGACAGTCTGTTTTCACATGGACAGATTTACATTCGAAATTTCTAAACTTTGTTTCCTCACCTGAAGACAGTTCTGTTCGCATGGACAATTCCATGTTTTATATTGCCGATGACTCCATCTTTGCCAACAAGTTCAATTTTAAACAGTTTCACAAAAACCAAATTCCTGATATTTTAAAAAAAGTTATAAGATTTCTGAGTAAATCAAATACCATTCTTACCATTTGTCCTGATTTAAAATTTTCTCACATCTGTCCCCATGATCCGGTGGTCTACTGGATAGAAGAAATGATTATGCAGCATAACCCTATGACCCCGTACGTACCATCCTATGTTTATCTGTAAAAATTATAAAAAAAATCCCTATCCCATTATTTTCAGATATGGAAATAAAATTTCTAAAGATGTACCCCTGGGCCGAACATCCCAGAAGACTCCCTAACAATCAGCTAAAAGTCTCAGCTCCAAAACAGCAACATATACCCTCCAATCAATGGGTAAAAATTGAACTAGGGTTAATTCTCACTTCTTTACCCCGACATCACATCATTAAAATTAATAATCCACAAACAAAATATAAAATTATTTCCAACTATTGGTTGCCCTCTACCTGGCACAAATTAACTCTTACTATTTTTACCGCCAAACCCTTTGATCTATATCCTGGAGAAACACTCTGTCACCTGCAACTTTTACCGCTACTTCATTTCTTCCCAGGTGTCTTATATCCCTCTACCTTACATCTATATATAATCAAATCTCATAAACCAGGCATTTAAAAAATTAACTTTTTTAATTTGCAGAACTACAAATAGACTCAAAGAAAAAACAAATTCAGCACTATGGTATGTACAGCCGGTTTTTATTATAGAATTAAAAAATACCCCCCCTACACAAAACAATAACGCTTATTTTTTCTTTAAAGGATTAGATGAAACATGGCAAATCCAATCCTTTATCGCCGATGATGACAATGACGACGACGACGACGACGATGACAGGCATAAAAGTTCACTTTTGAATCTTTAACATAAGTTGTCCATACCGTTTTTTTCAGAACACAACTCTTTTTCATCTTTAACATAACACCAACAATGGTTGTCTGCATCGACAATATTACCGATTTTATCAATCAATGGGGTTGCGAACTTCAACTTCAATCAAATCACCAACCTTTCTTTGGCAATTCGTCACTAGGTATTTTACAGTATATCCGGTTTTTCTTCCGTAGAAAAAGAAAGTATATATTCATCTTCTCCTTATCCTTTTTACATTTTTTACAGATATGTTGTTGCAACATGTCTGGGACCATTGCAGTCATTTTCAACCTCAGATGAAACAGTATCAAAGTCTAGTCGAAAAAATTAAATTGACTCCACGAATATGGAATCCTGCTATTGACTTCACCACCTTTCTCAAACACGTCTCCTGGATCCTGGGAATACCCATTAATCTTATAAAATTTAGACGCAAACAAACCGAACACCAAGACACTTTTCAATGCAATCACACCAAACTCTGCTTTCTACCCTATTACAAATTTCAAAATCCATACATACGATTTTGCCAACAGTCAACGAACACCTTTCATCAAATCACCTTTCTGGAACATAAATCTAAATTCTACAGTATTTCCTCAACGTCCTGCCATCCTCTTCTCATCAACCAGCTACCCAATTTTAATTTTTCCTTCCAATCAGAACCAGTTACTCTTCCTGACATTGAATCTATTTTAAAACACAAACATGTTGAAAAACCCTTTTCAATCGTCCTTTATTCAACCCCTACCTATGTAAGAAGTCAACATATAACAACCATCAATAAAAATATCATAGGACATTACAACAATAGTGCTTCCAAGAATATATTACATCTTTTTCTAATACCTCACCTGCATGGATCTACTTATGATATTTATGTCCTAGAATTACCAGCCAACAACATTATGTTTAATCGAAAAAATGTATTCTCTAATACACACCTGACAGAAGGAAAATATGAATTTAAATCAAACTCCCGTCCGAATAAAGATATGCTTAATCAATCATATTGTATCTGCGAACATCCAGACACTGAACGATACCATGCACCCAACAACAACACTTTTAAACCTTTAGGTAATTTGTCATAAATTTCTATCCTTTTCTCTCCCCGCTCCACCCTGTAAAAAATTATACTATTCATATTCCATTCTTTTGTTACAGCTGCTGCATCAAATCAAAAAAATTTCCTATATGAAAATCTAGGTAAACAAATGTTTTATCACTTCAGACCATCTGACAAAATTAAACCGTTTTTTACAAAAAAAAGACTCCCCTGCTATTCCCTCTCAGAATCCTGTGGTCTGTTAACTGATAGCCTGAAAACAAACTTAAAGGTTTGCAGTGAAATATCGTTTCTCAGGTACACTCAAGTTTTTTCCTGCATATTTCAAACAAAAATTATCAAATTCTTTTTTTAAAAACATATATATATAAAATTCCCAACTCTTCTTCTTTTTTTACAGTTACGATACAGAAGCCCTCAATAAGTCCTACAACAATCTCAGCCCGGATATAGAATTTGAAAACGTATTCCAGGAATCACAACATAAAAAAATCAACACTGGTATACAACAATTATACATAATAGGATTATATGACTCCTTACCGGTTGAAAAACTAATGTCCATTTTCAATCAATATCTACCTGCCGCCTTGTTTCGTAAACTGAAACGCTATGTTACCAGTGAGCCAAACAAAATATACTCGACCATACATTGGCCTTCATTTAAAAGCAAACTTGACCACATAGATACAACCGAATGTAGCAAAGAACTGTGCGCTCTGCTCAAACATCATATTCCCTCTGAAAACTATGTCAAAACTTTTCACATATTTAAAAATCACTTGCCAAACAAATCTACCGAACCTAACCAAACCAATACAACTCGCATGGTTTCACACTTCCTAACCTATATCTATCAGCGCAACATTCTTGCCTCTTTGATCAAATATATATTGCTAAAGCCGCTGTTGAAAACATTTAAAACAGCTTTGCTCTTGGATCAGAAACGAGGACTGTTCTTTATAATGCATCAGCGTTTGCAAGAAATTATCTTTGAATGTGTTCTTACCTCTTTTAATGGATCAAACTATGACAACTACCTATTATGCAATAGTCTGATATTAATTCAAAGTCGGCTGCATCAAAAAATAAAAATATTCAAAAAAGGAGCCTCAATATCTTCCATTCTTTGCATAAACAAAACTAACTTTCATAATAAACAAACGTCAACACCAACGCCAAAAAAACTCCTTTACAATAAATGGACCATGAAATTATATATCAAAGATATACGAAATTTAGTTTCTTCCACGATGACCCTTGACAAAATAGGAAAACTATTTAACTTGCCGGTGTCCAAACTAGTTTTCCCATACAATCAAGCACAAACAATAGAAAAAATTAAAAATATCCATTCACTGCGCCCTACTGACAATACATTTTGGAAAGACTGTTTCTTTAATAAAACCCCTTCTTTGGAATCACGTATCAATGCTGAAACTATTTTTCATGAGAAAAAATTTAAATCTCTTTATGATTTCGGAACCTACTATCTTGTTCAAGACTGCACTCTATTGCATTCAATACTATTAACCCTATTCAACTCCTATCTCAACCAAGCCCAACCGTTGAATATATTTTTACGAAGAAACTATTCTCAATCCAGTTTAGCCTATCAACAATTCTTCATCATCGAACCTTCAAAACAAATAACAAAACTTTTAGCGCCCAAAGAAATTAACAATACATTTTACAATTACATGATAAAACAGGCTGTCACTGGAGGACTATGCACCAGTTTTGTTCATGGTAAAATTGACGAATCCGTTTCTATTAATGAACATTTCAACTATATAGAAAACCCCTTTCTTAATACCGAAACCTGGCCAAACTTTTTATATTGTGGAGAATGGTCCAAACAATTTAATGAAAAACCGAGTGGAATCTCAACCCTTGACATTCGATCTCTTTACCCTAGTGCTTCCGTCAAAAAAATACCTGTGAATACACCATTATTCTATTCAAGATTTACAGTGAATGACTATGAACATCTGTTCCATTGTCATAATTTTTATAAAACATTAAAATTGCGGAAATACTGTCACATGGTAAATAAAGAAGGAAATCACCAAACAGATCGTTTCAAACTGATCAGTAAACCTCCCCGATTTTACAATGAATTCTCTGCCTTAGCTCATTATCTCAAGTCTTTCCAATCAAATCCAAATATAGAAATATTACGATTTCAATCAGGATTCACTGCAATGGGACAACTGATTTTCAATACTTTCCCCATCGATGGGTTTTTATCCTACCGAGATCTTGCTACCGGAACTATTCATCTCAAACTCATCCAATACCATTCCGTTTATTTTCATGGCCATGTGTTAGGCTGTCCCATAGCAAATACAAACGAAGACAATGAAAAATTACAACAAACTATGGCGGTCACCCAGGAAATAAAACGACTTTGTGAACACTACCGTAACCATTTCAAAGAGTTCTTGGTCGCCAATACCACTATTGAATATGTGGAAATTTCAGAATGTCATTTCCCACAACACCGCTTGGCTACAGATGCAAATTTTCTCATGCCATTTAAAACCAACTACACTTATAACTCTTTTTTAAACAACATCTATAACGGCACCCTTACAGGAATGATTGTAGTGAAAAACCTAAAGATTAAAAAAACTAACCAAAATCCTATATTTGGATTTATTATTCAAAAAATTGAATACGGGCTCCAACAACTTTCGCCTTATACTCAGGAACAAATTACCAAATGTCATACTGCCACTCGAGTGGTGAGTGTTCACGAAAACAAACACTTTATGGTAATGAGCACTGAGTATTTTAATTTTCTACACAAAACATTCGGCTTTGAAAAAACACCCGATATTTACCATGCCCTTTTTTTCCAATTAGATGACTATCTGAGAACAAGTATAGAAAGTAAATTACTTCTTCGACAAAATCTTAAAACTCTTATAAAACACGAACAAAACCCTGACAAAAAACAAAATTATGAAGTTCAAGCAGAATTGATCAAACTAATGCTCAACTCTTGCTACGGCTACACCCTTTGTAACATTTCTTCCCAAAAATTCAAACAATATGAAAACCGTCGTAAAAAACCATCTCAGAACAATAAAATTAAATCATGTTTTGAAATGGAAAAAAACATTTTTCTAGTTCAAATTGAAAAAGAATACGACGAGTCATTTCCCACCCTTTTAGGTCATGTAGGATGTTATATTTTATTCAACAGTAAAATTATCCTTTTACGACGACTGTACTTCCTGCTTAGATTCTTAAACCCAAAACTAGCCCAACTGTTGTACATGGACACAGACAGTGCTCATTTCTTGTTAAAAAATAGACAACTTGAAGATAATGTTAGTCCTTTTTTGAGACCCCTCTTCAAAAGTCAAATGAATAAACATTTTGAATGTGGTACAAAAATGTCTGGCATTTGGGTAGAAGAAGGTTTCTACGAATGCGGAGAATATCTCGCTGAAAAATGCTACAGACTCTACAACAAAAATAATGCTCAATATTTAACGCATATGAAAGGGCTCAATACCTCTTTTCAAAAAGAATATCATGAATGTAATATTGATCCTAAAAAAACTCCTTTTCTTGCCTACAATATATTTTTTAAATCCCCTGACTTCTTAATTTTTAAATCACATATGAGTAAAAATATCTTTTCCAATTATGTTCCCAATAAGCGATATTTTATTTCTGCTACAGGTAGTCTACCATTAAAATTGTAAAAAAAAACCCCATGCCAATATTTTCAGATATAAAAAATGGCCTTTTTGGCTCTGGACAGAATTCAAAACAACACCCATTTACCCGAGGTTCAACGATTCACCCAAAAATACTACCTAAAAAGAACCATGCTCCGTGGAAAATATAATGCTTTAGCCTATGGCCATAACAAAATAACCAGGGCAAAAGTTCTCGTCAAGTCTATCTACACACCAGAACCGTGCAAACTTACAGAAGCAGCTATTCTTAAAAAATTGCTACATGTACCAGGCATAATTACCTATTTAGACCATTATGCCATAAAATGTAATATCTACTTTCTTGTCACAGAATATTTTGGACACATGGATCTTCAATTTTTCTTGTCTACGAACGGTGCTGTTTCAGAAAAAATTGGACATACAATCTTCAAACAACTTGCTGCTACCGTTCAAGAATGCTTTAAAAAAAATATTTTGCATCGAAAACTTACCCTTAACAACATACTTATTGATGTCAGAACAAATCAAGTCAAAATTACCAATTTTAACCCAGCCTCTCAATTTGACGACGCTGACCAAGAATTTACAGCTCCCCTGGTCGATGAAATTGCTCCACCCGAATACTTAGAAACAAAAAAATACACCGCTGACGGACTTTACACTTGGAGTTTAGGACTAATTTTGTATAAATTACTATTCAACAAAAAACCATTCAATTCCTCTGATGATGTGATTAATACACCATTAACCATTCCTACCTGTAACCAGTCGTCTTTATCTCTTAATGTAGTCAATTTCTTAAACTGGGTGTTATCAAAATACGATCGAATCACTCTTCAACAGCTAGCCCATCACCCCTGGGTCACAAAAACATGGATTTAACCCACCCCTTTGTGTATGTTTTTTCCTTTTACAGAAAATAAAACAACAACAACAATGGCTTCCTCAATGGATGTAGACAACGAAATTCAAGCTAAACCGTTCAAAAGATCGGATAAAGCAACCCAAAACATTGATGACCCAATTGACTGTGAACCCTTTCAACCTACAACCCCTACACCATCCCCACCACCAACACCTACTGGCGCTCCTTCTCCTCCCCCTTCACCTCCTTCACCACCAGGACACGCAGGACCAGCACCGCCTGCTCCTCTGTGGAATCAAGAAGACTTTCTCTGTACCATCACTCGAATTCACAATCATCTTTCAACCATCGAAAAAATTGTAATTGGACCCCACTTTCTTTTTATCGATGGGATTCAAAATCTAGACCGTCGCACTACTACACTTTGGCGAGATCGAGTGCATCAACTTTTATTCGAAGCAAAAATTCCGCTGTACTGGATTCTTCGCTTTGTTCCCGAGTACGACGAAGAAAACCACGATAATACACGGAATGAAGATGAAGTAGATTACCCTTATCCAAGATATCCTCATCGTGTACGTCTGTATCTTATCAGCCATCATGTCAAAAACAGAGTGTACAATATGTTAAAGTCGTACTTAAAAAATGAATATAATAACCTTGTGCACATGGACTAACATCTACTTTCCTTCTTTCAGATAAAAAAATACCATGGCAAACCAAATCGAAAGTTGTTCTTCACTCATCAAAATGAAACCGGTACAAGAAGAACAACCCAAAGAAACCCAAATGGAAACCAACAAAAACGACGAAGACGTGAACAACATCCCTTCTCAACATTTTCAACACATTCAAAACAAACTGTTGATAACACGAATAGAACGTCGTATGTTTAAAATTGAACAATGCTATTTTAATCCTCAAACACTGTCAATCGCAGGATATGACCAACTCAGAAGTATACCTGGTCAACATTGGAAATGTCGACTTTATACCTTGTTCAATGATGTTAATTTACCCCACTATTGGGTGATAGACCTTTGGAGAAGTCCATCTCACCAACCCAACGCAAAAATTCCAGTTATTGTATACGTACAACTTATAACATTTCAAGTGAAAATGTTTGTCAACAGTATCCTTACTGAATTTTTTTCCAATCAAAATTCCCCCATAAATATTATGGATTAATTATTTTCAGATAAAAACATTAACCCGAAAAAATAAGAAACAATGCATCTGATGGTATCCATACCTCCTCTGATTGTTCGACCAAGACCTAGAGACGAAGACGAATGTGGCGGCTTCTATCCTGTGATTCGCATCAAAACTATAAAATTACCTACATCATCTTTATTTAAAATAAGTCATGAACGATTCGAATTAGATCTTGACCATCCAATAACAATTGCAAAAAACTCTTCACAAAAGATTGAATTTCCAGTTTTATTCATTACACACCTTCCGGCACTATGTATAGTCACAGCTAATTCTATTCTCTACCGATATGATCTATTTTATAATGTGACTATCATGCCAACCAATGACAGTTACCCATATATCACACTTTTTAACTATACTACCCAACCCATAACAGTCAACAGCCTGTCGGTTTCCGCTCAAATAGTTCTAGCAAAAAACCCCACTCTGTACCAATCCGAGTCAGAAAAAACTTAATTTAGTATAATGTTTTCAGATAAAAAGAATTCCTTTTAAAAACAATGGAATCCACGGTACACTGCACAAAATGTAACTACAAAACTACAGAACCTATGAACCTTTACAAACATCAAATTTCAGTTCATGGATACCAATGCAAAGAATGTGATTTTACGACTATTTTCAAAAGAGATCTTCAACGCCACATCCACTTCATTCATCAAGAAAAATCACTCATCTGTACCCAATGTCACTACGAAGCGGAAACCATTGATTCACTTTATTTACATTTCACACAACATCATTCGTCAATTTTATATCAATGTACCCATTGTCAATATCATACAAAATGGAGAACTAACCTTTGCAAACATGTAAAAAAAACTCATCCCAAACAATAATTAAGAAATTTTTCCTGTTTCAGAATGAACTGCGAACAGCTTATCAAATCGTGGAATAATTCCAAAACTGAAAAAAAATGTTCGTGCTGCGTCATCAAAGCCCCTATGACTATATCCCTTTTACCCAACACAATCAATGAAATTAAGATACCATTCAAAGGTAAAACACCGTGCACCGTCTTACAAGTGAAACAACATATGACTGACAAACCATGGAAAATCATTGGCGAATACCTCTACTTCAACCAAAGCAGCTCTTCAATCACTATTCCAATCATGAGCTCTCAAAAAACGGTGTTGTTAAAAAATGAAGCTATATGTCATGTTCAACTGATGGCACCCTTTGGTCCCCTTCAAACAGTAACAAGTAAGTTCCTATTATATATTAGAAAAAGTAATAAATAACAAACGAAAAAAACCTTCTTACTACCAATGATTTTTTTTAGAACAAGAAGACATATTCTTTTCGGATGATGATGATGAAATGTCGACAACACAACCTAATACAAATAAAAAGCCAGGTAATTTTTAAAAATAAATATATTTACATATTTTTGTAGAAAATACTTTTAATAAAAATATAACAATATAATAATTTGTTTTATATTCTTACAGAATCCAAAATCGCAAACGATGATGACATTCGTCAACAACTAAAACAAGACTTGTATAAACTGGAAGAACGTGAACGCAAAGTTATCTACAAAGAACGAAGCATGGCTAAAAGAGAACACTTTTTAGCAATCAGGGAAAAAAACTGTTTCAAAAGAGAAAACAGTATACATAAACGGGAACTTGATGTTACAACCAGAGAAATCAATGTAACAACAAAAGAAACAAACATAACAACAGAAATAATGAAACTAACCAAACAAAAAATGTTATTATCAACTTGTAATTGTAAACAAAACACATCATAAAAAACACTTTTTTTACAGATACATTTTTAAAAAATTCTAAAAATGACCGAAGTTGAGCAACCGCTAACAACCCCAACAAAACCGGAACACAAGAGCAAATCACAAAAAAAAAACATGACTACAATTGAAAAACCACTACCAAACTCTACCAATCCAAAACAAGATAGCACCAACGAAACATCTGACGAGAAGAAAATAATATTCAAGAAGTCTTTTTATTGGTGTGATCTACTGCTATTTATTTTACTACTTATTATAACTATACCATTTCTATTCTGGCCCTATTTAATGACAATTGTTATCAAGATAGAATATGTAAACCTATCCTACCCAAATTCAAACCAACTCTTTGATCAACACCTATTTCACTAATAATAATAATATATTCATTTTTTAGACCCG